>Ga0163144_10021132_pt1 | contig 12952 bp, 8 predicted proteins | sample OliLak19BULKMAT1_FD_123175 | JGI IMG/M metagenome (GOLD analysis project Ga0163144, IMG submission 123175) | Freshwater microbial mat bacterial communities from Lake Vanda, McMurdo Dry Valleys, Antarctica - Oligotrophic Lake LV.19.BULKMAT1 | ecosystem: Environmental > Aquatic > Freshwater > Lake...
ACGCAAGTTGAGCAATTCATCGAAGAGCTGCTGGGTTGCGGTGATGACTCGCGCGTTGCTTCGATACATCGTGCTGGCAAGTACGAGAGTTACCAAGTCACCGCCGACGTCGGTATTGGAGAGCTCCAAGGCACCGGCGGATAGAGTTCCCAATCCGTTTTCGGATGGACGTCCTTCGATGGGCAAACCCGTATTGATCCCCTGTGCGTAAAGATTTTGACCGCGTTGTTCCAAGCCGCCTGGATTGGAGAAGCGGGCCAATCGGATTTGCCCGAGGTCTCGAGAGATACCGTTGCTGAAAACGCCCCGGATGATTCCGTCCTCACCGATGACGTAGCTGGTCAAGACGCCGGGGGGAGAACCATCCTGACGTGACGCAGCTACAGTAGCGCGATCTGCGGCCAAGCCGGACAGGTTGTTGAAATCCAAATTGAATTGCAAGGGTTTCGTACTTGGCAAACCGCTTCGGTCCACTGCAACCGTGGAGTTCGTCGACGAAACGTAGTTGCCGTCCCCATCGAAATAAATCAATCCTGTTCCGACAGCGATTTCGGTGCTCCCTCTGACAGAGTTGTCCGAACTGTCAGCGTACCAGCGATAAACCAAGCGTTGGTCGCTTCGTTCCTCTAGCGTTGCAGTCACACGCAAACGGAGCGGCAAGCCTAGCGAGTCGTAAGCGATGAAGTCTGTTGCTGCGCTCTGTCCTTTAGCTTCTTGCAATGTACCGAATCCCAGATTCGGTGAAGTGACCGCTCCGTTTGCGTCTCGAATTCTGAAGCTGGTTAAGTCAATTGACAACCCATTGTCCACGCCGGTATTACTTACCAGTCGAATGGCACCACCGTTAAGGTAGCCATTTGGAAGAAGGGTTCCACCCTCGCCAGGAATCAAATTCAAGGAGGATCGAACTGGATTGGTTGCATCGCCACTGTCGCTGACGATACCCACCGAGTTCTTCATGAAGCCCAAGAGGTCCTGGACGGTTGAAGTTGCGGTGATCGTAAAGGGCTTTTCCTCCAGCAACCGACCTCCTTTTCTCGCTTTGAAAGAGAGTTCGCCAACCACGAATGGCCTTTCATACTCGAGACCATCGCGTCGGGTCACGTCTACGAGAAGAGTATTGCTGTTGACAACGGGGCCATCCAAATCGACTGCCTTGTTACCAATTGTCGTGAGGTTGCTGATCTGAGCATCCGTCTTGCTGTCGGTATATTTGTTCCCTGGGACGACGGAATCGACGAGATAAAACGAGTTTGGGTCGTTAGCTAAGTTGCGATAGATGCGAACTTGATCATACGCAGGAAAACCGCCCGAAAGGGGTGGGGTTGGTGGCGTCGGGAAATTGTTGAGTACGACTCTACCGTTGACCACGTTTTGTGGGCCTAGCAAAGGTGACGGGCGTGATTCGGGCTCGCCGGCTTTGTAAAAACTCACCATGTAAGTGTAATTGCCGCTAATGGACTGGTTGTTTAATGGCGTGCTTAACACAGCGGTGTTGTTGTCGACAAACGTGGAACCGCTGGCTCCGTTGCCGACTCGAAAAAAATCACTGCCTCCAGGGGCCGTGCGATACACGCGGACCTGTGAATACTGCGTGTTGGCTGCCGGCAGATTGATGGAGATCGTGTTGTCTGCATTTCCATTGCCGACGGGAACCGTGACCGATTGGGAGGGAGTCGCCAAACTTTCTGTGCCGTTGCTATCTACGTACGTGAATCGGTACTGGTAGACGGCTCCCTCAGTGTGTGTTCCGCCCCCACCCTCGGAATTGTTTGCAACGACGCCAGCCAGCGTCGGAGCTGTTGAGCCTTCGATCGCAACGCCAGTCGCGCTTGGCCTTGGCACATTGCCGTTGCCGAGCACTGTGCTTTGAATTACTCTCGACGTGTCCGCAATGTCGCCTTTGGCAGTAAGTGTACCCTCAAGGTTAACAGTGCCAGTCGCCTTGGCAACAGCTTCCGCACCGAGCGGAATTGTGAGAGGAGTAACTTGTGTCGACTGAATATTGAATTTCTCGTCGATGCCAAAGCCGAGCAATCGATTTCCTGTTGATGTAACCAACTCATTGGCGCTATTTAACTTGAAGATGCCATTTCGTGTGAAAAGCTTTTCACCTTGGCCGCCAGCGACCTGAAAGAACCCGTCACCCTGAATCGCTAGGTCCGACGGGGACGAACTGATTTCAACCGTGCCCTGAGTGAAGTTCGGATTGATCGCGGCAACTTGAACACCTAACCCTGTTTGCCGTGGATTGGTACCGCCGTTGCTCGATGTTGGGGATGAGCCTAGCGAGAGTGTTTGCAGAAACTGACTCGCGAACACCACTTCCGAAGATTTGAAACCGACCGTCTGTGAATTGGCAAGGTTGTTTCCCAGAACGTCGATCTGCTTTTCCGCACCGCTCATTCCTGTTAACGCTGTACTAAGCGCTGATGCCAAGCCCATAACTCACCTGCCTTCGCGAACTCGTTGACCTAGGATGGATTCCATTGCCCACGAGGATCGAGATGAGGGCTAGCTGTCTAAGGCTAGCAAAAGCGTGCGTTAGGTCGCAGCGGGCGGTATCACCTTGTCCTCGATCTCGCGGACATTTTTGATATCGACAATTTGATCGCCAACATGAACTTGGACCTGGCGCTTGTTGCGATCTTTTTCGTCAATCTTGATCGAAACACTCGTAACCTCGCCACTTACCTCTTTTGCCGCAACATCCAAACCCTTCACAGTCTTCCCAATTAGACTGCTGGCGGTCGTTAGCTCCTGCGTATTTGAGAATCCCTTGAGCGTAGAGACCAATTGATCGTTCGAGCTAATTCCGCGGAGCTCACCAACCTGCTGAAGCAATGCGGCATTGTCTGTTGGATTCAAGGGGTCCTGGTTCTGCAATTCGACCAACATCAATTTGAGGAATTCGTTCAGGTCAATATCGTTGAGACCTCCGCCTTTCAAAGAGTTTGCCGCAGTGCTAGCCGACGAGGTCGTGGGTTGGATGATATTACTACTAACCTGAGACATTGGAAAACTCCTATAGAGATTGATTCAATGCGAGCATTCAATTTGCTGCGATCACGCACTCGATGATTACAATAGCCGCCGTGGTGGTCATGGTAGTGTGATGGGTCATGTTGAGGAAATAGCAATCGAATGGTGTGGCTTCCGTCGGAATCAAAAAACAATGGAAAACAGAGGATCGCGGTCTGGGCATTGGTGGGCGTCAACGCACTGTGGGGACTCTCCTTTCCGATTATGCGATCGTTGCATTTGCAAATGGAACAGTTCTTTGGTCTGAGTAACAACTCCGTACCAACTTCGCTCAGTGTTGCGTTCTCTTCCGGCATGATTGGGATGCGGTTCTTAGCGGCGTTCCTTTTACTATTTCTCGTCTGCCCGAATTTAGTACGCAGCGCAAGTAAAGCTGAGTGGCGAGCAGGGGTACTGGTTGGGCTCTTGTTTTATGTCGGACTGGTATTGCAAGTCATGGGATTAGCTACCATTCCGGCTTCCCGAAGCGGATTTCTTACGAGTCTGACCACCGTATTCACTCCGTTACTTTCAGCAGTTCTTTTTCGTAAAGCCATTTCGATCAACGTATTGGTCGGCGTCGCGATTGCCCTGTTGGGAGTCTCCATTCTCACCGGCTTAATTGTTTTCGATTCGGGCGGGATCAGCATTGCATCGGATGCGACTAGCAAGTGGACTCTTGGCGATACACTGACAACCTTGGGCGCGGTTCTTTTCACGGGCCAACTGCTCCTCGTCGATTACTACGGAAAGAGAATCAATACCACGGCTATTACGCCGGGTATGTTTCTGATCGTGACGGTTGCTGCGTTGATGACATTCGCGGCCCTCCATTCGACTTCACTAGCGTCGGTTTCAAGTCACTCGGGTCACGCATGGTCCTCTTGGCGGGCATTGTTTTTTTCTCCTGTCTTTGTGACCGTTATTCTTTTCCTTGCACTGTTTTGCTCAGTGCTGGCGTTTCTTGGAATGAACAAGTATCAGCCACACATCACGGCGGTACAAGCGTCCGTCATCTACAGCAGCGAGCCGGTTTTTGCGTCGCTTTGGGCTCTTTTCTTACCGGAGATGCTGGGAGTCCTGGAGTTCAAGATGGGTTATCCGAACGAGATCGTATCGCTGCCACTTTTAATCGGAGGGGCGTGCGTTTTACTCGCGAATGTCGTTGCACTTTGGCCGCGCAATCAGAACGCCTGAAGATGATTGAGCGTGTAGTAAGCTTCGTTGTGCAATAGAGGTTCTCCTGATTGTGCTCGAACACCCTTGGCATGCAATTCATGAACATGTCCGATCTGAAGTCCGTCGATCGTGAGCTCAACACTCATTCGATCGCCGCGTTTTGCAGCTACGGAATCACCAGAACGATCTATGTACTTGCCAGTGGTCGACAAGAAACTCGCAATCGCTTTGGCCGACTGAGTTCGTTCGGCAGGAGATTGTCCATGCAGCAAGTCCGGCATGGTTGTACCGGGCTTGATTTCGTGCGGTGCGTTGACGAAACCTAGAATGTGATCGGGACGAAGTCTTGCAGCAACTTGACTCAGGATTGGCGCGGCCTTGGTCGCTAAAGGCGAATCACTTTTTGCATGGCAAGACGCACAGCCCAACTCGGAAATGAGGATTTGGCCTGCAAGAGATTCCTGCTCCGAAAATCGCTCCGCACCGGAGACGATTGGGCGGAGCGATTCCCGTTGCGCGTCGCGAGGAAGCATCCATATATTGCGAAAGCGAACGGGGTTGCCATGATCCTGCAAGTGAATCGGACCGTCTGTTGCATCCTCCTTGTTCGGAGCAGCTGCAGTCGGTTTGGGGACCGGAACGTCGCGTTGTACGACAACACCATTCAGCCGAACGGTAAGGATGGCGTTGCTTATTTTTTTACTGGAAGAGTCGAATCGGGCTGCGGTGAAATCGATGTCGTATGTTTGCCAAGTCAGGGGTGGGAAGCAAAGGTTGGTATCTGGATCGCGAACTTGATAGATTCCACCTGCTTCATTGTTCTTGCCCTCAAGCCCGAACGAATCCAGAATCTGGGTCTCATATCGGCCTTGATGGTAGACGCCGCTGTTGCCACGTTTTTGGCCTGTAGCCTTGGGCTGAAACGGCGTTCGAAATTCGAGGTGGAGAGTGTAGTCGCGAAATTTGTTTTTGCTGGTTGCTCCCTGAATGAGCAAACCATCGTCAGTCATCTTTGCATCGGGTTCCCAACGTTCGTTAGTTGTTTCTTTCGATCCGTCGAAAAGCACCACGGAACCAGCTGGGGCCTTGGCACCCAAGGTTGGACTTTTGCGTTCGATACGTTTTAGTCCTTTTCGCTTCACGGTATCCGCGACCAAGTCGGCATCGCCATCGGTCCGAACGGGCGGTGTTCCGTTCCATCCAGCGCCAGGCAATCCGCCTGTGAATAGCACTAAGTCAAATTCATTCTTACCAGACGCGATTACTTGGAGTCCAATCGCGTTCCCCACGTATTCTCCTTGTACGCCGAAGTCGCGGTCTGCATGAGCAGCTTCGGGAGAGTCAAAGACTCTAGTCGACTGAGAGAATCCCGTTAAAGAAATCTGCCACTCAAACACAGCGAGCGCGACGAAAACCGATACGCTTTGAAATAGACCCTGCCGCGTAATCCGAGAGAGTGAGCGAACCATAATTCTTCCATTGCAGGTAGGTAAGGTGAGAGGCAGTTGAAATACTACCAAAGACATCTCGTGGCACGGGCGTCTCGCGCGTCAAAAGATGGGCGGGACGCCCATGCCACTTGGTATGTTTGCTTCTGCCGCTCGCTAAACAGAGTCTTTCGACCGCCGATTGCGAAGCATTGTAGTCAAAAAATTCCGTCTGCGATCCCTACTGTCTAGCACGGGAATTAAGAAACATGAAATCGAGAGTTTGTCTTTCCTCCCGCGTTTCGCCTCACTCGCTTTTGTGTTGAGAATCTAAACGAAAGACTCTTTGTCCACAGAAAATGGATGGTTAATTTTGACGAAAAGAGCCTGCGCGATAGCTGATTCTGCTTCAATGTGCACTTGAAAAATCGGACTCGCAACTATACTGGCACCTCCAGAGTGGAAGTTTGCTCCACTCGAAACCACCTTTTCCCATGAGACGAGAGTTTTTGTGAGCCAAACAAACGCTGCCGAATATCCTCTTCCGTCTGCATATCCTGCCTCGTTCGAATATCCCGTTTCGACCGAACCTTCGAATGTACCGAGAGAATTTGGCCTGGAGCGAAAGCGATTGGTCTTTTTTCAGTTTGCGAACAAGCCAGTTCCAGGGTGGAAGCGAACGTTTGACGTTCTCGTCAGTATCGCGCTCGCGATTCTCCTGGCACCATTGTTGATTGGGATAGCGATTTTTATTCGACTTGTCTCAGGCGGTCCCGTTTTTTTTCGGCAAGAACGTCTTGGAGAGATGGGCAAGGATTTTGAGATACTCAAGTTCCGTACGCTTTTTCCGTCGACGACTGCAACCGAAGATCACAGGAAGTTTGTTTCTACGTTATCTTCGGGGAATCAAGTAGTTCGGAAGCCAGAGCTTGCCGGTAGGTTGATTCCAGGCGGAAAGTTCCTTCGAGGTTGGTCTCTCGATGAGCTTCCACAGTTGTTTAACATCATTCGCGGGGAGATGAGTTTGATTGGTCCTCGACCGGATGTTCTTCATTGGGACGACTATGAGGAGTTTCAACTCAAAAGATTTGAAGTTCGCCCGGGAATTACCGGACTTTGGCAAGTAAGCGGGAAGAACAGTTTAACTTTTGACGAGATGATCAGGCTGGATGTCGAATACGTAGAGAATAGAAGTTTGCGATTGGATTTTTGGATTATTCTCAAGACGATTCGCGTTGTCCTTTTCGGGGGCAATGGCTAGGTTCCTGGTAAGTGTACATCCCAGAGCGTTCTGATAAGCTCTGCTTTTGATGTCTTCATCGCCTGCTTCCGTAGAATGGATAGCTACAATTTAAGGAAAGAAAATGATTCGAGTTGGTGTTGTTGGATTGGGTTACTGGGGCCCAAACTTGGTGCGTTGTTTCTCCGATTTGCCGGATTGCAAAGTTACAGCTGTATGCGATCGGGACTACGACCAACTTTTTCGGATCAAGGATCGTTATCCGGGCGTTTACCCCATCGAAGACTTTAACGCACTTCTTGATAGGGACATCGTTGACGCGATCGTAATCGCAACCCCAACGAGCACGCATCATGCTCTTGCGTTGAAAGCGATTAAGAAAGGCATCCATGTTTTTGTAGAAAAGCCACTTGCGGAAACGTCCGATCAATGCAAGGAACTGATTGCTGCGGCGAAATTGAGTGGATGTGTTTTGTTCGTGGGCCATGTCTTTTTGCATTCTTCGCCGGTACTCAAATTGAAAGAAATGATCACAGCCGGAGAGCTCGGAAACATCAACTACATCAGCAGTCGGCGGCTCAATTTAGGTCCAGTTCGAACGGACGTTAGCGCTCTTTACGATCTTGCGCCACACGACATCTCGATGATGATTCATCTCTTGGGAATGAGGCCTGAGCGTGTTAGCTGTACTGGCATCGATTTGCTGCAGCCAGGGATCCACGACGTATGCAATCTATCCATGCACTTTCCAAACAACAAGCTGGGAATGATCCACGTGAGTTGGCTAGATCCTAGGAAAGAGCGGGTTCTAACCGTGGTCGGAGACCGACAGATGGCGGTTTACGATGATTTGGAACAAGAAAAGATCAAAATCTACAACAAAGGAGTTGAGGCCCCGCCTGCCTCAGGAGACTTTGCAGATTTCCAAATCTCCTATCGATACGGAGGCAGCTTCAGTCCGTTTATCAATGAGAAAGAGCCACTGAAAGCAGAGTGTGGCGACTTCATCCGCTGCATCATTGAAAAGTCAACTCCTTTGACCGATGGTGTGAATGGTTTATGGGTAGTAGAGGTTCTCGAGGCAGCAAACAAGTCCTTGCGAAGTGATGGAATGGCAATGACGGTTTCTTCGGATAGCTAGGCAAAATCAAAAAACGTCAAAAGTCAAAATCTGAAAACATCAGGTAGATCGAGGCTAGGCTTTCATTTATGGCAAATATACATGCGAACGCATTGGTTGAGACGGATGAAATCGGCGAAGGTACATGCGTGTGGGCTTTCGCTCATGTGATGAAAGGAGTTCGTGTAGGAACGAATTCCAATATTGGCGATCACGCCTTTTTGGAGACTGGAGCGATTGTTGGTAACAATGTGACGATCAAAAACCAAGTTTGTATTTGGGAAGGTGTGGTTATCGAGGATGATGTCTTCATCGGTCCTCACGCCACATTCACGAACGATCGATTTCCTCGATCACCGCGAATGGAGCAGGCAAAATCTCGATACGAATCACGAGATCGCTGGTTGTGCACGACACAGGTACGCCGAGGTTGTGCCATCGGGGCTGGTGCAGTTATTTGCCCGGGTGTTGAGCTTGGGATGTACTCCGTCATTGCAGCGGGAGCGGTAGTCACAAAGAACGTGCCGCCCTTCGCTTTGGTCATCGGAAATCCTGCTCGCAGGGTTCGTGATGTGTGCACATGTGGTGAACCGTTGAACGAGGATTGGCAATCCGGCACCTGCGGAAGATGCGGAGAAATCGGCACAAAGAGAATGGATCGCCGTAATGATTGCGCGGGTGAACTGTAGAGAAAACGAAACATGTGCGGCAAACGGGCATCCTAGATCGTAAGTCTTTATTGCGAAATGACTTACAGTATGATTGCAAGGCGAACGATGTTGCAAAAAAACACCGGCTTTTCGGACTAGGAAATTCGCAACGAAGACGTGAACTTCTCTAAGTCCTTGACTACCATGGGCTTACCTTGAAAGCCGCCGGTCCCAAACGGGGATGTCGGCACGATAGCTGCTTTTCTTTACGTTTACAATGGCTCACAAACCTAGCGGCGAACGATTCTCCCTGGAATTTAGCTCCTAACATTATCGACTTATGAACGTACAACAGAATTCAATCCCACTTGTCGATCTCGCAACGCAATCTCAAAGCATTCGCGATGAAGTGCTTCAGCGCATGGCAATTGTTATTGACGCTGGCCGCTACATCCTCGGTGAAGAGGTAGAGCATTTTGAGAACGAGTTCGCACAATATTGTCAAGTCAAGCACTGCGTTGGGGTCGCGAATGGAACTGACGCGATTCACTTGGCGCTTCGAGCGTTAAATATTGGAGAAGGTGATGAAGTTATCACCGTCGGAAACTCGTACGTTGCGACTGCATTTGCCATTGCTTACACGGGTGCCACTCCCGTTTTCGTTGACATCGATCCTGTCGATTTCAATATCGATGTGAGTCGGATCGAAGATGCGATCACTTCACGAACTCGAGCGATTATTCCTGTCCATTTATTTGGTCAACCAGCGAGGATGATTGAGATCTGTGAAATAGCGAGGAGGCACAATCTCAAGGTCGTCGAGGATTGCGCGCAGTCGCACGGCGCTGAAATCGATGGCGTTCGTTGCGGTTCATTTGGTGATATCGGCTGCTATAGCTTCTACCCTGGCAAGAATCTGGGTGCGTTTGGTGACGGTGGAGGGGTAACAACCAACGATCCCGAGCTGTTTGAGAAAATTCAGTTGCTTCGCAACTACGGCCAGAAGACCAAGAACCGCCATGATATGCTGGGATACAACTGTCGTCTCGACACACTCCAGGCATGCGTATTGTTGACCAAGATGCAATACATAGAATCCTGGACGAACCAGCGCCGCCAGGTCGCAAAATGGTACGGCGAGGAACTTGCAGATAGTGGGTTGCTACTCCCCAAGGAACGTGACGATGTTCGCCATGTCTATCATCTCTATGTTGCGAGAACCAAGCACCGAAGTGCTTTCATCAAGTGTCTGGCTGAGAACGATATTCACTGTGGTATTCACTATCCAAACACACTCAACAAAGCCCAACCGTTCCTTGGGGCAAAGACATTTCCGGAAAGATTGCCAGTTTGCAGTCAGGTGGCTGATGAAATCGTATCGCTACCAATGTATCCCGAGATGACAAGAGAACAGGTATCGCGGGTGGGTGAAGCCGTGAATTCATTCTTTTGCGGTTGCGTATCCTAATCTAGCAGCAGAGACTCAAGAATACCAAGACAGGCGAGGATCCCAAACGTGAAAAAAAAATCGACATCAAGTGAACTTATGGACGTGGATGGATCTGAAAGATTCCTGGACGATCGTGATTATTCGGAATTCGGGACGTCTAAGGGATTAGGCTTGGATTTTGCGGAGTATCTTGAGACCCTCTTTTACCACAAGAAATTGATCATCGGATGTTTCTTGGGCAGCTTGATTCTAGGCTGGTTTGCGTTGTTGCTTTGGCCGCGAACCTATGCTTCAGAAGCAAAGCTGAATATGCGAGTTGGTCGTGAGTCGGTTGGGCTCGATCCGTCCGCAACGACCAGTCCAACATTGACAATGCAGAAAACACAAGAGGAGGAGGTGAACTCCGCACTCGAGTTGCTCAACAGCCGTACGTTATGCGAATTGATCGTCGACGAAATCGGTGTCGATGCGATACTCAATGGCAGCTTGCCCAACCCAGACGGAAAGTTGGAAGGGCCTAGTATTTCTGATCGAATCAAGGGTATGGTAGCTTACGCGATGGAAGGATTGCTCACTCTGTCGGGGGTGCGCGACCCGATCGGCAACCGCGAGCGCGCCATCTCCAAACTCGGTGTTTCGATCCGGACGCACGCACCCAAGAAATCAACCGCCTTGACATTGTCCGCTGAAGCAAAGACCCCCGCCATGGCTCAAGCCATTGTGCAATCGCTTTCGAAGCACTTTATTGACAGACATGTTCAGTCATCGATAACGGATGGTTCACTTGAGTTCTTTACCTCAGAGTCGCTTCAAGCGGAAACTAAGTTGAACAAACTGTTGGAAACTCGCGCCACTTTAATGCAACAGAACCAACTTGCATCGATCGATTCTAGGCGACAGATGCTAACCAAACAGCAATCTGAGGTTGAAACACATTTGCTTGAGGCGCTCGCCAACAGAAAAGAAGCGGAAGCGAGAATTGCGGATTTGAAAGAGTTGGTACCAAAAACGCCTGCCGAAGTTGTGGCCGCGAAACAAACGCAGTCTGATCCTACGTTTACTAGCATGCGTTCCACTCTGTACAACGCTGAGATTGAAGAGATAAGGCTGCGATCGATCTATTCCGCGGAACACCCCAAGCTACAGCAGGCTGTAAAGCAAGTTGTATCTGCCAAGCAAGTCATGGATGGAGTTGAGGGTACGCGAGAATTCAACAGTACAACGCCGAATCCTGTTCGAATCAAGCTTGATGAAGATTTGCAGAGGTCCCAAACTTCTCTGTTGGGCCTCGACGCTTTGATTAACGAGACAGAAAAGCAATTGGTAGGCAAGCAGGAAGAAATCAAACGACTTCTGACTTTGGAAGTCGAGTTAGGACAACTTGATCGCGAGATCGGTGCTGCGCAATCTAGCTTTGGCTTGCTTCGCGACAAACACGAAGAAGCTCGGGTTTTGAATGACATCCAATTGAAGCGTATCTCCAACATTGGCGAAATACAAAAAGCAAACTTCATCGAAAAACCCGTAAGTCCCAATAAGATGCTGGTTTGCGCCGTCACGATGCTGCTGGCGTGTTCCTCGGGTATTGGATTAGTGCTCTTTCGCGAAATGGGTCGTAAGACTTTGCGAACGCCCTCGCAAGCGGAAAGATCTCTCGACTATCCGGTCGTGGCAACGGTCGACAAGAACTCGCACCTATCGAGCATTCGTAGGATTGCATCGTCGGATCGACTGCAAAGTGTTTGTTCCAACTTCCATACCGCCGCGACAGAACTGCTACTTTGCAACGGTTCCGCCTCGGCCAAGCGAGGAAACATCGTGGGGATTATTGGACCGCATGATGGTTGCGGTGCAAGCAGTTTGGCGATCTGTCTTGCCAGAATGTGCAGTGAAGAAGCGGGATTAGTGACAACCCTGATGGACTTTGACTTAGCCAAGAGGTCGATCTCAAAGGCTTTTCATTTGTCAGATACCCCAGGCTTTGCCGATATACGGACTGGTGAAATATCCATTGAGGATTTTACAAAGTCCGTTGACAAACAATCGCTGAACTTGATACCTAGCTCCTCAAAAAAGACATCTCGGAACTTGAAGCCGGATCTGTCAGTACTAGGCCAATTGGTAAAGGAGCTTCGCGAGGAGAACGATGTCGTCATAGTCGATCTTCCGCCTGCAAACCGACCGAATCGAACCTTGGCAATCGCCCATTATGTTGATCAAGTCGTGATCGTCATTGAGTCCGACAAATCCACCTATGCCGAAGTAAAGAGACTTTGCCGACAGCTTGAAAAAGGTGGAGTTGAAGTCTTAGGTTTTGTGGTCAACAAATACCAAGATTGTCTTCCGAAATTTGTTCGAAGCCTCATAAGTTAGGGGGTCCCGGCAATCTTCGAAAATGCGTACGGTGGTGTGGTGGGGTCGATATCTCGAAATCAGGTATAAATATGTCCGCAACCATCACCACTCCCATTCGCTCAATGGGGATTGTCCGTCGCCCAACAACGCATGGCCTTTCTTGGCATGAGCGGGTTGCCTTAGGACTTGGGGTTGTTGAGATCCCGCTTCAGATCGATAAGTACTTTATGTTTCAAGAGCTCGACGCGGAGCTTGGTGCCGTTGGAGGTTTCAATGTATCGGTGACGACTGCTTGTTTCATCTATTTGTATGCGGCTTGGATCATGGACCCGAAAGCCAATCGTCCAGACAAATCAACTAAGTTGATCTGGGGAGTTCCTTTGGCTGTCTACATTTTGACGGTTGCGTTCAGCGTTTTGGTTTCCGCGGTACCGATGTTAGCGCTGTTTGATTTGTTCTTACTCATGCAGGCCTATGCCCTCTTTTTCTACTTTGCCAATCGCATTACGA
>Ga0163144_10021133_pt1 | contig 12952 bp, 5 predicted proteins | sample OliLak19BULKMAT1_FD_123175 | JGI IMG/M metagenome (GOLD analysis project Ga0163144, IMG submission 123175) | Freshwater microbial mat bacterial communities from Lake Vanda, McMurdo Dry Valleys, Antarctica - Oligotrophic Lake LV.19.BULKMAT1 | ecosystem: Environmental > Aquatic > Freshwater > Lake...
AGGTCATGAGCACGGGGCAGGATGTGCCCTTTCGATTGGTTTCGCTGATGCGAACAATCGAGCAAGTTCCAGCAGAAAGTTCGGCTTGAATCACAGCGTCCGGCCAGCGAATGCGAACCACGTCGGCCTGGACGGACTTACCCATGCCGAGCAAGGTCGGCAGAAGGGATTGCCCCATGCCGGCGGAAAGCGTCGTGCGTTCGGACGCGGTCCAGTGCGAGCCGCTCTGCGCAATGATTCGACAGCCGATGCCATCGGCATTGGTGCGGAGATTCGAGCCCTTGTCTCGTCTCCCAGTTGGTTCGATGAACAAGGCCTTGTTCCCGTTGCCCATGTTGCGGCGCAGCGTGAGGCCCCCTTCACGCCAAACAAGCAAATCGGGATAACAGTCGCCATCGAGATCGATGGGACTCACGCCAATGGTACTGTCCAGGCCTTCCGTGCCGAAGATGTTGGGCACCACAACGATTTTTCCGTCGCCTTCGTTATGCAGCAGTTGTGGAGTGCCATCCACGCCCAGGGCCACGACGTCGGGCCATCCATCCAAATCAAGATCGATCGTGCCGGCTTGTTTCAGCCCTGCCGTGTCGATCGTGGCCGGTAGGAGATCGCGTCCGGTCGCCAGCAAATAAGTCGGAGCACCATCCGTGCGTGTGAGAAATACATCGGAGCGTTCGGAGTGTGCCGCGGTAAAGACGAGCCCGCCGGTCCATCTGTCCGTTCGCTCTTTTGACCAGTCGGGTGTCGCGATATGGAAGCGCATCAGACGGTCGTTGGCAACGAAGATTGGACTGCCGGCATCGCGCAGGACGAGCATGTCGAGATCGCGATCACCATCCAGGTCGCCCAATAGAAAGGCGACAGGCGAACAAGGGCCGACGAGTTTCGCAATCGCGTCGCTCGATTTGAAGGCGGTGGTCAGCGGGAGCATGGGAGAGTTCGGCGGCATCGGACGGGCGACACCGATGTTTTCGCAGACGAGCAAGCCACCACCCGAATTGGGCGCAGTCTGGAAGTTGTTGGCCTTCTCAATCGAACTGGCATAACGACACAGGATTAGATCGAGATCGCAATCCGCATCGATGTCCACCCAGCCGCAACCCAGACACACCCCTTTTTCGCTCGCCACGCCTACCTGTTCGGAAACGTCGACGAACTTTCCGTCGCCAGTGTTTCGGAACACATGCTGCTCGCCGGCCCCGGTAATCATGAAGTCGAGAAACCCGTCGTTGTCGTAATCCCCGACGGCGGCCCCCAGGCTCGGGCGAGGCTTGTCGAGACCGGCGGCCGCAGTTTGATCGGAGAATTTTCCCGCACCGTCGTTTCGCAGCAATAGATCGCGGACCTTGTCGTTCTGGACAACGGCAGAAAGAAGCAGCAAGTCGGGCTTGCCGTCGCGGTTGTAATCGAAGGCGACGATGGTGCCGCCAAATCGCTCGCGTGCCGCTTTGACGATTGGCGAGAGGTCCGCGGCTGTCGCCCAACGCGTGCCAGGAGCAAGGGTGACCTGGAAGCCATCGAACGACGCAAACGTCGGCAGCGGGCCTACGCTGGGCTTGCCTGTCCTCGCTACATCGCGACCGATGATATCCGCGTATTTACCCATCTCGGCGTACTGAATTCGGCTTTCGGTAAACTGGTCGCTTTCGAGCCATTTCTTGTGATCGTTGAGAAGCTCTTCCCCACGCTTTTGATCGTCCCCGATAATCGCCCGGGCGAGACGGTATCGCGCCTCGTTCATATACGGATCGAGTTTGAGCGCCGTCTCGAAGCAGACGATCGCGGCCGGCGAGCGTTCTCCATCGGGATGGGTCATGCCGATTCGCAGCCAAGTGTGCGGATCGTTCGCGTCGACGTCCCGGACCATGACGAAGTGGCCGTATGCCTCGGCTACTTCGTTCAGGAAGTAGGCAATAATCCCTAGGCAATAGTGGGCGTAAGGATTGTTGGCGTCGTCAGCCAAGACCGAGTTGAACGTCTTTTTTGCTGAAGCGAGGTGTTCGGAAATGGTCTTATCACCGGGCTGTTGCTGGTTGAATTGTGCGATTCCCAGGTTGATACGAGCCGTTAGCCAATCCGGGGCGAGGCGAACTGCTTCCTCGAAAGTCTTCTGAGCCTCGGGGAATTCGAACCGTTCCATGTGCCCCACGCCCCGCGTGTTGGCTTGAGTGGCCGCGACCAGATCGCTCTTGGGAGCAACCTTCTTTTTCGGCCAAACGAAGTACGCCACGATTGCACCGGCGACGACGACTAGGAGGGCCAGAGCCGGAAATACTCGACGGCGAGTGGATCGCGAGGCATCCATAATTTCATTTCCCTTTCGTCAACACATGCGTTTTGTCGGCCGGGAGATTTTCCCAAGTCTGACTGACTTCGTCCCGACCCGGCCAACGAACGGTGAGCTTGTCGATCTTCGTGGCGGCACCGAGACCGACGGTCACGATCAGTTCGGATTGGCTCAGGTAGCCTCGGCCACCTGTCACCTGGCGCTGCATCGTCTTGTCGCCAATCTGGATCGTGAGGGACGCTCCAATCGCGGAACGATTCGTTTTGGTGCCGTCGCCGCGAAGGTCGAGGCGGACCCAGTGGTTCGTTTTGGGAGCGTCGTTGCGCAACAGTCTCGCCTCGCCGCCATTTGAGGCGATCACGACGTCGAGGTCGCCATCGCCGTCGAAGTCCGCGAATGCACTCCCTCGGCCGACGCTCGGCTTAAACAGGTCGTCACCCGCTTGCTTCGACGTGACGGGCTCGAAATAGCATTCCGCGTTGCCCGTGTTCCAGTAGAGTTGCACGGGTTGAGCGTACTCCTGACTCTTCTGAATCTTTGCGATGTCGGGCTCGATGTGGCCGTTCGCGATCAGCAGGTCGAGTCGCCCGTCGTTGTCGTAATCGAAGAAAAACGTGCCGAATTTCAGCGGCAGTCGACTCGGTGCGGACAGTCCCACGCTCGTCGTCGAATCCGAAAAGAGCAGGTTGGGCCGCCTGTCCTTTTCAAGAAACGTGATTGACTCCGTGGCGAAATTGGCAATCACCATGGCCGAACGGCCGGCGGCGAATTCCCCCCAGTCGATGCCCATCCCGCCACGCGGAGAGCCTGTATCTGGATAGGCAGCTCCGGTGAGTTGTCCCTTCTCCTCGAAAAGCCTCTTACCCCCCTGCCCTGCCTGGTTGTGAAAGAAAAAGTTCCGAACCGTGTCATTCGCGACGACGATGTCCGGCCAGCCGTCGTTGTCTGGATCGCAGACAACGACTCCCAGGGCCTTGCCTACCGCACGCACTCGGTCGTTGGCATTGGTACCTTCCTTCGACGTGACGTGGATGCCGGCACTCGCCGAGACATCTTCGAATTTCGTCCCATCTACATTTCGATACAGCGAACACTGCGATCCTTCCATTTGCTGCGGCTGCTGGTAGGTACGCTTCGCACCCGTGAGCGTGGTGCCAACGGATAGATCGATTGCCGGCGACCAGGTCACGTAATGGCAAACGAACAAATCGAGCCGGCCATCACCATCGTAATCGAGGAAAGTACACGACGAGCCGAACGGAATCGGCGGCTTCCACTTGTCGAAATCCAAACCCCAGTCCGCCGGTAGGTCCACGGGACCGCCCACACCGGCAACCGCCGACGTGTCTTCGAATCGCTTGCCATCGATATTGCGAAACAGATGATGCTTACCGATGCAAGAGACGAACACGTCGGGTCGGCCATCGTTGTCGTAGTCACCAATTGCCACGCCCATCCCATACATCGGCACGTCGAGTCCAGAACCGGCCGTCGCGTCCTCGAAGGTGAAATTCCCTTTGTTCCGATAGAGGGCCATCGTCGGGAGTTTGGCTCCATCCTTGAACGGAGTCGGCCAACGGCGGCCATTCGTGAACAGAATGTCTGGCAGGCCATCGCCGTCAAAATCGAAAACCGCGACACCGCCACCCATTGTTTCCGGAAGCAGTTTGTTCGGCGTCGCCCCGTTGATGTGCTTGAAGGCGATGCCTGATGGACCTGTCACGTCCGTGAAGCGAATGCCTGGCACCTCGATCGTCGCTCGAACGCGAGGCTTGCCCGGGTCCATCGGCGTGAGAATTTCCTTTGGCTTATTCAGCCACTTCACCAGATAAAACGCACCGATGCCGGCGGCTGCAAGCAGCACGATCGTCGGGAAGAGAAGGCGTGATTTCAGCATGGTGACACTTGATTTAGGAACTCTAAGAAGTCAATTCACTTCACGAGTGGCAATTCTCCGCTCGAACGAATCGCAGCCCGATGTGCGGCCGTGGTCGGGTAAATCACGCGCTCTCGTGCCGCGTAGTTCGCTTCCGGATGTGTATCGCGGTAAATGCGCGTGGCGTTAGCCTGGGCAATCTCATCCGGCTTGAACATGGCGTGCGATTCTCGATGGGCAACCGCCAGAGCGGCCGCGATTGCCGACCGAACGTTGGCATCCGTTTCGGCCAGAAAGGCCGGCCGAAGCTGGGTAACCACTTCTCGCATCGGAGCCAGCCGCGGGGCAGGCATTCCCGCCAAGCCGTTCGCGAGGGTCATGCAAGCTTGAACCTTCGCCCCGGCCGACTGCTTCGCGTCTGTCGCAATAGAAAGCTGGCTCGTCACTCCGTCTGCCGAAAAGGGCTGGGCTGAATCATTCTTCGCGAGGCCCACGGCAATTTCCGAGTAGCACTGCTTGAGCAGATCGTGGGCTTCGACGTCTTCGGAATCGTACTTCAGCACGGTATTTGCCGCCTGAAGTGCTTTCAGGAGATAATGCCAACGAGGGTCGGTCCCGGCCTCTTCGTACTGACGGCGCTTGAAGTAGCGGTTGGCAAGTGCATTCCACATCACGTAATCCTTCGTGAAATCGAAGCCCCGATCGCGCGGCTGGGAGTTCGGGTCCAAGAGCTTCTCAAGGTCCGAAATGACGGAGTCCAGGTGTTCCTTGCGCGTGATCGTGGCACTATTCACGATGGACGTGAACCACGCCCGGCTCCAAGGCGGAGCAGGCGGCTCGCACTTACCGGACGCTTCGAGTTCGACGGCCGCCTCGTCGAGACGCCCTTCCTCGATGAACAGGCGAGCGAGATTGAGATGGCCGTTCGGCACGGCGTCGCCGTCGAGCGTGAGCAGCTTGCGGAACGCTTCTTCGGCCTGGAGGAAGTGGCCACGTTTGCCGCCCCCCTCCAACATGCAGGCGATGCCATAATCGTTCCATCTTTGCCAGCCGGCCTTGATCGGTGAAGTCTGATCCGCCACTTTTCCAGTCATGCCCTCGACCGGCAGCGTGACTTTGTCCGAACACATATCCACGATCATCAGCTTCGGCGGCTCCTTGCCTTCGTGGACGAGCTTCATGTACTCGTAGTCGAACTTGCGATAGCGAACACGGGCACTCAGTATGATCGGCCCGGTGACGTCCTTCGGCACGTCGAGCCGATAGTGCATGACCGCCGCGGCACCTGGGCCGATCTGCTTGTTGTAGAGCGGCGTGAAAATGTCCTGCGGATTGCGGCGATTGATGCGGTTGCCATTGCGATCGAGCATCAGCACGTTGATGAAGTGCGACCATGGATCGACCTGCCCGGAATCGTCCGGATTCGCGAGTGCACCGTTGCGGGCAATTTCCTTGCCGTCGGCGGTCGCCTTGAAATCGACCCAGAGTTCGTTCGAATCGGCCGTGCCCTGCGTGAGCGGATGGCCCAAATTGATCGTGCGGACTACCACTTCGATCACGTAGGAATTTCCAGGCTTGAGAACTGGCAATTCCGGCCGCAGCACCTTCAGCGTGCCGGCGTCGAGCGTGTTGCCTGGCTTCACGGCAAACAGATCGATGCGGACCTTTTTGTCCGAACCATCTGGAGCGGTCCCTTTCAAGAAATCCGCGTGCATGTCGATAGTTTTCTGGAACTCGTCGCTGTGGGCCTTGTAGCGGGGCTCTCGTTGCAGCAACTCGAAAAGCCCCGTGTTCGCCGCCGGGAAGCGATGGTTGTGAATCTTGCGCTCGCCAGACTTATCGAAATCCTTGGCACCGAAATCGGCACTCGGCTTCAGCGGCATGTGGCAAGCGGCACAGTTTTCCTTTGCTTGCGGCGGATAGTAGAAACTCCGCGAGCTATGACCCGAGACACCACTGAGCAGGTACGTGTCGTAGTGGTTCTGCCCGCGGAGGAATTCCTTGTAATGGTTGAGTTCAATCGGCAGGCTGACCTTATGGCAAGTCGCACAGAACTCGGCAGTCTTGTGAAACGGCTTCAGGAAGGTCTGCTTGTGGAAGTCCGGTTTGGCTTTCACCAGTTGGTTGTTCATCCACTGCAAGATTGGATCCTTGCTCTTCGCGAATGGATAGTGGGCCGGTTCCTCCAGCGTGTAGCCGCCGTTGCCGATCGTGCCGTGCAGGGCCGTGACCGCATGGCACACAGTGCATGTGATGCCCGCATGGGCGGTGGCGTGATTCACATCGTCAAAGTTCGGATCGTCGAACGCACCGCTCAGGAACGGAACCGGATCGTGACAGCCGGCACACCAGCGTGAGGCCTGAACCGTGCCATCGCGTTCCTTCGAAACTTTGCGAGTCTCGCGGACGCTAAACAGATAGGCGGGATTGTTGAACGAACTGAACTTGTGCGACGAGTGAAAATGATCGTTGTAAACGTCGGCATGGCACTTCATGCAGTACTCGTCCATCATCAATGTCTCGGCGTTGATGAATTTGCCATCGGCCGTGCGTGTCGAAGCGGGCTCGAAGTACTGGGCACCTTCCTTGGGGCCTTCGCGGAACCAGCGCTGCGGATCCTGCGAGTGCATGAACACCATGCCGACCGTGGCCAGTCCCACGGCGAGCCCCCAGACCTTGGCAAGGTTCCACTTGATTGCCGGGCCGGCCTGGCGATGCTTCACGTAGAGCCAGATCGCTCCAACTGGCACGACGATGTGCAGCCAATAGACCACGCTTCGAGGAATCGAGCCAGTCGGCAGTTGCGGCATGCCTTCGAGTTGAACGAGAGCGAAGCCGGTCGCACTGATGATGATGCCAGCCAGGAACACGAGCAAGCCCAGGCGCACCGCTTCGCGATTCGGCCGCTTGTGAGCCGAGAGCCAATGGATGATGCCAAAAGCCAGGAACGGCACGGTTCCCACGACGCCGATAGCCGTGTGACCGAGAAACACCCATAGCCCGAAGGGAGTTGTGTAATTGCTCGGCGAACGCGAGTAATTCAGAAGGCTGACGGCGGCGAGGTAGACACCGGTGGCCCCAAGCAAAGCGAACAGCCCGAAGACAAGGTACAAGAGAATGCGCAGCCGCGGGCCCACCGCCGGCACGTAGCGGGATCGAACCCGCGTCGGTGGAATGGTGCTGGATGGGGCCGATGTGGCGTCCATAAGAAGGCTCCGCAGTCCAAAAAAGAAATTGGTTCCTGGCCTACAGGCGGACTCAATGCGACAAGCCCCGAGAATTAAGCAGTGTCTAAAGTTGGAGTCCCGGCTTTAGCCGGCTAAAGCCAGGACTTCAATCTAGGACACTCCCCAAGAATTAAGGGCCTGGTCGAGTTTGCTTCAAGCCATGGAAGCGACGACTACTGTCCGTGCATTGAGACTTGCACGCAGACTACAGTAGTCGAGGAGGATGAAAGATACCCGAGACTAGAATTGTCGGCTGTTCGTTCCTTGAATCGAAAACCAGGCGGGCCGAGTCGGGAGAGTCAGGTTGCGGAATGAAGGAAACCGTCAGCATCTGCTGGGATTCAGTTGGCTCGATCGAGGGTAGGGATACGGGCGAGGCTGGGAGTTGTGGGGCCTGAGAACAATTCGGTCCGTGACAGGGTTGAGGCGGCAATTTCGATTCTGGAACTAGCTGAGCCTCTGCGGTCCCTTGAACGACGAGATGGTCCCCGCAAGTGGCCTGAAGTCGCTCGGGACACAATGCGAAACATGCCACAACCAAGATTGCGGTTGCGACAGCACCAATCGGCGGGTGGGAGAGGAAAAATCGCATTCAACCTCGAACGTCTGCTTTAACACTAACCGACAACTTGCGTGTCGTCAAGGAGCCACAACCTGCGCCGGACGGCCGCCCTCCACAACCCGATAGGTGCGATCCGCGTTCAATGCCCCTAACTGCTGTACGACGCCGGAAGGCCAGTGGATCGTGACTCGATCCGCTTTTGACTGGTCGTCGAGACCCACCATCACCTTGCGCTCGCTGGCCGAGAGGTAACTTCCGCCCCCCACAACGAATCGGACCTGCTTGCTGCCGCCACTCGTAATCTCAACTCGGGCACCGATGGCGTTGCGAGTACTCTTCCGCCCACCGGGGCCGGCCTTCTGCGTGTCGCCGATCAGGTCCAGTTTCAGCCAATGTCGTCCTGCGGCGCTCGTGTTTTTCAGCAAGATGCCCGGTCCACCGCAGTTCCCGATTGCGAGGTCAGGGCGGCCATCATTGTTGAAGTCGGCAATTGCCAGACCACGGCCCACGTGCTTCTTTTGAAAATATTCGCCGGCACTATTCGACACCTCGCTGAACTTTCCTTGAGTCTCCCCGCGAAAAATCTGGGCTGCCTGCTGATAGGGGGCCCGATAAGCCTCCGGTGCCACTCGACTGACGTGTCCGTTCACGACCGCAACGTCGAGAATTCCGTCGAGGTCTGCGTCCAAAAACTCGGCACCAAAGCCGAGTTTTCGCAAACTCGGAAAACCAAGTCCCGATGGATAGGTCGAATCGACAAAGTTCATGCTGCCACGATTCAAGAAGAGCACATTGGGGGCATCCTGGAAGTTGGTGACGAAGATCGAAGGCCTTCCGGTGCCATCCACGTCGCCGACCGCCACGCCCATCCCGGCCATGTTTGATCCATCCGGCGCAAAGCCGCATCCCGAGAGAGAAGCGCGTTCCTTGAACCGACCCTGACCCTGATTGTGAAACAGGTACGCCGGCTTCATGTCGTTGGCTACGAAGATATCGAGCCAGCCATCGCCATCGAGATCGACCATGACGACGCCAAGGCCGTAAGCTGGCCTGACGGCCGCGATTCCGGAGACAGTCGTGATGTCCTCGAACTTTCCATCTCCGAGGCCTCGAAAGAGCCGATGCGAAACTTCGGGGAACGAGATCGGCGAACAAGTGTGGACCAGTCGCAACTTGGGCTCTCGGCACACCGGGTAGTGCTTCAAGTCCACCTCGACGTAGTTGCAGACATACAAGTCGAGAAGGCCATCGCCATCGACATCACCCAGAGCACAACTGGTGGCAAAATGCGGGTTGCTAATACCGCTATCTGGAACCTCGACGAATCGACGTGAGCCATTCGCTGTCGCGGTATTGCGATAGATCGCGACTCGTCCAAGATATGTGACGACCAGATCGTCAAAGCCGTCGTTGTCGAAGTCGCCGACAGCGGCACCGAGCCCGTATCCGGATTGATCCAGTCCGACTTCTCGCGTCACGTCGGCAAACGTGCCGTTGCCAAGATTTCGATACATCCGGTGCGTCGGAGGTCGATCCGGCTGGGCGCTCCCGGGAAGGGGGCCATCCTGGATGAAGAACAAATCCAGCCAACCATCGTTGTCGTAGTCGATCCAGGCCACGCCGCTGCCGATGGTCTCATGAATGAAATGGCTGGGCGATGCCGGATCGTAATGATCGAAGCGAATCCCCGCCTCCTTCGTGACTTCCTCGAAGAATATCAAGCTGAGCGGGACTTGCTTTACTGAATGGGGGGAAAGCTGTTCCTCCGGTTTCTTTCGCGTCAGATAGCCGACCACTAAAACACCTAGACCGACGAGCACACCGAACACGACGACCCGCAGCACCAGACGACGCCCGAACGAGAGGTGCTGGTCGGGGGTGGATCGTGGCTCGATTGGCATGAAAGTCCCGCATGCTAACTTAACATTGGGTACTAATATACTTGACTCACAAGATCACTCCCAACACGGCACAAAATCATCGCGTACAAAATCATAAAGGCGAAAGGAAAATGGAGTTTACCCCCTCCTCAAATTCATCATTTTGTTACCCATGATTCTGTGCTGTCCCCTTTCGGTACAGCTTGTACCTGATCACGCGCTACACCAAACAAATCAAAGACTTACTTGTGGCTGCTCTTGATCCGTGCATCTCGAAGGCGAATGGCTGCTGCATGATTCGGATCTCGCTCTAATACTTGGTTCACGAGCAACCTGGCCTGAGTATCCAAACCAGCTTCGAACAGCAAGCCTGCCGCCCGAATTGCCAGGTCGAGTTTCTCGGGTTGATTGAAGCTCAAGTTCGCCAAGTCGAGTGCATGCCGCGTTCGCTCGTACCGGTCCATCTCGCGCCGGCCGGGTTCCTCCTTGCCGGAACGAATCAAGGCCAGGGCAAGGTAGTACCGAGCATTGACGTCCGAGGAGTCGAGTGAAAGTGCTTTCTCGAAGTGCGGGATTGCACTCGCTGGATTTCCTTGGTCCATCGCGACGATTCCGCTGATTTTCCAGGCACGAGCAAGCTCGGGGGCATCGCGAAGCAGCTCATCCAGTATCTCGCGAGCGGCCGGGTACTCCGTCTTGGCATGGAGGATTTCGGCAAGCTGCAATCGAAGTGAAGCGTCCCCTGGCAGTGCCGCTCGGCCTGCTCGAGACGCACGCTCCGCCTCCGGCAATCGACCGGCCCGCCAAAACACGTCGGCGACATGCAGATGCAGGTCCGAATCCATGTCGGCCCTGGACGCCAGCCGTTCCGCATCGGCAATCGCCTCTTCGTAGTGCCGCAATCGTATCTTCATCCGAAACCGCGTCGCAATTGGCTCAATGTCGCCCGGTCTTGCCTTCTCCCACTGCTCAAGAAAAGGCGATGCAGAACCCTCATCGTTCGCCCGGGCATACGTCGTCGCCAGAACCTTAATGACCTCGACATCAGTAGCATCGCGCTCGAGCGACTTGAGAAGTAGGGGCTCGCCGGATTTGAAATCACCCTTTGCGGCGAATTCTAGACCTCGCTGTCGTTCCCTGCTGCGTTCGATCGATCGCCACATCCAAAAAGCAAAGCTACCCAGCAGTGCCACCACAATCAAAAAGACGATGCGTCGATTCCACGACTTCGCAACTTGTGGCGGCGGAAAGCGATTCGACGGCTGTGATGGTGGCGGCACCGTTTCTCCCGAACACACGCGAATCATCAAAAATCACAAAAGAAAAGGCTTTTTTCACCACGGATTTCACGGGTTTACACGGATAAGAAACGTCTGGGCTTGTGTCTTTATCCGTGAAATCCGTGGTAAAAACTTCCAGTTGCGGTTTGGCAGCGCGGAGTCTTCGTAGTGAATAATCTGTGCTTAGCTGTTGAACATCATAACATCCGTTCACCCTCGTCATTATCGAGTGCGTCATTCCCTCAGCAAGTTCATTACGGATCGGAATCGAGATACCACAATGCAAACTGTTCCCCGCTACCTCGCCGCGGCTTGCCAAACCGATTTCCCGAATCCTCGGGATCGCTCGGAAATTCCGAATCGCGTCGGGCACATGCTTGGGATGATCGAGCGTGCCGTCGTCGGCTATCGCCCTTTCGGCGACGTTAAGCTGGTTGTCTTCCCCGAGTTCGCCCACGCAGCTCCCATCTTTGAAACAGTTGAAGAACTGCGCGATCACCTGGCAATCCCGATTCCCAACGAGCATACCGATCGCTATCACCGCAAGGCCAAAGACCTTGGCGTGTTCGTGCAGACGGGCAGCTTCCTCGAAGTGGATACGAAATATCCCGGCTGCGTGTTCAACACGACTTGCCTGATTGGTCCCGACGGGCTTTTGTACAAGTACCGCAAGGTCCATCCTTGGCTGCCGTGGGAAGTTCATGCCAGTCCGCACGACATTCCAGGCTATTCCGAACCGATGTTTCCCGTCGCGGAGACCGAGATCGGCGTCCTCGGCTGCGCAATCTGCTACGACTGGCTCTTTCCGGAAGCAATCCGCGAGTTGGCACTTCAAGGGGCCGACGTTCTCATTCGAGTTTCCGCCTACATGGACCCGTGGGGAGCCACGCCGCCAATGGACTGGTGGACGGTCGTTAATCGTTGCCGCGCACTGGAAAACCTGGCCTATGTCGTCGCGGCCAATCAGGGAGCGAGTGCTCATCACTATCCTCCTTTCTCCTGGCCGGGTGGAAGTATGGTTGTCGATTATGATGGCCGAATTCTTTCGCAGGCCGATCCAGGCCCAGGTGAAAAGATCGTCGTCGGACCGATTGATATTGCCGCATTGCGTGCCGAACGCGAACGTCGCAGCGGTCATCAAATGCTGGCCCATCGACGCGTGGAGGCTTACCGGTTCCTCACGAAAAAGGCTTACCCTGCCGATGCAACCGCCGAGGGACCGATCACGATCCAAGGAAATGAGGACAGAACTCGACTCGCAATAGCTTCCAAAGAACCCCACGGATAAAAGCCCCCCACGGATGAGAACCGATCGCCTTCCGCATTTCATCCGTGGGTGTCTTTCGATCCGTGGGTTCTTCATTTTTTCAACGCCCGATCCAGAAACTCGTAGGCCACCTTGCGAACATCTTCCGGGAAGTTGTGATCCGCATCGGGATAGTTGGCTTGCAGATTCCCTTCAGCACCAAGCAGTTTGTAAACCGGTTTCGCCGCCGCGATGCAGTCTTTCACCCCATCGACATCGAAGTTGTGATCCTTGACCGGCGCGCTCGCAAGAAATGCACGCGGTGCCAGCGCGGCCACGGCTTCCGGAAAGTCCCAAGGCATCTTCTCCGGCTTCAGGTCGTACTTCGTCTTGATCAGCGGCATGTAGCCATCGTGACTCCAGCCCGCGAGATTTCCTTTCATGTACTTCGGGAACGAACAGAAGCCGCAGTTCGAAACGATGCACTTCACCCGTTCGTCGAACACGCCCAGGAAAATCGCGTTGTGCCCGCCCAGCGAATGGCCAATCACACCGATGCGATCACCGTCCACGTCGAGACGCGAGATCAGGTAA
>Ga0163144_10021135_pt1 | contig 12950 bp, 10 predicted proteins | sample OliLak19BULKMAT1_FD_123175 | JGI IMG/M metagenome (GOLD analysis project Ga0163144, IMG submission 123175) | Freshwater microbial mat bacterial communities from Lake Vanda, McMurdo Dry Valleys, Antarctica - Oligotrophic Lake LV.19.BULKMAT1 | ecosystem: Environmental > Aquatic > Freshwater >...
CTGCCGGCGTCGACATCCTCCGCGCACTCCTGCCTCAGGACTCCAGCGCTTTCCTAATCGTCTTCTCGCTGGAAGCCGCGCTCTTTACCTTCGCGGCGCTCCTCGCGGCCCGCCTCGATCTTGTCGGCGAACGCTTCGTTCCCCAGGGAGCCCGCACATGACCCTAGAGACTTATGACGCAGTCGTTGTGGGCGGCGGACCCGCCGGCGCCACAGCAGCAAGTGATCTCGCCCGTGCCGGACGAAAGGTCCTGCTCCTCGATCGCGCCGGCCGCATCAAGCCATGCGGCGGCGCCATCCCCCCACGACTCATCCGTGACTTCGGAATCCCCGACCACCTTCTCGTCGCGCGGGCCACAGCCGCCCGCATGGTCTCGCCCACCAACCGCATTGTGAATATGCCCGTCGAAGGCGGCTTCGTCGGCATGGTCGATCGCGACGAGTTCGACGAATGGCTGCGTCAACGCGCCGCCGCCGCCGGTGCCGAGCGCCGCTCAGGATCATTCCTCCGCATAGAACGCGACGAAGACGGGACGGCGGTCGTCTGTTTCCACGACAAGGGCGATGGCAAGGAAAACGTGCAACGTGTCCGCGCCCGCGCCGTTGTCGGCGCTGACGGTGCGCGCTCGCAGGTCGCAAAACAGACTATCAAGGGCGCCGACCGTATCCCTTGCGTCTTCGCCTACCACGAAATCATACGCGCCCCGGCGCACGGCGAGGGAGGCTTCGAGGCTAGCCGGTGCGACATCTACTATCAGGGCAAGCTCTCGCCCGATTTCTACGCCTGGATCTTCCCGCATGGCGAGACCGCCAGCGTCGGCGTCGGTTCCGCCCGCAAGGGCTTCTCGCTGCGTGGCGCCGTCAGTGATCTCCGTCAGGTTTCCGGCCTTGCCGGATGCGAGACGATCCGCACCGAAGGCGCGCCGATCCCGCTGAAGCCGCTCGCCCGCTGGGACAATGGCCGCGACGTCGTGCTGGCGGGAGACGCCTCGGGCGTCGTCGCGCCGGCGTCAGGGGAGGGTATTTACTATGCCATGGTCGGCGGCCGCGTCGCGGCAGAAGCCGTCGGCGAAATGCTCAAGACCGGAAAGGCGAAAGCGCTTGCAGGCGCCCGCAAGGCCTTCATGAAGGACCACGGCAAGGTGTTCTGGATCCTCGGCATCATGCAGCACTTCTGGTATCGCAGCGACAAACGCCGCGAAGGCTTTGTGAAGATGTGCAACGATCCTGACGTGCAGCGCCTCACCTGGCAGGCCTACATGAACAAAGAGCTCGTGAAGGCCGACCCGGCAGCGCATATGCGCATCTTCGTCAAGGACATGGGCCATCTCCTCGGCCTTTCTTCCTCGCCCCGTGCCCCTTGAGCACCCGCGCCCGGCGGCCGCTCCTCGTCGCTGCTGCGGCCGCGATCCTCGTCGCCGTTCTTGGCGGCACCATCACGGATCTTGGCCCCTGGTATGAGTCCCTGAAGAAGCCCGACTGGCAACCGCCCGGGCCGGTCTTCGGCATCGTCTGGACCACCATCTATTCGCTCAGTGCAATTGCGGCGGTCATCACATGGCGCCGCGCGCCGCTGGGCCCCGAGCGCGAATGGCTTGTCGGCCTGTTTGCGTTGAACGGCTTCCTTAACATCCTCTGGAGCCTTCTGTTCTTCAGGCTCCATCGTCCAGACTGGTCGCTGCTCGAAGTATGCTTCCTCTGGCTGTCGATCGTGTCGCTGATCATCTTCTCCGCACGCCATTCGCGTCTCGCAGGCGTGTTGCTGACGCCGTATCTGATCTGGGTTTCGCTGGCGTCGCTGCTGAATTTCGATGGCGTTCGGCTCAATGGCGCGTTCGGCTAGCCGATAACCGGGGGAGTGGATGCAGGACTTCGTGCTCAGTGGCCAAGGCGTAGACCTTGTCTTGGTGGTCATCGCTCTCGAATTCGTAGGGCTGCTAGCGCTGCGCCGAAAAGCCTGGCGACGCGCGGCACCGGATCTTTTCTTCGCGTTGATGCCCGGTGTTTTGCTGCTTGTCGCGCTGCGACTGGCGCTCACCGGCGCGGAGTGGCACTGGATCGCGTTCGCGATCGCCGCGTCGTTCCCTTTCCACATCGCCGATCTCGTCCGGCGCCGCAGCGCCTGACGAGTCTTGACGGGATTTTCCCTCGCTACTGCTGCTCGCCTCCGGGCATCACTGCGGGCGAATCGGAAACCGGCGACGCAGGTCCAGGATTGCGTCCACCGCTGCTGGCCTCGTTGAAGTCCTGCGCCGTGCCGGGAGGCACGTACGGGCCATAGGCAGGTGCCATTGCCAGCGGGCCTAGAAGCATTGTGCCTGCGAGGACTGCGCCGGCGATGTCGTATAACTTTGTCGATTGCATGGGGCGATTACCTTGGTTTGAGCTGCCCCGTCCCAACGTCGCCTGACTCCGGTTTGTTCCGTCGCTGCGGCGTCGCTGGTAACCGCCGGCAAAAACGCAAGGGGCCCGCCGGCGTTGTCCGGCGGGCCCCTTTTTTCGAACGCGGAACTGTCTACTGCTGCGCGTTCACTTTGAGATAGGCGATCACATCTGCGCGGTCTTGCGCCTTGGGCAGACCGACGAAGGCCATAATTGTCTTCGGAATGCGCTTCTTCGGGTTCTCAAGATAAACGTACATCTCCTGCTCAGTCCAGGTGATGCCGGATGTCTTGTTGGCTTCCGAGTAGCGGAAATTCGGGATCGAGCCGGCGGCACGGCCGATGATGCCGTAAAGCGACGGGCCAGTACCATTCTTGCCTTCGACCGGCGAATGGCACTGCGTGCACTTCTTGAACACAGTTTGACCACGCGCCGTGTCGCCTGACATCCCAGCGCCGCTGGCATCCTTGATGTCGAGCGCGATCGTTTGCGCCGTAATGGGGCCCGCTGCTGCTGCCGGGGGCGCTGGTGCCACGCCTGGATTGGTTACAGGTGCTTCAGCGGCAGGCGCCGGGGCCGCCGGCTCCGGCGTGGGGGCCGCTGCCGGTGCGGCGGCAGGCGCGGGGGCGGCCGGGGCCTCAGCCGCGGGCGAACAGGCACCCAGCGTCACGGCAAGTCCCAACGCGGCGGCGCTTACGAGTTTACGCATCGAGTTCCTCCAGAATCTTTATTGCCTACTCGGAGCCCTTGACGGGGGCGCCTGTCAAGATGTTTCGGCTGTCATGTAAGCCCGACTTCAGGCGAGGCGACTGCGATTTCTATCGGCAGAAAAGTTGACCGAAGCGTGGGGTCTTTCTTTGCTGACCCAAGCGAAGCATTTGCAATTCCGTAGCGCAGCATCCACCACCACGTCGTCGCGATCCTTGACCACGTTGATGGCGCGCGGTTCTCGACGTGGCTTGGTTTTTCGACAGCAGTCGTCGGCCATCACCAGCAAACTTTGGCCCCACGCCGCCGTCGCCGCGCCGCTGATGATCCCTCGCCTGAGGTCCGAGGCCATGCCAGTTGCGCGCTTCATTCGTGGGGCGAATTGAATGTTGTCAGCCAGGCTGTGGCGACGAACACGCCGGCGAACAGCCCAAGTTCGATGCCAATGCTCTGACCTAGCTGCTGTGCCCCCGTTCCATCCGCAGCGGCAATCCGCGGCGTGATCCGCAGCTTGTTCCAGGCCGCGAGACCCAGCACCGATGCGGCCAGCACGATCTTCATTGCCAGCGCCTGCGCATACGGCGTCAGCCATTCCGAACGCCCGAAATCGACGAGCGTCAGGGTCAGGAGCGCTCCACCTGCGACGAGCCCGCCGACCACCACGATCGCAAGCATGCTGAACCGGCGCACAAGCAGCGCCAGCTCGGGCTCCGGCATCACGCGCCCTGACTCGCGCAACAGAAGCAGCGAGCCAAGCCACCAGCTTGCAGCGCACACATGGAGAAAGGCCACCGCGCCTGTCAGCGTGCTGACTGATGCCGAGTGCCCATTGACGCCAAAACAGGCGAGCGCGAGAGCGCCCCCGCCCAGCTGGAAAACCCGCATACCCCCCTTTGCGCGGCTCGACAGCAGAAGCAGCGTCGCGCCGGCGAGCTGCAATGCGATTGCGGGGCCGGCGGGCGTCTCCCAGATCGCCGACAGTGTCGTGGTGTCGACCTGGCCGCCAAGGCGCGCAATCAAGATCACTGCACCTGCAATCGCAGCGGCCAGCATTACCGCAGCAGCCACAGCGATTAGCTTCGGTGCAACATCGGCTGACCGGCCGAGGCGCCCACCAAGGCTCATCCGTGCGAAGGCAACGCCGGCGCCAGCAAATGATCCGGCGTACAGCGCGAGCTTTGCTACGGCGGCGAACAGCTCAAGCATCAATGCGGCGTATGCTCTTCATCGGTCGCTGGCGCGTTCCCGGAAGAAGTCGCGCCCGCCTTGATCACAATGATGATCGACCCGGCAATGGGATGGCCATCCTTCGACAGCGCCTTCCACTTGATCTCGTTGCGCCCCGCGCCCAGATCTGGCGACGGAATCCTGAACGAGGTCGTGCTGCCTGATGGCGGCGTGAACTCCAGTTTGCGATCCGCCTTTCCCGTTTCCGCGACCACCACAGATGTCATGCGGGCGGGTTCATTGAAGTTGATGAAGACGCTGTCGGGCGACCGGTTCACAACCGAGCCGCTGGCGGGAACAGTGCTCTTCACCGTCGAGTGAGCGAGCGCCGGTACCGAAGACATGAACATCACGGTGCCGATCGCCAGCGCGCTGAGGTATCTCGCCATCTTAAGGCTCCTTCTTCCAGGGATCTGAGAATCTCGGGTTGCTCAGGAATTTCTCGTCCGTGAGCGATTTCAGAAACCCTATCAGGTCTGCGTGTTGTTGCGGCGTGATCTCGAAAACGTGCACGAATGAGCTCTTGAGCGGGCTTTCCCGGCCGTCGCCCGCATGAGGACCATCCTTGATCGTAGGCCCGCCCGCGGGGTCGTGGTCAAGCACCTCCTCGAGCAGCCGAGCCTACCGTGGACGGTAAGCGGGAATTTGTGGTTGAGCCCCACTCCGAGTGGCGGCGAGCGTCAAAAGGATCGCGGCGACATCAAAAACGCTTTGCACATGCTCAGGATCCAATCCAGATTCTCGTGCTCAGATCGGGGGAGGCCAACGGTCAGAATGCGTCAAATGAATACGGAGTCACAATCTGTATTTGCCTAATAGAACTACCGTGAGTGTGACGATCATCAGGATTGCCAGAGGCAGGCCGGCACGAACTTCTTCCCGGATCCGGTAACCGCCGGCGGACAGGTTGCGCCGATCTTGCGCGCTGCGCATGCCTCCCGTCATACTGTCGCGAAGCGCTTGGCCAAGGCGCGCAGCTATGGATGGGAGGCGCCGTTGGACAACCGTTGGGAGGCAGCAAGCACTCCGTTAGCCAGATTGATGCGCCGGTCCGCATGCGTCCTTAGCCTGGACGTCGTAGGCTACAGTCGCATGATGGCGCGCAATGACATGGTGGCAGTCGCGGCCCTCAGTGATTGTCGCGCCGTGATCGAAGGGGAAAGCAAATGCCATGAAGGCCGGATCTTCGGGGCGGCGGGCGACGGGTTCATGCTGGAGCTCCCCGATGCGGCGGCCGCAGTTCGCTGCGCATTCGCGATTCAGAATCGCGTCTTTGCGCGCAACAAGGGTGCCGGGGAGGAAGCTCATATCTGGTTGAGGGCGGGCATCGCGACCGGCTCCGTCATCGATGATGCCGGCAACCTGTTCGGTGACGTCGTCAACGTCGCGGCGCGGCTTCAGGAGACGTGTCCGTCCGGCGGGATTCTGGTCTCCCGTGACATCAGTGAAGCGCCCGCCAGCGGAATTCGCTTCAGGCGGACTGGCGAACTCCGCCTTAAGCATCTTCCGGCTGCGATCGAGTTGTTTGAGCCGCTCGAAGATGACCAGCCGCTGGGTGTTTTGGCCGATGGCATAAAGGTCGACCTTCGGCAGCACGTGCCCGGACTCGAAGGCGTCAGCGTGCTCGCCGTGCTGCCGCTCAAGAACGAGACCGGCGACCCCTCCCTGGAATCTGTCGCGCGGGGTTTCAGCGAAGATCTCATCCTTGCGCTGTCTCATACGCGGCAGTTCCCCGTCGTCGATCGCAACTCCAGCTTTGCGTATCGATCCGGAGACTCGGAAATTCGCAATGTCGGCCGAGCGCTTGGCGCGAGTTATGTGTTGTCGGGCAGGTTGTGCGCGACAAGCGTCGAAATCGATCTCTTCGATGTCGAAACCGCCGTCAAGATATGGTCTGACCAGTTCGATGCGCGCCCCGCAGAGCTATTGTCCCGGCTGGGTGATGTAACGGTCAGGGTTGCAGCGAGACTGGGAGGCAAGCTGGACCAGGCGGAGGGCGCGCGATTCCGGGCGCGACGGGAAAGCCGGGTCGGAACCAGAGGGCTTGTATGGCGAAGCCGTTGGCATCTGGACCAGTTGACCCGGCGGGACTCTCAAGAGGCGCTTCGCCTGCTCCTGGAGGCCCGCGAGAACGATCCAGAAGATTCGGAAGTCCGGATCCAGATCGCGCATTGGCACTGGATCGACGCATGGACGCAGCGGCGGAGCCCGGACAATTTGCGCGCGCTCCGGCGGCTGGCGGAGGAGGCGCGCACGAGCGATCCACTAGACAGTCGCGGCCACCTCCTGATCGGCCTGGCGGACATTCTGATGAAAGCCATCCCGCAGGCCCAGGCATCCTTCGAGGAGGCGATACGGCTAAACCCGAGCCTGGCGCTTGGCTATGCTGAAATCGGAAGCTGCCGGATCGCCGCTGGTGCAGCACGCGAGAGCATTCCCCACCTCCAGCTCGCCCTCCGCCTGAACCCCCATGACTACTATGTCTTCTATGTCCTCGGGGAGCTTGCCATCGCACACTGCATGCTGCGTGAATGGGACAAGGCGCTTGCCTACGCGCGTCAGGCCTTGCATCTCAGGCCCGCCTACTGGAACGCCCGGATGAGCGAGATCACGGCGCTCGTGCACAGCGGCGAGCTCGACGCCGCGGCGCACGCACATGATGCATTGATGGCGAGGACGCCCGCATTCTCCCGAAGTTTTGTGGAGTGGCTGCCTTTCCAGGAAAACTCCCTCGTGGACTTCTTCTGCAGCGCCTTGGACACCGCCCGAGAGCATGTCCGCACACAGGCATAGGCTGTTGCGCTGGCCTCATGATGATGTGACGTACATTGCAGCGCGCCAAGCGCCGCTGTGGTTGCCTTGGGGGGCGCATGATCGAGCCGAAGTACTACAAGAAGATTCGCGCGGCGCAGGCTGCCCCGCCCACCGACGCAGAGATTGCCGACTTCGACTTCTCAATCCTCAAGGACGGAGGGGGGATTGGCGCAAGCCTGGCGCAGAGCCGGTTTGTCCATGCGATGCTGAGGCGGTTCTGGCCCGTCGGGCGCATCGGCGGACTGGGATGGGCAGTACGCCACGCTGATGTGTCGGACATGCGGGCGCGCTGGGAAGATTTCAATGCGCCCTACGGTCTCGAAATGCGCGACCTTACCCGTGGTGAAGACTTCGCGCTCGGTCTCCAGGATGGTCCCGTCTACCGGCGTCAGCTCGGCTTCATGAAGTCCGCCATGCACGCCGCTGACTTGCCGCGGGTAGCTGAAAATGCACGCCGGCTCGCCGAGCATGCCGTCGCGTATTCAGGAGGCGAGATCGACGCAGTGGAGGACCTTCTGGTCCGCGTCGCGGTCGAGACGTGTGCAGATTACTATGGGCTGTCCGTCGGGGAGCCGATCGACTTTGCGCATTGGCTCATGTCCATGAGCACGTTGCTGTTTGCCGACTATCTGGGCGACCCGAAGGTACGCCGCCTGGCACTCGCAGGCGCAGTCAGAGTTCGGCGCGTGATGGACGAGGCGATTCGCAAGGCGCACGAGATTGCACGATGGCGGCGGGCACCGCCGCCCTCCGATTCCAGTCTGGCTTCGGTCTTCGCGGAATCAATGCGTTGGTATGAAGGCACCTTGGTCTGCCGGTTCGTCGCGCTTCAACTTGCTGATCCCGCGACCGGACCGTCTGACGGTGAGATACGCGCCATGCTGATCGGCATGGCGGTCGGTTTTGTTCCGACCGGCGGCGGAGCCGGTGGCAACATTCTTGAAGTCCTTTTGCAACGACCGGAGTGGCTGGCGAAGGCCCAGGAAGCTGCGCGGGAGGGACGCGATGAGGCGCTGACCCGGATTCTAGTGGAAGCGATGCGCTTCTCGCCGCCGATCAATCCGGGCGTGCCGCGCTATGTCGCTCGGGACACGAGCCTGGGCGGCGTGAGACTTCCCGAGGGCGTCACGATAATCGCTGCATCGTCAGCGGCGATGTTCGACCCGCGTGTGGTGGCCGATCCCGAGCGATTCGATCCGGATCGCGACATAAGCCGCGACCTTCAATTCGGCGGGCCCTTCATTCATCACTGCATCGGCGAACAGCTTACGCGCGTCCTGCTGCTCGAGTCGTTCAAGCCTTTGCTCCGGCAGATCGCTCTTGGTCGCGCACCGGGAAAGGCCGGCCGGCTAGAGAAGGTCGGCCCTTTCCCGCAGCACCTGGAAGTCACGTACGCACCGGTCACCGGACGACGTTTCCAGTCGATGGTGACGATCTGTGTCGCTGTCACCGAGAAAGTGCCTGTGTCGCTTCTCGACAAGCACATCGACGCGTTCGGCAATCCGGCCTGTCTCTCGATCGCCAGGGGCCTGGATAACACAGAGCTGGTCCACTTCGCACACATCTCGGCGATCGCGGGCGACCGGCACGAAGACGGGAGGGCGAAGACTCCCTCCTGCTTGATCGTCGAGCTGAGTGTCGACGGTCCGCAAGACACCGCAATCGATGCGTTCGTCGACGCCTTTGGTGAACCCTTGCTTCAGTTGTTCGTGCTTGCGACCTGTGTTCGCACCAACACCGATCTCAAGGCGCTGCTGCGTAGAAGTGTCAGACGTCTGGTGGCAGGTCGCGTGCTCGCAAGTGACGCGACGGCAAGCGGCGTCAACTTTGCTGGCACGCCCGAACTCTCCGTACCGCGCATCAGGCGAGACGCAGACGTCGCCGGAGCGGCGCGGCTCCATCTGGATCGTCACCTGAAGCATCATCTCGCATCGGGCACGCAGGCGAGCGCCGCCATGGAGTGGGTGAGGGCGCGCATGCGTGAAGGGGAGTTCAGGCAGGATCTGGTAAGACCAAGATCCATCACCCCCGCCGCGTCGCGTCGAGCGGATCGGACTCTGGGAAGCACGCTTGCTTCCTTGGCCTCGGACTGGTCGTTCTCAGGCAAGCTCGTCGGGTTGCTCGTGCTTTCACTTCTAACGCACTACGTGCTGTCACATGGTCTCTACATCGGAAGGCAGGCAGGACTCGCTGTCCTGATTGTCATTCGGGCGCTGATATCGCTCGGCATTGGCCTGCTTGTGGTCTGGCTGGCCGTCACGGTCTGGCGCATGCTTGCAGGCGGCGATACGCGGCGACAACCGCTGTCCGCCTTCGCGATCGATCACGCCGGGGCGCTGTCGGTTCTTGTCGCCTTGATCGCGCTGGCTCATTTCGTCGTGTTCCACAACGGAATCGAACTTACGCATTGGGATGGAGCCGGTCACGCCGGACGGGTCGCTCTTGTGTTCGTCGCCGCTGCCGATCTCCTGACATCGCTGGTGATTGGAACGCTTGTCGCGGCCGCGGTCATGGTTGCGATTGCGACGGGGCTGATAGTGCTGCTTCGGCGAAGCGAGCTGTCAGCACCTGTTGAGGATTTCGATCCGATGCTCGCCGACGTACAGGAACTCGTGCAGCGCGAGAATCCGGATGGCCATGCCCAGAACCACATCATCGCGGTAACGCCGCTCAAGACCAATCCGCGCTGGCTCCGCCGGCTTACCCTCGGCTTCGCATTCTGGGCGATCGAGAAGCTCGTCCAGCACAGGTTTCGTCCCGGCTTCGTCCTCGACATCGGGACCATACACTTCGCTCGCTGGTTCCGGCTTCCTGGATCCGACAAGCTCGTCTTTCTCTCCAACTATGATGGAAGCTGGGAGAGCTACCTCGAGGATTTTATCACCAAGGCGCATCTCGGTCAGACGGCGGTGTGGAGCAATGGCGTCGGCTTTCCAAAAACGAGCTTCCTGATCTTCGATGGCGCAACCGACGGCGCGAAGTTCAAGAGATGGGTCCGGCGCCAGCAGGTTCCCACCCGCTTCTGGTACACCCGCTTCCCTAAACTCACGACGTCGCAAATTCGCACCAACGCCATGATCTGCGAGGGTCTGGCGAAGGCCAGGACTGATAGCGACTGCCAGGCCTGGATCGACCTTTTCGGAAGCGCGCCAAGGCCAAACACGGTGCTGGAGTATGATGAGATCCAGGCACTGGTTTTCAGCGGTATGGGCAAGTTGCGCGCCGCGGAGCTGATACCTGTCCGACTGCCGCTCGACCGGGCGTTGTGGCAAGGCTGGCTAAAAACGCTGATTGGCGTCCAGGGTCTGCCGGGGCATGTTGCCGTGACCGCGCCCGAGACGAAACGAGGCGGCGTACTGACCTTCGGTGAAAACGCGCCGCTCGACACGGCAACGGCACTCGCGTTCTCCAGCGAGGGGCTCAGGCACATGGGGCTCGAGCAGCTCGACTTCCGGGCCGGCGGAAATGCCAATGGGTCAACCCTCGGGACTTTCCCGACGAGTTTCCTTGATGGAATGCTCAGCGACGCTCGGGCGCGCGTGCTAGGCGATACAAGTCAGAGCGCGCCACGATACTGGTCGTGGGCGCAAGACGGTGCCTCGCCGCATGCCGTGCTGATTGTCTACGCATTGACGCCGGAGCAGCTCGGCACGCGCGTTGCCGAGCTCAAGCGCGAGATGGAGGATCGCTACGGCATCCGGACGCTCGAAAGCATACGCATGGTCGATCTTCCAGAAGATGGAAGCTTCATGCGCGAACCCTTCGGTTTCAGTGACGGTATCTCGCAGCCCGTCATCCGGGGCACAGTGCGCTTCCACGAGGGCATTGATCCTATACATGTGGCAGCGCCGGGTGAGTTCATCCTTGGTTATGGGGACAACCGCGGCGACACGCCTCCATCGCCGGTCGTTGCCGCCGAATACGATCGCGGTTTGCTGCCGAGCCTGTCGTCTGACCTGCCGGGCAAGTTTCCGGGGTTTGAACCCCGTCGCGCAGACGCGCCGCGGGATCTCGGCCGGAATGGCTCGTACCTCGTAATCCGCCAGCTGGAACAGGATGCAAGGGGTTTCCGCAAGCATGTCGAGCAGCAGGCGGACCGCCTCAGACAGGACTTCCCAAGTGCGCCAATCACCGCGGAGCTTGTTGCCGCAAAAATGGTCGGGCGCTGGCAGGACGGGTCCTCGCTTGTGCGTCATCCGTTCGCGCCGGCAAACAAGCCGGACAACGAATTCCTCTATGGCCTCGAGGATCCGCAGGGCGTTCGTTGTCCCTATGGCGCGCATGTTCGCCGCGCCTTTCCGCGCGACAGTCTCAGTCCGGACGACGCCTCGCAGCTCAGCATCAGCAACCGTCATAGGCTGCTACGGCGCGGCCGGGCCTACTCATCCTCGGAAGGAGGTGTGGCAAAGGGGCTGCTCTTCATGTGTCTCAATTCAGACATCGAACGTCAGTTCGAGTTCGTGCAGCAGACCTGGATCGCGTCACCGAACTTTCACGGCCTGGCATGTGAGCCCGATCCGCTTGTGTCAACCGCGCCTGAACCAGGACGGACTGAAAGTCGAGGGTTCACGATCCCAACGCCCTCGGGACCGATTGCGCTCAGGGGCATTCAATCCTTCGTCACGGTTCGGAACGGCGGGTACTTCTTCCTGCCGAGCAGGTCGGCAATTCTCTTCCTGGCTAACTTTGAGATCGCACCAGCCTAGCTGTCGGGCAAATCCATTACGATCCACAGCCCGTTCTTTCGGACAACCAGCCCGCGTTCCTCAAGTTCCCCCATCGCGCGGGAGGTGGCTTCGCGGCTTGCATGAACCCGCTGCCTCAGATTCGTGATCGTGGGAGGCGCAGGCAGCCGCACAAGCTCCCCCGGCGCTCGGCTGGGAACTCCAAGCCTAACAAGCTCCCGGTGGACGCGGTATGAAACCGATTTGCCGAACAGGTCGGCCATGTGGCTGGAAGTCTGGATCAGTCGGCGAGCGAGCAGGCGGGCGACCGCCAATGCAAAATCGCCATGCTGACCGGCAACAGACAGGAACACATTCCGCTCGATCGCGAAGATCTGAAGGTCGGTTGCGGCGACAACGGTCGATGTCCGCATCTGTTGCGTGAGCGCTGCGAGCTCTCCGATAAGTTCGCCTGGCCCGGCGTCGGCAAGCCAAACTTCCTGGCCATTGTCCAGAAGGCGTATGGTGCGGACGTGACCCGAGGCGACGAGGAATACATCGGTATCGTCGTCCGACTCCTCGACCAGCACAGCGCCGCGTTTCAACTGCTTCAGGCGACTGGACCTGGTCAGCAGTGGCACGGCCGGGTGGCGGGAGCTGAGCCCTGAAAAGTGCGCCCAGGCATCCTCGACCAGCGCTGCAGGGGCTCTATCCGGCATCACAACAAATCCAACGCGAAGTTCCTAAGTGTGACCGGGATCACAGAGGTAAATGTAGAGCCATGGCAAGCGTTGATTGCTCAATTTCGAGTGCACGCTTCTCGGCGCACTTGGTCTCCCTGGGTTGGGGGGCGGGCTGATCCGCTGACGAACGTCGGGTGGCCCACGCGTCACCCGACGGTTCCGTCGCGGACACATTGGCGCGTCTGGTGGGATGTCCTCGAAGAAGGCTTCGCGTGCGGCCCGCAGTGGCCTGCAGCGGCCAGCGCGAGTTATGGTGGGACAGGCGCTTCGAGCTCGCCCAAGCGGGCGTCGTCTACTCCTCGACACGGGCGCGCGGCAGATCACGGCGATCGCCCCGATCCTGGTCGACCGCGCTTTCGAGGCTGCTTCACCGAACCGGAATGCGGGGCGTTCTTCGCTTACATCTCGAGCAC
>Ga0163144_10021137_pt1 | contig 12949 bp, 11 predicted proteins | sample OliLak19BULKMAT1_FD_123175 | JGI IMG/M metagenome (GOLD analysis project Ga0163144, IMG submission 123175) | Freshwater microbial mat bacterial communities from Lake Vanda, McMurdo Dry Valleys, Antarctica - Oligotrophic Lake LV.19.BULKMAT1 | ecosystem: Environmental > Aquatic > Freshwater >...
CAAGTCACTGAGCGCCTACGGCGAATCGAACTTCGTCGAGGAGGATGGCGACAAGCATGACTGGAAGCAGGAGCTGATCGCCGCGCTCGCCTCACGCCAGAAGGAAGATGGCAGCTGGGCCAATGCGAATGAGCGCTGGCTCGAGGCCGACCCCAACCTGGCGACCGGCTACGCGCTGCTAGCACTTTCCTACGCGAAGTAGGCTGGGACATCGTCCCACCTGCACTCCAGTAGATTTTGGAGCGCGATCGCTCGGCACTTCAGGTGGGACGTTGTCCCAGCCTACGGCAGGCGCCGCCAACTGCTCTTCACCCGCTGTCGGCGATTTGGTACCACCCGACGCCTACGCCGCATCGGCGGCGGTCTGACTTCGAGCTTGCGCGGAAGATTTCGCGCTCTGCAAGGATTCGCAGAGCGGCTTCGGCCGCAAGCGCTAATCGCACATCGTTCACGATCGGGGTTCTTGGTATGGAAACCATCTCCGCACCCGCGGCGCCGCGCCGGCTGGTTGGCCGTTTGATTCCCTGGACGCTTGCGTCGGGACTCTTCGCCGGAGGCGGGTTCGGGGTCTACCACGTCGCCGTCCCTCAGACGGGCGTCGTCGCCGACTCCGCGACCGCCGTCGATCCGTTCGCAGCTCCCGGTTCGTCGGCGACGAGCGAGCAAATCAAGAGCCTCTTCGCTCAACAGTCAGCGCCTGAGATGGCGCCAGTCGAGAATCGCTACGCCGTCGCCGAGCCGCCCCAGTTGCCGCCCGCCGTGCAAGGAGCAGACGACGAAGTCGCCACGCCGCGCAACGCAGCCGAACTGACCGGCACGCAGAATCCATTCGGCGCCTCTGCACCTCCTGCTGCGAGCGAATCTCCCGTCGCTGACACGACCGAAGTGACCCGCGGCCAGGAGCCGGGCCCCAATACGCTCCGCCAAGCGGCCGCGACGACTGAAGCCCCGGCGCCCGCCGCCGAAGCCGCTGCACCAACTCCCGCCCCTGCCGCGTCGGTCAACCCATTTGCCTCGAATCGCTACGGCGCCCCCGCGCCCGATGCGGCCGCTGCCGCAGCGACGGCCTCTGCCGCCGCCGTCAACGCCGCGAACGCCTTCGGCTCCGCCGAGCCGACGCCTGCTGAACCAACGGCTGCCGCCGCGCCCACGCATGTGACTTCGATCCCAGCCGGGTTCGAGCCGCAACAACACTCCGTCCCCGAACCGGCTCCTGCCGCCGTGGTCAGCGCCGAGCCGACGATGGCCGCGCCGCCGGCGAGCCCCTTCGGCGCCGCGCCTGCCGCCGCACCGATGGAAGTTGCCTCGCGTCCCATCCCGAACTCGTTCGCCAGCGAAGTCGCCCAGTCGCCTGCGCAACCCACCAATCAACTGCGAGGCGTCTCCACTGATGGCGGCATCACGCCGACGCCCGGTCTCGCCACGGCCGACGGGTCGGGCCAGCCTGGCAGCCGCGAGTTGGAAGGGCTCCAAAGCCCCGCGATCACCGTGCAGAAGCAAACGCCGACCGAGATTCAGGTCGGCCGCAAATGTACCTTCGCCGTCCGCGTTCACAACAACAGCAAACAAACCGTCCAAGGCGTGCAGATTCACGACGAAGTCCCGCTCGGCACGCAGCTAATCGGCACGGCGCCGAAGGCGCAGGTCGCCGGCGCGCGAATCCTGTGGGACCTCGGTACGATGGCGCCGGGCGAAGAGCGGATCGTCGAAATGGAACTGCTGCCGACGACCGAAGGCGAGCTTGGCAGCATCGCCACCGTGACGTTCGCCGCGCAAGCCTCGGCGAAGGTTCGCTGCACGAAGCCAGAACTCGCCCTCCGCCTCACGTCGCCGCCGCGGGTGATGATCGGCGAGAAGCAACTCGTCGAGATTGAAGTCTCGAATCCCGGCAGCGGCGACGCGACGGGCGTCCTGCTGTTGGAAACGATCCCCGAATTCGTCAAGCACGAAGCAGGCCCGGCTTTGGAATTTGAAGTCGGCACGCTCAAGGCAGGCGAGTCGCGCCGCCTCGACCTGATGCTAACCGCCGAACAAGCGGGCCGCGTCAACAACATGATGATCGCCCGCGGCGACGCGAATCTTGAGGTTCAAGCCAGCTGTGAATTCGAAGTGATCGCTCCCGCGCTGAAGGTGTCGATCGACGGCCCCAGCATGCGGTATCTCGATCGCCCGGCGACCTACACCGTGAATATTCAGAACCCGGGCACGGCTTCCGCGAAGGAAGTGCAGTTGATCACGAAGCTGCCGCCGGGACTGAAGTTCAAGACGGCCGACAGCTACGGCGAGTACGACGCCACGACGCATAGCGTCCACTGGAGCCTGGCCGAGCTCCCCGCGAACGAAACTGGTACGGTTCAATTGACGGCTCTGCCGGTCGAAGCGGGCGAACACAAACTGGAAGTCGCGACCCGCGCGGAGCAAGGGCTGGAAGATCGCACGGAGACGAGCATCAAAGTCGAAGGACTTGCCGTCTTGTCGTTTGAGGTGAAGGCGGCCGACGGCGCCGTGCCGATTGGCGGCGAAACGACCTACGAAGTGACGGTCGTGAACCAAGGTTCGAAGGCCGCCACCAACGTGCAAGTGCAAGTGGCGGTCCCCGATGGCTTGCGCGCCCTCGCCGGCGACGGCACGACCCCTGGGGTCGCCCAGCAGCAAGGCGTGAGCTTCGCGCCGATTCCGCAGCTTGCTCCGAAAGCCGAAGCGAAGTTCCGCGTCCAAGTGCAGGGCCTCAAAGCGGGCGATCAGCGCGCCAAGATCATGGTGACCGCCGACGAGGTGCCGGCTCCGATCACGAAGGAGCAGAGCACGCAGGTGTATGCGGATCAGTAGATCGGAGGCGGTCGGTACGCTCAGAGAGCGCCTTCAGCAGCCTTAAACGTCGCGGCGACGTCAACGGTAAAGCCGTCGAGCAACGTTGACGCGGCATGTTCTCCAAGCCCGAATTTGCCGACTAGAGCGTAAGCTGCGCCCTCGAGCGAGAGGACCGTGATGCAGTTTTCGATGGGATCGACGATCCAGTACTCGGGAATGCCAGCGGCAGCGTAATCGGCTCGCTTGGTGACGTAATCTCGCTCACGACTCCTAGCGTCTTCGCTGACGATCTCCACGACCAAGTCGGCCCCGGTCCAGAAACGATCCTGCACATGGGAACGATTCTCTCGACCAACGAAAATGATGTCGGGCTCGCGGAATACGTCAACCGCAATTTGGACGCGAAGCGCGGCAATCATCACCTCGCCCAACTCGCGATCGTCGACGAAGCGGCTCATCAACTTGAACAAGAAAATCAGTATCCGCTGGTGGGCGGTCGTCGGCATTTCCAACACCTCTACCTTGCCTGCCGAGTACTCGACCAACTTATTCACGCCGTCGGTAAACTGCAAATAGTCATCGACAGACCACTTCCCCTGCAGTGGAAAGAGCCGTGCGACTTCCCACGCGGGTTCGAGGCCGAACGTTGAAGGGGATGGAAGAATCGACATCGCCTGACTGGATCGCAGTATAGATTCGTGAAACCTAGCTATCGACAGTATAGCTCCGACGGCGCCTTCGGCCCATCGCCAGGTTTTTACCGGCGAAGCAGCCCTTCCAAATGGACTGCCACGCAATCCGCCAGCACCGGCGGGTTGTAGCCTCCTTCCAGCACGCTGACGACGCGGCCTGCCGCTTGATCGTCGGCGATCGCGCGTACGACGCTGGTCAGTTCCGCGAAGTCTTCGGTTTCCAACCCCAGCGAACCGATTGGATCAGCGGCGTGGCTGTCGAATCCCGCGCTCACCAATACCAGTTGCGGCTTCAGCCGCGACGCGAACGCGGTGAGCTCGTCAGTGAAGCGCGTCAGGTAGTCGCGGCGCGGCGTGCCGAAAGTGACCGGCAAGTTCCGGGTCGCGCCGAGGCCGTCGCCGTGCCCAGTTTCGTCCGCAGCGCCGGTCCCCGGCCAGAAGGGCCAGCGGTGGATCGAGAAGAAGCCGACGCGGGGATCGTCGTAAAACAGATCCTGCGTCCCGTTGCCGTGGTGCACGTCCCAGTCGACGACCAGGACGCGATCGAGTTGAAACTCGTCGACTGCCAGCTTCGCCGCGACGGCCACATTGCCCAGCAGACAGAATCCCATCGCCCGGTCGGCCAGGGCGTGGTGCCCCGGCGGGCGGACCAGGCAGAGGGCCGTGGCTTCCTCCCCCGCCAACACCCGGCGGGTGGCGTCGCAGGCCGCCCCCGCTGCCAGCCGGGCCACGTCGTACGAAGCGGGGGAGGCGACCGTATCGGCGTCGAGCGGGCCTCCGCCGCGCCGGCAGAGGTCGGCGACCGACCGCAGGTAATTGCCGTCGTGGACCGCCAGCAGCTGGGCGTCGCTCGCCGGCTCCCACGTCGGCCGCTGGCAGCGGTCGGCTAGGCCGGACAGGGCAAGCCGTGTCGTGATCTGCTCCAGCCGGACCGGCGATTCGGGGTGACTCCCGGTCTGGTGGTCGAGAAAGCGGGAATCGGCGTAGAGGAGCGTCACGAACTTTCCTTTCGGCAGGCCACCCGGCGGAGGGAGTTTCAAGTCGACCGATTCGCGAAAATCCCCGAGAAAACAGCCCCTAGCTTGACATTCGCGAAGCCCCCTGAGTAGGGTGGACTGTGGACCGATTCGCTCCATTTCCGCAATTCTACTCCGCCCGTTGCTGGGCGTTGGCGGCGCGAAGCAGGTCCGCCGGAACTCACGAGGAGCAGAGGTCATGACCCTTTCAGGTCGTTCGCGCTGGCAGTCTATCTTCACCCTGGCTATCTTCGCCTTGGCCCTGGTCGCCGCTGCGTGCGGCGCCGTTCGCCCGGCAATGGCGCAGAACTATCGAGCGCTGAAGCCGCAGATTGCGTTGGCCCAGGCCAAGGTCGCTGCAGGCCGCGTGGCGCCGATTCTGCGCGACACGAACAACCCGGGCGCGGAGGAGACCAAGGTCCTCGACGAGTTCTTCATGAAGTATCTCTTCCCCTCGATGACGGCTTATGAGCCGCCCGAGGCGTTGGGGCAACTTTCGACGTCTCGCGACCAACTGTTCACGAGATACATCAACACGGCCAAATCGCAGGGGGCGCGCGACTACCTCAACTCCAATACTCTCAAGGCGATGGGCGCCGTTGCCAAGGGGGCGTACCACCCGGCCGTGCGCTACAACGCGGCGCTGATCGTGGGGCAACTCGAACAACCCCCCGGCACGCCTCTCCCGGCCGCGACGGAAGTCTTGGTTTCGCTGCTGGAGAATGAGGAGTTCGCGAAGGTTCCCGTTCCGACGGCCCTGAAGGTAGCAGCTATCATCGGCATGCAACGACGCATGGCAGGCCTCGAACCGGCGATGGCCGAGCGCGTCGCTAAGGCCGCCACCGCGATCGCCCTCCGCAAGGAGTCGCCCGAGGACGCCTCGCCGGAAGTCTACGGCTGGGTTCGTAAGAACGCCGCCAAGCTGTTGACGGCGCAAGTCGCGAAGGGGATGACGCCCGAGATCCACCAGACGATGGTGACGCTGATCTCCGACAAATCCATCGACTTGGACGATCGCTGCAACATCGCCCAACTTCTCATGCCTGAAATGTACAAAACGGCCGAGGGGCTCGACCTCGACGCGATGACCGTCGCGCTCGGCGACTTGGCGAAGCAGGTGCTGACGCTCGAAGCGAAGGATGCTAAGAAGTACCTCGATGAGTTGTTTAAAGGAGGAGTGGGCATGGCCCCCGGCGGAGGCGGCGGTTACGGCGGTCGCGGCGGGGAAATGGGAATGCGAGGGGGCTACGGAGGGGGTATGGGGATGACGATGCCCGAAGAGACGGGCCCCACCTACGAACGGCGTCGCATGATCGACCGCTTGCTGGCTATTGCCGACGGCGCCAGCGCCGTGGCCGCGGGAGGCAGCGACGAGTCGAAGGCGAAACTTAACGAACTGGTGGTCGCCCTCCGCGGCGTCACCGAGCCGGCAGCGGAAGAGAAGGCCCGGCTCCCGGACATCGCGCCGGCGGTGCAAGACCTGTCGGTCGACGTCAACAAGCTCGTCGCCACTTGGATTCCAGCCGCAGCAGCGGCGGAAGATGAACCGGCCGCAGGCGAGTTTGGCGAAGAGGCGCCCGCGGCTGAAGAACCAGCGGCCGACGCACCGGCCGATGACGACGCTGAACCGGCTGCCGACGAGCCCGCCGCGCCTGCAGAGGAAGCGGCGCCTCCGGCCGCGGAAGCTGCCGAGGAAACACCCGCTCCAGCAGCGGGCTGACTTGTTTGACGCTGCTCGTCAGGCTAGAAAGCCTAACCTACGTTAGCCGCACTTCACGCGTTCTTCCAGCACCGTCGGCTGCAGCAGGTGGGCCGCGGCGAGGCAGGCGGTCATCAGCGCGATGTAGCAGAGGTCGCCCGCGAGCATCGTGCGGTAGAACGGCAGCCCCTTCACATAGCTTTCAGCCAGCCCGGCCGCGGTCGGAGCATACAAGCTCTTCGAAGCCCACACGGCAAAGTTGGTGACAAGGTAGAACACCGTCGCCGGTACAAAGCCGCACATCCCCCAGAACGCCACGCGACGCCACCCGGCCTGCCCGCGGGCGGCGCGGCCGAGCATCAACGGCACGATCGCCGTCAGGTGGACCGACGCCTGCACTTGCCAGCTATCGTGCGACGGCAAGATCAGGTCGGAAACCAGCAACAGCGTCGCCGGCAGCAACACGGCCGGCAGCCAACTGCGAAAGTAAAACGCCCCCAGCGCCGTCACCGCCGCGAGCGGCGTGAAGTTCCACGCCGGTTGGGCCCAGCGACCAAGCACACCGAAGGCGAGCAACAGGGCGAAGATGGTCAGGTCGCGGAGGGTGTCTCGGTTCATGGCGGGAGTCGAAGCGTGAAGTGGAGCGACGACGGCCCGAAATCGGCCGTCAAGTGGGCGTTCGCAGCGGGGAGGCCGCGGCGTTTAATTCTACTCGGGTTCCTTAAACTGCCACAAGACGCGCTGTCCGGCTGCCGGTAACAGTCCCAGGTTTGGTTTCGGCCGAAAACTGGGTTAGAATTCACCTCGGAGGACATCGCCATGATCGCCGGCAGTTCCAGCGAACTTCAGCTCTTTCACGACTTTCTGGGGCAGCAGCTCGCCACTGGCGGAGCTGAGGTTTCCGTGGAAGGAGCGGTCGACGAGTTTCGCAAGTACCAACAGGAACTGGCTGAAATTCGCACCAAACTTCTGGTTGCCGAAGAGCAAAGCAATCGCGGCGAATCAGCGCCGTTCGACGCCGAGGCGTCCAAGCTGGCGTTGCATCAACGATTGGCGTAGCAAACCGCTCAATCGGGTTCCTTAAACTGCCACAAGACGCGCTGTCCGGCGGCGAGCGGCTGCACCTCGTAGCTCACGTCGGCCCGGTGACCGTCGACCTGATAGAGCCAAAATCGGCCGCCGGGGCCCTGGTTCGCCACTCCGTCGAGCGAGGTCAGAAAACTCAACTCCCCCTCACCTTGAGTGGTGAACGCCAAGCTGGGGCCGAAATCGCGGGCCAGCCGCAGGGCGTCGCCGACCGACATGCCGTCCCGGTGGGGCAGAGCGGCGTATTCGCGGCGGGCGCCGTTGCCGAAGTCGATTTCCAGGGCGACGGTCTCCCCAGCCACCGCTGCCGACGCCCAGGCAACGGGCGATTCCTTCGCCGCGCCGGCAGCGCGCGGGGCGTCAGGATCGCTGCGAACCGTCATCAACAGCCACGAGGCCGCCGCCAATCCCACGGCCAGCACCAAAGGGAGCGTCCAGGGATTTCCTGCTCGCGGAGAAGCGGCATCGGCAGTGGCTGGGCTCGGAGCGGGCGTTTCCATAGAATGCCAACATAGCAGCGACGTGCGGCGACGTGAATTCGGCATCGCACGCCGTGGTTCCCTCTTCCAAGGCATCAATTCTCAAGGCGGCGACGATGGCTGACGGTTTGCTCTTCCACCTGGAGTCGCCCGCCAGCGACATCGCGGTCATCACGATCAACGACCCCAAGAAGGGCGCCAACATCTTGTCGCGGCCGGCACTCGCCGAGCTCGACGAGTTGCTGACGACGCTCGAAAAGCGCACCGACCTCGCCGGCCTCATCATCCGCTCCACCAAGCCAGGCAACTACATCGCCGGCGCCGACCTGCGAGAATTCGTCGCCGACATCGACGCCCCGCCGGAGCAGATCGTCGAAATCTCGCGGCGCGGGCAGTCGCTCTTCGCGCGGCTGTCGAAGACGCCGTTCGTCACCGTGGCGGCGATCGAAGGGATCTGCGTCGGCGGCGGGGCGGAGCTTGCCGTCTGGTGCGATCGCCGCATCATGGTCGCCAACAGCGAGACCGGCTTCGGCTTCCCCGAAGTGAAGATCGGCATCTATCCCGGCTGGGGCGGCACCGCCCGCGCGCCGCGGATCATGGGTTTGAGCAATGCGGTCGAACTGATCACTAGCGGTGAACCGATCGATGCGCAAACAGCCGCGTCGATGGGGCTCATCGACGACGTGACCGCAGCAGGCGGAGACGCATTGCTCGACGCCGCGATTCGACTCATCCGCGCCGAACAACAGAGCAAACAGTACCTCGAAGACCGCTGCCGGTGGTTTGGCCCGATCGACATCAGCGAGACCGAACTCGGCTTCCTCGGCGGCACCGCGAGCGCGTACATCCAGGGCCAGACAAAGGGCCACTACCCGGCGCCGCTCGCCGCGCTGGAGGTGATGCTCGGCTCCGCCACCGTAGACGTCGAAACCGCCTGCCAGATGGAAGCCGAAGGGTTTCCTCGGCTGTTTGGCTCGCCCGTCAATCGCGCGCTGCTTAACGTCTTCTTTCTGCGCGACCTCAACAAGAAGGTCGGCGCCGGCAAAGGAACGCCGCGCGACATCCGCTCAGCCAGCGTCATCGGCGCCGGCGTCATGGGGCAAGGGATCGCGGCGGCGAACATCAAGCGCGGCATTCCAGTCGCCCTCGGCGACACGACGCACGACGCCGTCGGCCGCGGCGTGCAGGGGGTTCTCACTGAGGCGAGCTTCAACAAGCAGACCAAAGGCCCCGACGTGACGAAGGCACTGGCGCTGTCGCCGCTGATCAACGGCACCGTCAGCGACGCCGAACTCGCCTCCGCCGACTTGGTCGTCGAAGCGATTTACGAGAACGCCGAGGCCAAGCGTGAGCTCTACGCCCGTTTGGAGAAAAAGTTGCCCGCCCACGCCGTTCTCTGCTCGAACACCTCGACCATTCCAATCAGCGACCTAGCGGCCGGCCTCGCGCGCCCCGAGCAGTTCTGTGGGCTCCACTTCTTCAACCCGGTCCGCATGATGCCGCTGGTGGAAGTGATTCGCGGCCGCGCGACCAGCGACGACACGATCGCCACCGCCACGGCCTACGCGCGGCGGATCGGCAAATCGCCGATCATCGTCAACGACGGCCCCGGCTTCCTGGTGAACCGCGTGCTGCTCCCCTACATGAACGAGGCGCTCCTGCTGCTCGAAGAGGGAGCGTCGATCAAATCGGTCGACCGCGCCGCCACGGCCTTCGGCATGCCAATGGGGCCGATCACGCTCTACGACACGGTCGGCCTCGACGTCGCCCTCCACGCCGGCGGCGTGATGCGGGCGGCCTTCCCTGATCGCGTCGTGCCCTCGGGCATTCTGCCGGCAATGGTCGAAGCGGGCCGCATCGGCAAAAAACGCGGCGGCGGGTTCTTCAATTACTCCGGCAAGCGGAACGACCACGGTTCCGAGAGCCCCGAAGCGGCAGCCGTCATCGACGCCCAGCGCCGCGGCGAAAAGAAATTCTCGCCCGAGGAACTCACCGATCGCCTGCTGCTGCCGATGCTGCTGGAGGCGACCCGCCTCCTCGAAGACGGCGTCGCCGCCAACGTCCGCGACGTCGACCTCGCGCTCATCTACGGCATCGGCTTCCCCCCATTCCGCGGCGGCCTCTTCTTCTGGGCCGACACGATTGGGGCGAAGGCGATCGTCGAGAAGCTCAAGGCGTACGAATCGCTCGGCGCACGCTTCGCGCCGACCAAACTCCTGCTCGAACACGCCAAGTCGGGCAAAAAATTCTACGACAAATGAACCAAGCGAAGACACGTAAGAGGGAACACTAATCGACGCTAATCTTCGCTTATCAGAAATTCATTAGCGTCGATTAGCGCAGATTAGTGTTCCCAAAATGAATTCCAACACCGCTCATCAGCGAATTGTGACTACGCCATGAAAACTCCAGTGATCGTTGACTGCTGCCGGACGCCGATTGGGCGGGCTCATGCGGAGCGGGGCGTCTTTCGCGACGTTCGCTCCGACGATCTCGCCGCCGCGGTCGTTCGCGCCATCGTCGAGCGGACCGGCGTCGATCCCGCGGCGATTGAAGATGTCGTCCTCGGCAACACCCAGCAGCAAAAAGAGCAGGGCTTTAATGTTGGCCGGATCGTCGCCTTGCTGGCCGGCCTGCCGAGCACCGTCGGCGGCGCCACGGTGAACCGCCTCTGTGGCAGCAGCCTTCAGGCGCTCAACCAGGCAGCTCACGCCGTCTCGGCCGGCGCCGAGGATGTGCAGATCGTCGGCGGCCTGGAGCACATGCACCATGTACCGATGGATGCCAGCGTCGACTTCAATCCCAAGCTCTTCCGCGGCACGAGCAAGGGCGCTCTCCACATGGGCTTCACCGCCGAGTTCCTCGCCCAGACGCAAGGGATCGGTCGCGAGGCGCAAGACGAGTTCGCCCTCGCCAGCCACCAGAAGGCGGCCGCCGCGACCGACGCGGGTGAGTTCGTCAAAGAGATCATCCCGATCTGGGGCCGCGACGAAGCGGGCGCCCGCACGCTGATCCGCGAAGACCAGTGCATCCGCCGCGACACGACGCTGGAGGCGCTCGCCGCGCTATCGCCGGCATTCATGCCGAAGATCGGCACCGTCACGGCGGGGAACAGTTCGCCGCTCAACGACGGCGCTGCGGCGCTGCTCTTGATGAGCGACGTGCGCGCGAAAGAACTCGGCCTCACGCCGCTGGTAAAAGTCCGCGCCACCGCCGTCGCCGGCGTCGACCCGAGCGTCATGGGGACCGGCCCCGTCCCGGCGACTCAAATCGCGCTGAAGCGGGCGGGCCTCAAGCTCGCCGACATCGACTTCGTCGAGCTCAACGAAGCCTTCGCCGCGCAGGCGCTCGCCTGCATGCAGATGCTCGAACTCGACCCCGCGAAGGTGAACGTCCGCGGCGGCTCGATCGCCATCGGCCACCCGCTCGGCGCGAGCGGCGCTCGCATCTCGACGACGCTCATCCACACGATGATCGCCCGCGACGCCCAGTTCGGCCTGGCGACGATGTGCATCGGCATCGGGCAGGGAATCGCGACGATCTTTGAGCGGGTGTAAATGGGTAGCTCAGGTTCTCGAACCTGAGCGGCGAAGCCGCAAGAAGCAATGGGGTAGGCTCACCCGTAATCAAAAGCTTCTTGGCTTCGCCCTCGGTTCAGAGAACCGAGGCCACCCGCAGTGGTTTGCAAGCCAAGCTTCCAGGCCTGCTCTTTCGGCACTTCGCACTGGCGACACGCCAGTGGCACCCAGCAACTTCGCACAAAAAAACGGCGGCGTCAGCCATTGCCGACGCCGCCGTTGCGATGTTGTTGAATTACTCTCGACTCAGCTTCGCGCGTGCCGATCTCAGCTCACCGAGCGGCGCGATGCGGCGATCAAGCCAATCAGCGCGACTCCCGCCAAGCCGAGCGTCGCCGGTTCCGGCACAACCCAACGGACCGTGAGCAACGTGTCGGCGTCCACTACTGGCGCCGGTGCGGCGCCCGTAAAGACATTGGCATCGGTCACGTTGACTCCCGAAGGGGTCCAGTTAGGAACAACGCCGGGAGCAAAGGTTCCAGTGGCCAACGCAACGCCGCCAGTGAACGAACCGAAGTTCGGATTGCCGCCGAAGGGGACGATGCCGACCGGATCGACGTACGTCGACGGAAAAGAACTCCCAATGACGCCGATTCCCAACGGGTAGGGGGGAGTCAATGAATGCCCGCCAAGACATTGCGGACCGTCGTGTTGCCCGACTGGAACTGAATGTCGAGCGCGGGCGGCGCCAGAAACGACCCGAAGGTCGTGTTCGCCAAGTACATGTTGGATGCCGCAATCCCTTGCGGATCGGCTTTCGCCACCGTGGTCCATGTGCCGCCGGAACTGACGTTGCCCGGCGTGTTGAACTGCAAGTTCAAGCTGAGCCAGACATTGGCGGCCTGGGCCGAAGCTTGTGAGACGAGCATCGCCGCCAGGGCGGCGAGCAAGAACAAATCACGTGAGCGAATCATTAGCGCACCTCTCCAGATGAAAAAAGAATTATGCCCCTAACGAGAAGCAAAGTCGCGGGACACGCGTGCCCGTGACCGACATAGCCAATGGGATCGGCCGGATGAGTTCAACAAATTTTCTCATCTTCGGCGCCAGCGGCCAAAAAGATGCAGACTTGTCACTCTGCAAGTAGCGAAATATGAAGAAAAATGCGAAATCGCCCGCTGAGTCTTCGCGGTGGGAGTCGTGGTGGCCAGTGCAGGCTATGGCAGGCTCACTCGCAGCCATCGCCCCGTATGACTCGCCTCACACGCCGCAACGTCATCCGGCGTTCCGGCGACGACAATCTCGCCGCCGGCCCCTCCGCCGTCAGGCCCCAGGTCGATCACCCAGTCCGCGCACTTGACCATCTCCAGATGGTGTTCGATCACCAACACTGTGTGCCCCAACTCGACGAGTTGCTGCAGCACCCGCAGCAGCCGCCCCACGTCATCTGTGTGAAGGCCGGTCGTCGGCTCATCAAGAATATACAGCGTCGGCCCGCCCGAAGGGCGCCCCAACTCCGCCGCCAGTTTGATCCGCTGCGCCTCGCCGCCCGAAAGCGTCGTGCTCCGCTGACCCAGCGTGAGATAGCCGAGCCCCACGTCGACGAGGCTTGTCAGCATCCGGTGGATGCCGGAATGGTTCTCAAAGA
>Ga0163144_10021138_pt1 | contig 12949 bp, 12 predicted proteins | sample OliLak19BULKMAT1_FD_123175 | JGI IMG/M metagenome (GOLD analysis project Ga0163144, IMG submission 123175) | Freshwater microbial mat bacterial communities from Lake Vanda, McMurdo Dry Valleys, Antarctica - Oligotrophic Lake LV.19.BULKMAT1 | ecosystem: Environmental > Aquatic > Freshwater >...
CACCGCCTGATTTGGTCAACAGCACTTCGGCGAGCTCGAAAACCGGCGTTTCAACCGGCAAAAAGCCAAAGCGTTCGTAGTTGCGGCGAATCACATCCAGCATACGCTGAAAGCTAATTTGCTCCAGCGGCAACAGCTCCAGCGTGCCCGCCGGTATTCTTGGTTTGGTTAAAGCCACGTCGTTCTCCTGTTCAATACCCGCGTCGCGCGCAATTTAGGCAAACTGAGATCGGCTTTGGGATTTTTCATGCTTTGATCGCTTTATAAAATTAAAACGCTTGTAGATGAAGCGACCAAAGCTATCGCCAATCCGTTTGGCGCAATGCGCCAGTTACACGTTGATTTTATCGTACGATGATAGTAACGTACGTTATCTCCGACGTGAGTCTATCCATGAAAGCAAATCCTGGCGGCCAGCTCGCTGCAAATCAAATCATCGGTCGCGATCAGTTGATTGTGCGGATTTGGCAGATTTTGGAGTCAAAATCCATCTACATCAACGATTTACGACGCATCGGAAAAACGCACGTATTCGAGAAAATGATCGCAAATCCGCCCCTCAGGTGGATTGCGGTGAAGCGCGATTTGGAGAGCTGCCATAGCGCCCAAGAATTTTCCGCTCAGGTGTATCGCGATGCGGCGCAGGTGCTAAGCGGCAAGGAATCGCTGAAGCGCGGCCTTGATTCAGTGCTCGCAATGTTTAGCGGCGCGGAAATTGGCGGGGTGCTGCGCCTTCCTGAAGGCGGGGAAGCGGTACACTGGAAAATCGTATTGCGACGAAGTTTTGATGCGATCCAAGCGTCAATCGCCGAAAGCGATGACCGAGTCGTGTTCCTTTGGGATGAAGTTCCCTACATGTTGGACAATATTGCGACTCGGCGCGGCAACGCCGAAGCCATGGAGCTCTTCGATGCGCTGCGTGATCTAAGCCAAAGCTATTCCAAGATTCGCATGATTCTTACCGGTTCAATCGGTTTGCATCATGTACTGCAGCAATTGCGTGCGGATGGTTATCACGGCTCGCCGCTCAATCACTTGCAGCGGGTTCGGGTGGGGCCGCTAACGCCAGAATATGGCGCGGAGCTAGCGACGCTGCTGTTGGCCGGCTTACAATGGCCGAAGAAAAACATTGAAGAATGCGCGAAACATCTTTGCAGCGCCGTAGGCAACGTGCCGCACTATATCCACATGATCTCGCAGCATCTGCACGATGCAAAAGCGTTCGACCGAGCAACGATTGATCGCGTCATTCGCAATGTGCTGCTCAACCACAGCGATGAACTTGACTTGCCGCACTACCAAAATCGCATCCGTAAATACTATGAGCGCACGGATTTAGCGCTCATTGTGCTGGACAATATTGCGGTTGCTGGCACTTTGCCGTTCGAGGAAATTTTTAATCAGATTTGCGCACGATTAGCATTTGACGACGAGGAATTGTTGCGCGGACTGCTGAAGCGGCTCTGCGATGATCATTACTTGGAGCGTGATGACGCCAGCGGCGACTACCGGTTTTATTTAGCATTGATTCGGCGCTGGTGGTGCTTGAGCAGAAGCCTTACGGAGCCCGCATCGTGAGCAATGCAGCATTTATCTCGCGGTTTTCGCCGCAGCGCAGTTCACCGGAAGATTTGGAAGCAATTTTGGTGCAGCGCGAGCCGCTGCTGCGCGACTGTGTAGAGAAAGTCAGCAATAGTATCTTGACTGCAAACAAGCATCAGCAGCTACTGGTCGGCCCGCGCGGTGCTGGCAAAACCCATTTGCTGACGCTGATTCAGCATCGAATTGGCAAAAACAAGAAGCTCAAGAATCGTTACTACTTGGCTTGGTTAGGCGAAGACGATCTCAGCACCAGTTTTTTGCGATTGCTGGTGCGCATTTATCAGCATTTGCAGCAGCGCTATCCCGAGGTATTCGACGGCACTGCGCTGGCGCAGATATTCGGCTTGGATGCTGAAATCGCTAGGGCCAAACTGCAACAGCTACTGGTCGAGCGCATCGGCAGCAAAACTCTAGTCTTATTGATCGAAAATCTCGATGCGCAGCTTAAGCAAATGAGCGAAGCCGAACAGCGCAATTGGCGCGGCTTTGTGCAAAACCACCGCATCGTCGCCACCGTGGCTAGCGCGCAGCGCCTCACGGATGAATTAACCGGGCAGCAGCATTGTTTTCACGGCTTTTATCAAGTGCGCCACCTCATGCCGCTGCAGGTCGATGACGCGCGCGCCATGCTGGAAAAGCTAGCGGTGCTGCGTCAGGACTTGCCGCTCGCAGAGTTTCTAGCCACCTCGCGCGGGCGGGCACGGGTGCAGGCGATTCACCATTTGGCCGGCGGCAATCCGCGCCTTTACGTGATTCTTTCCGAGTTTCTGAATCGCGAAGGCTTGGAATCCTTGGTGCAGCCATTTGAGCAAATGGTGGATACCCAGCTAACCGCCTATTACCAAGAGCGCATGCGCTGGCTATCGCCGCAGCAGCAGGAAATCGTCCAGCTCTTGTGCCGCCACCGCTTGCCGATGGCGGTCAAAGACATTGCCGCACAGCTGTTCAACAGCCAGCAAACCATTAGCAGCCAGCTCAAATTGCTCAAAGATCTAGGCTACGTTGCACCGCATAGCGTCGGCCGCGAATCGCACTACGAATTGGCCGAACCGCTGATGCGCCTAACCTGGCAAGTCAAACAAAACGAAGCCGGTAAACCGCTGGCGCTACTGGTTGATTTGCTTAGAATCTGGTTTGATTGCAGCGAACTGAGTGATCGCCTAACCGTGCTGCCAACCGGATCACAGATTGCGCCCTACGTTACCGAAGCGCTGGCTGCGTTTGAACGCGGCGAGCCGAATTTGCGCGATGAAATGCATTTGTTTTCGTTGGGGTTGATTGATGCGGAGTTATGCGACGAGAGCGAGTTGGCGCAACTGCAGGACATTGCAGAGGAACTGAACCAGCCAAAAGCTTGGATGAAATTAGCTAGCGCGATGGCGCATCACGACAGGCACGACGAGGTTATTGATTGTGCAACGAAGGTGATTGACGCCGAGTTGGATGACGAAGAGCTGCGCGCCAACGGGTTTTGGCAACGAATTGTCGCTTTGCGAAATCTCGATAGAAATGTAGAAGCGCGTGCCGATGCAGCGCAACTCCAAACAATGCGGAGCACCAGCATCTTCACTAGGCTTTTGGCGCTGGTTTTGGACGCGGGATCGGAAAAATCTGACACTATTATCAGTGGTCTTGAGCCATTGCTTGCAGATGCCAAATCAAAGCAAGAGAGATCAGTCGTGTTGATGTGTCGTGCCCAGCAATATATTAACAACGGTAACTACAGCAGTGCGGTATGCGACCTATCGGAGGTGCTTGAAATTCGAGTGACCCCACTTCATGTCTACGCATTGAAACTGCGAGCCAAATGCTTAGTAATACTGGGTGATTTCACGGGATCAGAAAGCGATGCTACCGCAGCACTAGCCGTCGGCGGCATGTCAAAGAGGGATGAGGTAGCTTTGCGCGCTTTGCGCGGGCAGATTTACCAATCGACACAAAGGACTGACGAAGCGCTGGCGGATTTTCAAATAGCCGACAGCCTTGATTTAGGCAAAAATCCATTATCCGCAGAATCTTCACTGCGATACTTTTTTGTTCTCGCAACTGAGCTTGACGAAAACGGTAGACTTTCTTCACTCGCGCCCAGTGCATTTCATCGCTTTTTGTCTCGGCTGGATTCTGAGAGTAAGGCGAAATATGAAAAAAAAGACATATCAGGTGCGCTGGGAACTTTACTCTTCTCGATAGTAGAGAATCAAAGCCCAATCGATCAGCTGGCTCTCGTAATCCGCAAAATCGGCGTAGAACTTGCCATTCTAGGTTGGATCAACCACCTTGGCTCCGCCCTGATTCACCAGCTGCGCGAATGGCAGCCCAAATCCTACAAAGGCGAAAAACTCAAGCGTCGCGCCTGGCTTACGCTCTGGCAGTCGATGGCGCAAACGCATGTCGAGCTGGAGATCCCAGTACGCATTATGCAAACGGCCTTTGCACTTTTTGATAGCGGCGATGAGCGCGTGCTGTTGGGTTTGCCATTAGAGGAGCGGGAAATTTTGTGCCAAGCTTTGGCCGAGCGAGAAGCGAAGCCTGTCACTCAAAAAAAGCTAGTCAAGAAACCTAAAGTGATTGTAGAAAAACTTGGGCGGGCTGTTCGTCAGGCAAATACCGGCAAAATTGCTAAAAATTAGAAGCTCCGAAAACGGCGAAACATCCGCCAAACATCAATCACCCCAACATTTAATCCCTCTTAAGTCCAAGCCGTGCAGTGCAATCGACAAGCTGGCATGATTGCGGCTATCACATTTACGGTGCTTTTTTGGATGAATAGCTGCGTCACTCGGCAAGATCAGGGTTTTTCTATCGTTAGCGTTGCCGGTGAAGTGGATTTAAGCTGGTCGCAAAGCATACGTAAAGCAGTTCTAGAAGCGCTAGCGGGCAACCGGCCGGTGGCGATTGAGCTTTCTGGCGTGGAATACATTGACTCCTCAGGCATCGCCGCGCTGGTTGAAGGATTCCAGCAAGCGCGTGGTAAAAAGCAGATTTTCGGGCTGTTGGCGATTAGCAAGCCGGTGCGCTCGGTGCTGCAATTGGCGCGCTTAGATCGGGTGTTTCCGATTTGGACTAGCTTAGCGGACGCAGAGGTGCCCTAAGATATGCCGCAAGCCGCTATCACTGATCGCATCAGCGCGCTGGGCAAAGGCACGGTTTCGCTGCTGGAAGAGCTGGGGCATTTGGGGCGGCTATTTTATGAAAGCGTGTTTTATCTGCTACTTGGCCCCAGCCAGGGCCAGCCGATTCGCTGGCGCCACGTGCTGGAGCAAATGCGGCAAATCGGCAGCGATGCGGTGCCGATTGTCTGCCTGCTATCGTTTGTAATCGGGCTTTCGCTGGCGATCAACGCCATCGCGCAGCTCAAGCTATTTGGCGCAGAAAGCAAAATCGTGCTGGGCGTAGCGATTGGCGTTACCCGTGAATTTGGCCCGCTAGTCGTCGGTATTGTGGTGTCGGGCCGCACCGCGTCTAGCTTGGCAGCTCGCATTGGTTCGATGGTGGTCAGTCAAGAAGTGGATGCGCTGCGGGTGATTGGCGTGGATCCAGTGCGCTATTTGGTGGCGCCGGCGCTATTTGCGGCTATGTTAATGCTGCCGCTGCTGGTCATCATTGCGGATTTTTTCGCGATTTTTGGCGGCGCGGTTTTTGCACTCGGCCCGGTTGAAATTTCCTTAATGGGCTATTTTTCGCAGACCCTTGATGCGTTAGAACCGTGGGATGTGCTGCAAGGGCTGGTCAAAGGCTGGGTGTTCGGCGTTTTAGTCGTGCTAATTGGTGCCTGGACAGGCTTTAGCGTGCAGGGCGGCGCTGAGGGCGTGGGGCGTGCCACCACCAGAGCGGTGGTTGTGTCGATTTGCGCTATTTTGATCGCCGATATGGCGTTTAGCTTCTTTCTCAATCGCTGATCCCAAACCGGCGCTGATCCCAAACCGGCGCTAATCCCAAACCGGCGCTGATCCCAAATCGGCGCTGATCGCAAGCAGCCGTTGATCGCCAAATGACTGATCCCAATAGCGGCCTAGTCTTTTTGGGGCTAAAGCTTTTCTAAGGCTTTGACTAACTCAGCGCGCGAGCGTCGAAATAATGCGGTCAATTCCACATGCTGGTAGCGCAACACGCCAGCTTCGTCGATTAAAAAGCAGGCGCGCTTTAATCCCAAGATGCCTTTAGCGCCATATTGATTGGCGACTGCTAAATCGGCATCGGTCAACAGCGTAAAGGGCAGTGCGCGTTTTTTCTTAAACGCCACGTGGCTGGCGGCATCTTGCTGGCTAATGCCGATCACCACCGCGTTAAGGCCTTCAAATTCCTCAATACCATCTCGGTATTCGCACAGTTGGGCGGTACACACCGGCGTGTCATCGCCCGGATAAAACACCAACACTACGCGCTGGCCGCGCAGTTCACTTAACTTGAATGGCTTACCGCTATCGGCTGGCAGCGTAAAATCTGGGGCTAAATCGCCGAGTTTAAGGCTCATAAATATCCTGTTGGGTTGAGAATGCTGATGGTCTGACGGCCAATTCGAATCAATTTCTTGTTGCCTACTTGGAACAACGATATGGGCGTGTTCTACTGAACTTCCACTCCGTAGTGCGCGTTCAAAAACAGCACAATTTGCGCTTGCACCGCCCTATTAGAGGCTAATTGCAGGTGCCCAATGCCGCTGAACTTAAAATCTAAACCGTCCGGGCCAGCTAAGGACGCGCTGCGCTGCGGATAGACAATATTATCGGCGTCACTCCATAAATTCAGCTGATGAATCGCCGGACTAAGCTGCGCGATTTTGTTGAACGCACCTAACCAAGCCGAATCGGGCCGCGCAGGCCCTGCGTTAACGCTGCTGACCATGCGTGCCAGCTCGGTGCCCTCATGCGGGCTGCCAATACTAACCACCGCAGTAATCAATTCTGGATACCGGAGCGCCAGCATGCGGCTTAGTACGCCGCCCATGCTGTGCCCAATCAGCACGCAGCTGTGCGCGGTTTCCCGCTGCAAAATGCGCATCAATTTGACGTGCGCAGTTTCAATGCAGCCTTCCATCTTGCGATACAAGGGATCAACATTGATCACATAAATCCGCCCGAAACCCGCACGTTCAAGCTTGCGCTTGAGATTTCCCCACATGCCCGCATTACACAAAAAACCATGCACCAGCACGATCACTGGGCCCTGCCCGCCCAGCTTCCAGCGCGGAAACAAAGCAAACAGCGGCTGCGCGAAGGTGTACAAATAAAGCGTGACTAAGCTTTCGCCGAAAACGTTTTTCAGCGCGCTAGCTAGGCTGCGCTCACGAAAGCCACCTGAAAGCACAAAGCTCATCAGCACAATCAAAACCCGCCAAAAAACCGCCACGCAAAGCGGTAGCAGCAGCGCAAGGCCCAGATGCCAGCCTGCGCGGTGCAGGCTTACACCGAAGCTGACAAGCAGCACCGCTTCGATGCACAAAATGACCAGTAATATTATCGATAGCATCGCTTTATCCGCTCAACGCTGCATAGCTTAGGCAGCCTTCTTCATAGATAAGGCTTTTAGCATCATTCCAACGCCAGCCACTTTGCAGTCAATTTCAGGATCGCTATCTTTAGTGCGGATATTTTTGATGTTCGTGCTGACATTCAAGATGATATTCAAGATGATAATTAAAGGGCAGCGCATCAGTGTAGAGCATCGGACGTTTGCCGGGCCGGGTTTTTCACGATTCTGTAATGTGCAGTCATAGGCCAAGCTTCCAGCACATCTTCCTCTTGCGTGCCCATGCCAACGTTGTGGATCACGAGTCTGCGCGCACCGCTCGGGTCGAAGCGATCCGACACGATGCCAATATGCGGCAAATTACCGGGCAGCATCCAGGTGACGAAATCGCCGGGCATAAGCCTGTCTATCGCAGCCGCTTTGGCGTGGCTAGGCAGCTTGAGCTGCCATTTTTGGCGAACGAAATAGCGCTGCAAGTTCGGCACGCGGCGGTGATCGATATTCCGATCAGCACGCTTTAAGCCCCAGTTTTTTGGATACTCAGCAAAATTCATACGCATATCCGCATGCACCAGCGCCTGCAAATCAATGCCTTGGCCGCGCAGCGCGCGAATTACGACGTCAGTACACACACCAAATTGGATCGGCACATCGCCCATCGGGTAATCAAGCTTCCGATAGCTAGGATCGTAAAGTAGCGTTACGCCAATCTGGCCTCGCGCAGACTCAACCAGCTTCTGCACTGAAAATGGCGCCGCATTAGCGCTTGCAAAGCTCAGCAGTAAAAGCGTGCAGCCAAACATAAGTCGGGATTTCAACATGAGCGCGTTTTATGAGCGAACTTGGTCAATAGTCTAAAGAAATACTAAGCCGCTAAACGACAGCGCCGCCAAAAGAGGCGGCGCTGCGTTAATTCAAATAACTTAATCGGCTAAGCGATTTCTTCGTTTAGCTGTAGCGGCGAATGCCAAAACCCACTAAACCGAGCATGCCTAAACCAAGCAGTGCCATACCGAACATATTCGTTGCCGGCACCGGCGTAATGATCGCTGCCGGTCCTGGGCCAATTACGCCGCCGCCCGGAATATCACCGAACGATGTGACGGCAGAAACGATCGTTGAGCCACCTGCGGGAATGCTGACATCCCACTGCAATGCGGCGCCGTTATCAATACAGTCAGCGGGGTTGATGGCGTTATTAAGTGTACCTGCGCCTATTTGTGTCCAAATCGAATTGAACCCAGTTCCAGAAAAACCGTTCGATGCCGGCGTGCCCTGGGAAATATGCAAAATGGTGTAAATCGGCGTAACGCCAGGGCAGGTTCGGCCCCCGGGTGAGCCCGAAACCGTTTCTCGGAATGGTTTTCCAGAATCACTTGCCGCTAGAAAAATATCGCTGCCCAAAAACACCCGCGCGCTAACCGCAGCAGCGCCGCTATTATTCAGCGTTAATGCTTTGCGAAAGAAGTTTTCGCCGTTGACGTAGGTAACGCGCTGGCTGGCTGCAACGCCGGTCGCTAAAGTACCCGTGGTGGTCACCAAAAATGGTGAAGCGGTGGTGCCTGCACCGCTGATCGCGCTTACTGTGCGAGCCCCAAACGCTATAGTTGCGCCAAGACCAGATGTCGCCGTGCCACTATGCTCATTAAAACTGGGGGCATATAACGCGGTGCCAAGGCGCACAAACCAGCCCATGTCCGCTAAGTCAGCTGCACTACTTGGAAAAATCTGGCCTACCGTGCCGCTTGAAATCGTCGTATTGAATACTTGGAACGACATGTCATCGCCGACATTGACGCGAAGCGGCGTTCCGCTAATGGTAGTAAGCGCGGCTAGCGGTGCGTTTGGATTAGCGTTAGCGCGTTCAGTGCCTTTGGCCATAAGCCCGTTTGCGTTTAGCGATACAAATAGTGCGAGAGCAATGTGCGTCATTTTCATTATTAGTTTCCAAGGATTAGCGGGTCTTTGCAAAGATATTTTGCAAATGCAAAGGAAATATAAATTAGGTTAGCCGCAGTTGTAAAGAAATCTGACCCGACAAACCCAAAATAGCTGTGCTTTATTAAGCAAAGCGTACGCCTAAGCAATCGCAATCGCATCCCAGATCAAAAATTGCGCGCGGCAACTCACTAAGCTGGCAAAATCTGGTAAACGCCACCCGGAGCACGCCATGTTCAAGCCGCAAATCAAAATTCCTGCCACCTACATGCGCGGCGGCACCAGCAAAGGCGTATTTTTTAAACTGGACGATTTACCCGACGCTGCAAAAACCCCGGGCACAGCGCGCGACGCACTGTGGCTGCGCGTGATTGGCAGCCCAGATCCGTATGGCAAACAGATTGATGGCATGGGAAATGGCAGCTCCAGCACCAGCAAATGCGTGCTAATTAGTAAAAGCCAGCAGCCAGGCCACGATGTCGACTATTTATTTGGTCAAGTAGCGATCGAGCGCTCGTTTGTTGACTGGAGTGGAAACTGCGGCAACTTAAGCGCGGCGGTCGGGCCGTTTGCCATATCCCAAGGCCTTGTTGATGCATCCCGCATTCCGCAAGATGGCCTAGCGGTGGTGCGCATTTGGCAGGCAAATATCGGCAAAACCATCATCGCGCACGTGCCAATGCAGGCAGGTTTAGTGCAGGAGATCGGTAATTTTGAGCTGGACGGCGTCACGTTTCCCGCCGCTGAGATCGCATTGGAATTTATCGCGCCCGCAGCCGATAGCGATGCTGGTGCAATGTTTCCGACCGGCTTGCTAGTCGATCAGCTTGAAGTTCCAGGCATGGGCGTGTTTGCCGCCACGCTTATTAACGCCGGTATTCCAACGATTTTCTTAAACGCGGCGGAGCTAGGTCTAAGCGGCGCTGAGCTGCAGGTGGACGTCAATGAAAACGCAGCGCTGTTGCAAAAGTTTGAAACAATCCGCGCTTATGGCGCTTTGAAAATGGGCCTAGTTCAAAACGTGGATGAAGCCAAAGCGCGCGAGCACACCCCAAAAATTGCCATAGTTGCGCCGCCTGCCGCTTATATTGCCTCTAGCGGCAAAACCATCGCCGCGACTGACATTGACTTGCTGGTGCGCGCGCTTTCCATGGGCAAGCTTCACCACGCCATGATGGGCACCTGCGCAGTCGCCATTGGCACCGCAGCAGCTATTCCCGGCACGCTCGTCAGCTTGGCAGCAGGCGGCGTGGCGCGCAGCGCAGTCCGATTTGGGCATCCATCAGGCACGCTGCGGGTTGGTGCAGACGCTGACTGCGTGAGCGGCCAATGGCAGGTCAGCCGCGCGCTCATGAGCCGCAGCGCCCGCGTGTTGATGGAAGGCTGGGTGAGAGTGCCTGCGGAAATATTTGATTGCGGCGATTTGATTTAGCGACATTTTTCCGTCAAAGAGTCGCTCAACTTTAATATGAAAGCGCATTGCGCGGGTCATACTCAAGTGATACTCTTTTTACCATGAAAATTGCTATCTCTCTCCCAGACTCGATTTTTGCAGCTGCTGAGCAGCTCGCTCAGCAGCGCCAAATCCCGCGTAGCCAACTCTATGCAGAAGCCCTATCTGAGTATCTAGGTTCACATAGCGCCACTGCCATCACAACTAAGCTCAACGAAGTTTATGCCACAGCATCGTCACAGCTCGATGATGCGCTTGCACAGGCTCAACTGCGGGCCTTGAACCATGAAGCGTGGTGAAATTTGGTGGGCCTCTTTACCCGAGCCGGTTGGTTCTGGTCCTGGCTTAAGGCGCCCAGTACTCGTTATTCAATCTAATGCGTTCAATGAAAGCAAAATTGCTACGGTTGTAGTCGCCGTCGTCACTTCCAATGTGGCTCTAGCTGAAGCGCCAGGAAATGTTCGCCTCAGCAAAATAGAGTCTGGTCTAGCCAAGCCCTCTGTCGTCAATGTTTCGCAGATTCTAACCGTTGATCGGTCACTTCTCACCGAGCGGGTACGCGCGCTGCCTGCGGTGATCACGCAAAAAATCAATGAAGGGCTTCGGCTTGTCTTGAGTCTTTGAGATGCGCTTGACCCAAGCGCCGAGTAAGTTTCAGTATTGAACCAGCTGTTTAATTGGGCAAAAAGCAGCTTAATTTTTCGTTCTTTCTAGACTATGAGGACTATTACTAATGGCCTTACCGCATGGAAAGACAAAAACGGCCGGACGCTGAAGGAAATCGAATCTATATAGCTTTGCTGCGCCAGATTTAACCCAAAGACTTAACCCAAAGACTTACCCCAAAGACTTACCTAGGTGACTCACTCAAAATCCGCCAAAGCTCCTTTGAGCTGGCATGCCGCAGCCCGGCGTTTATCGCGCTCAAAAGCGCCTGATTTGCCGGGGCTTTGCCGCCGTGTGCTGCTGCCAGCCGAACTACCGCGCCGCACAGGGCGTCAATTTCCGGCATTCGATTGCGCTTAAAATCTTCCCACATTGACGAGCGCGCGTTCGCGTCCATCTTTAGCATGCGGCGCGCTGCGATTTTATAGATCGGCGTTGGTAGCCGCAAAATGCGTGGCAGCCAGGCGATTGGGATGGGCAGTATTTGCCCTGGCTTAATGTCAGCTAGCTTGAAAAGCGCCAGCGCTTCGCTCTGCAATAGCGCCAAGCAGGCGCGATAGCCAGGATCGCTCAGCTGAATAACCAGCGGCAAATTCGACAGCGCGTTTACCGGGTTGTTTAAATTGATCAGCAGCTTAGCCCACTGCACTGGCGGCAAATCGGCATGCTCTGCCAGCATGGCACCCAAACTTTGCAGCTGCTTGAACAGCAGAGCAGTTACCGGATTTTTAGGTGTTTCAAAGGCCAGCAGGCCCGCAGTGCCGCGATGAAAGCGCAGCGGGCCGTTTGACTGCGCGTCTAGCTGGGTTATGTTAAACGGCACCATTCCAGGCACCACCGCAAGCCCGGCGGATGATAGAACCGCAACATTATCAACGCCATTTTGCAGCGACCAAACCGGCGTATGAGGGGACATTTTCTGCAAAATCAGCGCGAGTTCCTGTGTTTGCGTCGCTTTGACGGTCAATATCACCAGGTCAAATTCTGGCAGCGCGTCCGCCGGTTCTATAACCTGATAATGCTCTGCGGCAAGAGCGAATTCTGGCGCTTCGAAATCACTTATCTGCAATCCAACACGAAGCGCCTGTGCGGTTTGGGCTCTGGCATAAAAGCTAAGGTCGCAGCCAATTTGCACGAGTTTGGCTCCGACAAAACAGCCGATTGCACCGGCACCTACAACGAGAATTTTGGGGTTAGCGGAACCTGGCACCTTGATCTCTAGCGTTGGCAAGCGCGGAGTATAATTCCTGCTAGCGCAAATCAAGTTATCGCTATAGCTATATTCTTTAGTCGATTTTTTTGCGACGGCTTTGATGTGCCACTCGCGCACTAACACGCACCACAGACCCTTCAGCCTAGCTTTGCCATAATCCGCAGCTTATTGCTCGCCTGAACTTGAAAAACTATGTCTGATACGCCAAATGTTGCGCCCGCCACGCCGCTGAATAACTTTATTCGCCACATTATCACGCAGGATCAGCTTTCCGGGAAGCATGGCGGCAAGGTCGTTACGCGTTTTCCACCCGAACCCAATGGCTATTTACATTTGGGGCACGCGAAAAGCATCGGGTTAAATTTTGGACTGGCGCGGGATTTTGACGGCCGCTGCAATTTGCGTTTTGACGACACCAACCCAAGCCGTGAAGACATTGCCTTCGTACACGCGATTCAAGCGGACGTGCAGTGGCTGGGCTTTCAGTGGTCACAGCTGCGGCACGCATCGGATTATTTTGAAGTGTTTTTTCGCTGCGCGGTCAAGCTGATTGAGGATGGCTTCGCGTATGTGTGTGATTTGAGCGCTGAGGAAGTCCGCGCCTATCG
>Ga0163144_10021140_pt1 | contig 12948 bp, 11 predicted proteins | sample OliLak19BULKMAT1_FD_123175 | JGI IMG/M metagenome (GOLD analysis project Ga0163144, IMG submission 123175) | Freshwater microbial mat bacterial communities from Lake Vanda, McMurdo Dry Valleys, Antarctica - Oligotrophic Lake LV.19.BULKMAT1 | ecosystem: Environmental > Aquatic > Freshwater >...
CTGATGCCAGGCAGGTTGATGTCCATCAGGATGATGTCGGGGCGGGTGGCTTGCGCAATCTCGACACCGCGGCGGCCGTCGTTCGCGCTGATCAGGCTGATATCGGGGCGCCGCGCCAGCAGCTTCGTGACCAGCAGCAGATTGGCCGGGTTGTCTTCGACGTAGAGCATGTTTCGCAGCGACCCACCACTCCCGGTGTCAGACAACGCAGCCCCACGTGATGACGGGACATGGCCGACCGTTTCCGCGGGAGCACCCGCGTTCAAGTCGATCCAGAACGCGCTCCCGACACCGACCGTGCTCTCCACGCCGATCGAGCCCCCCATCAGCCCGATCAGTTGCTTGCTGACGACCAGGCCGATGCCGGTGCCTTCTTCGACGCCGGCTTCCTGGCCGAGACGGTTGAAGGGCTCGAACAGATGGGCCAGTTCGTCCGGCGCCAAGCCTTCGCCGGTGTCCTGAAAACGCACTCGAACGCAGTCCCCGGGGCGCGGACCGCAACTCACCGTGACCGAGCCGCCGACCCGGTTGTATTTGATTGCGTTCGACAGCAGGTTGATGAAGACTTGTTTGATACGCGTGCGGTCGGCGCACACGAACAAGGGCATGTCGAGTTTGGCGAACACCACGTGAATACCGCTCTTGCGCGCTTGGGGTTCGATCATGGCCTGGCAATCGGCCAAGACCTCGTTGATTGACACGGGTTCCATCGACAAGGGGAGCTTGCCGGATTCGATCTGCGCGAGATCGAGGATCCCGTTGATGAGTTCCAGCAGATACCAGCCGGCCTGCAGAATTTGCGAGGTGCTCTCTTTCTGCCCTTCAGTGAGCGGCGGCGAATCCGAGTCCATCAACTGGGCGAAGCCGAGAATGGCGTTGAGCGGCGAGCGCAACTCGTGGCTCATGCCCGACAGAAAGTCCGACTTCGCCATGTTGGCACGCTCGGCCTCGATCTTGGCGCCTTGAAGTTCGAGGTTCGTCTCGCGCAAGATCTGGCTTAGCCGCTTCTGCTCACCCTCGACCAACTTGCGCGCAGTGATGTCGCGAGCCGATGCAAACACCCCCAGGACTGCTCCGCCGCCGTCCTTGTAGAGGCTGGCGTTGTAAAGCACATCGGTGAGGCCGCCGCCGCAGTGTCGGATGGTCAGCGGATAGTCGATTACCGAACCCCGGGCGAAGACTTGCCGGTAGCCTTCGCGCGCCTTGGCGGGTTCGGTGAAGTAGTCCGAGAAGTCGGTGCCGATCAGCGCCGATCTGGCCACGCCGGTGGCCTTGATCGAACCTTCGTTGACGTCGGTGATCTTGCCGTCGGGGCTGATGGTGACCAGCGGGTCGAGGCTGGCTTCGAGCAGGCTGCGGGCGTACTGCGAGGCCTGCGAGCGTGCCGTGTTGTCGGTGGCGATCAGCAGGTAGCCGATGACTTCGCCCGCGTCGTCGCGCAGCGCTGTCACCGACACCACCGCGGGGAAGCGGCTGCTGTCCTTGCGGATGTAGGTTAACTCATAGATGTCTTCGATGCCGCGTCTGGCCTTGAACACCAGGGCGTCGAAGCCGGGCGCGATCGCCGTGCCGAGTTCGGCGCTGAGCGCCTCGGCGCGGGCGATGACTTCTTGCGGGTCGGAAATATCGGCCGGCGTGATCTTGTTCACCACGTCGCCAGCTGCATAGCCGAGCATCCGTTCGGCACCGACGTTAAAGATTTGGATGACGCCTTTGGCGTCCGTGGCGATGCTCGAGAAGTTGACGCTGTTGAAAATCGCGTTCTGCAGGGCGCCCGCTCTGATCAGCGCCTCTTCGGCCCGCTTGCGCGCCGTGTTATCGGTACCGATCAGCAGATACCCGATGATGGCTTGGCGCGCGTTGCGAAGTGCCGTGACCGACACGACGGCGGGCAGCCGACTGCCGTCCTTGCACACATAGGTCAGCTCATAGATGTCCTCGATCCCGCGCGATGCCTTGAATACTAGGGCTTCGAAGCCCGGCGCGATCGCGGTGGCGAACTCGATGCTCAAGGCCTGGGCGCGTAGCAACAATTCGGCCGGATCAGAGATGTCGGCCGGCGTAACCTCATTCAAGACATCGGCCGCCTGGTAGCCCAGCATGCGTTCGGCGCCAATGTTGAAGATCTGGATGACGCCCAGTTCGTCAGTGGCGATGCTCGAGAAGTTCGCGCTGTTCAAGATGGCAGTCTGCAGGGCGCCGGTCTTGAGCAGGTCGACCTTGATTTGAGCTTCACTCTTCACGCGTTCGCACCCGCTGACGGGCAGCGCCGGATGCGATGCTGTTTTCGCCTGTCTTGAGTGTGGGAGGGAGCCATGTGTAACCTGGGTAGAGGCGGCTTGCGTGTTCTCCCGTCGAGCCATTGCTGTGCAATCTGCGGCCGACGGGTTCAGGCCTACCCGTCACCATCGTCTGCGACTGTCCAGCGCGTCTGTACGTTGTCGCACATATCCGGTCCCCCACCGCTCGCGCCCTGATCGGCGCAACTCGGGACACCCACCGTTAGATTCAACCAGTGCGGCGCCTGGTGCTACTGCCAGGGAGGTCGTCACGGCGCGTAGGGGCTACGGACCTGCCGGGGAGGCACGTCTGGCTCGGTTAGGCCCCTGATTCTGCCAGGCGCACCGCCGCGACCAATTGGCGCCAACGTTGCTTACCGCTTCAGGCTTTACCCGACGCAAAAACGGCCATCTTTCGTCGCACGAAACCGAGCGCGCCGACAGCAGGCGCGAGTAGCCAAATGGCGGCAGGTAATGGAACCGCGGCAACACTTGAGTAGCGATGACCATTGGCTGAGAAAGCAAGTCCCGGAGTCACGGCATCTGCGTACATATTCACGGTGTGCGAGAAATCCAGGTGGGACTCCTGAAAGTGGCCTCCATCAAACGCGCGATCGTCAACGCCCACACCGAGACTTGTAACGAGCACCAGAAAATCACCCACTTTGCCCTTCATGTTGAAGGCCTGACCAAAATTCAATGCCGTGGGTATCGACGTGAACAGGAAGTTGGGGAACGAGTACGTGCCGCTGCCAACGGCATCGCCGTTGTAGGCCAACGTGGTGCCATCGACGGTGTACGCGGTGAACACGAAGAAAAACGTGCCGGTGTTGTAGCCGCTGTTTTGATTCGTCATGTAAGGACCGTTGAACGGTGCGGGTCTTTCGCTCGAAGTCGCGCCGTCGATATGGTAACTGGAGATGAAGTCAACGACTGATCCGGCCGCCAAACCGTTTCCGATAATCGGAATGTATTCAGTGTTGGACGCATCGAATCTGCCTGACACACGCCCGCCCAGATCGCCTTCCGTACCCGCAAACGACGCTATTCCGTCCACTCTTGCGCCAATGGAGCCTGGCTTCGCAGTCGCCGTCCCGCTACCCGCCGCCGACACGACGACGATGGCGGTTGAGCCGGGATTGCGTATGTCCTGCTGTGAACCACCAGCAATCAGCTTGCCGCCGTTGGGCAAGAGGGTTTCGGTGATGTCGAATGGCAGTTGCGTTACACCCTTGTTCAGGGAGGTGTAACCGGCGCCCGTTACGGTGTAAGTCGAGACTGGCGCACCGTAGGTGACAGGGCCGAATGAGACTAACGCAGAAAAGGCCATCATCCCTGCAGCGACACGCCCGAAGAAAAAGTGGGTAGACATGGGCGCCTCTCTTCAGGTGACACGCGATTGAAGTCAGGCTACTCCCATTCACGCAGACTTCCAGCGCCGTGCGCCCGCAATTTGTCGCGCTGCCGGCTGCCGACCGTGATGCGGACAATGTGCCGCAGGCGCCACACTGGCAGGCCCTGTCCGCAGCGCACCTGGCAGATCTCGCGAGGAATGCATCCGCGACGCGGCGCGCCACCGGGACCGAATGCCACCTCTCAAGTGAACGACTGCGCAACGCCCCCGGAGTGTGCGGTCACGAACAGACCGGTTTGACCGGATCGGGCAGGGTTGGCGCGTAACGCCCATCAGCGAACCCCTGATCAACGCATCCCAACTCCCATCCAGAAGACAGCTGCTTCTGGCGGCTGCTGGCGTTGCTGCCGCGCCAACGTTGACGGCTTGTTCGTCGAGCGACACCGTACAGAGCGTCGCTCGCGCCCTGAGACAGCCGGGGGCACAGTCCGCCGGCATGGCCACTTCCCCCCTGCATGACCTGGTGCGCCAGGCCATCCTTGCCCCATCGAGCCACAACACGCAGTGTTGGCGCTTCAAGCTTGCCGGGCAGTCGATCGCCATCGCTCCCGATCTAACGCGCCACTGCCCAGCCGTCGATCCCGATAACCATCAAGTTTTCGTCTCGCTGGGTTGCGCTGCAGAGAACCTGGTGCATGCCGCACTGGCCATTGGACTCCAAGCCGACCCCCACTTCGAGCCCGGTGGCGACGGCGTCATTGCAGTGAACCTGCAGGCGACGCGGGCGTGGATCACGCCATTGTTTCAGGCGATCGCCGGGCGGCAATGCACCCGCGGCGATTACGACGGCAAACCGGTTTCACCGGCCGAGCTGCGCCAGCTGGAGCAGGCCGGCACAAGCGATGGCGTCAGCGTGCGGCTGTAGATCGCGCGCCCCGCCATGGAGAGCGTGCTGGCGTACACCGTCGCGGCAAACACGGTGCAGATGAACGACGCCGCGTTCGTCACAGAACTCAAGGAATGGATCCGTTTCGGCACCGACGAGGCGCTGCGCACCGGCGATGGCCTGTTTGCCGGTGCCACGGGTAACCCAGCCCTGCCGCGGTGGCTGGGTAGCCGGGTGATGGACCTGTTCTTCACGCCGAAGTCAGAGAACGAACGCTACGCGCGGCAGATCCGCAATTCGGCTGGCATCGCGGTGTTCGTTGCCGAGCGCAGTGATCCGGCGCACTGGGTCGAGGCAGGCCGTTGCTACGAGCGTTTCGCCCTGCAGGCCACCGCTTTGGGCATCCGCAATGCGTTCCTGAACCAGCCCGTCGAGGTCGCAGCGATCAGGCCGCAGTTCGCCGCGTGGCTGGGCCTCGCAAGCCACCAGCGGCCCGATCTGGTGGTGCGCTTTGGGCGTGGACCTGCGATGCCGCTGTCGATGCGGCGGCCCTTGCAGGAAGTCCTTGTCTGATAACGATGCCCAGTGCCGCCGTCGTAGCGGTTGACCCGCGATCGGCGCCACAACGGGACTCGCCATGATGAGCGGAATGGCATGGACCGCCCTGGTGATCGGCCTTGCGGCAGCCGCCGGCAGCGGGCTGATCGCGTTCGGACGCTCGCGCTGGCAGGCTTTGACTCAGGCGCAGAGGGGACTGCTCGATGCCGCCCGGGTGCCGGGTGCCGGGGTCCGCGGGCCGTTACGACGCGCACGAGATCGACGGTCTGCCCACACCGGTCCAGCGCTACTTTCGCGCGGCGCTGACAGACGGGCAGCCCCTCATCGCCGCCGCAACGTTCGAACTCGCTGGCACGTTCAACAGGTCGGCCACTGGTGAAAAGTGGAAGCCGTTCACCTCGATGCAGCGGGCCGTCACCCACCGCCCGGGCTTCCTGTGGAACGGCCGCGTGTCCATACTGCCGGGTTTGGCCGCGCAAGTTCACGACAGCTACATCGCAGGGGTAGGTACGCTGCACGCGCCGGTGCTGGGGCTGTTCACGGTGGTGCAGGTGCAGGGCGGCGGCGAGATCGCCCGCGGTGAACTGATGCGCTACCGCGCCTGGCGCATTTACGGCGCGCGCGTGCTGGCGCCCTGCGCGGGCCAAGTGCTCATCGCCGTGGACGGACTGCCCGACATGCAGGTGCCCGAGGTCGACGGCAATCACTTGGCCGGCAACCATGTGATGCTGCGCTGCGCCGAGGTCGATGTGGTGCTTGGCCACCTGCAGCAGTGCAGCGTGTGGGTCATGTGTGGCTGGCGGCGGCGAATGTCTTGCTCATCTTTCTGGTGGGCGGCCCGCTCGGTGAACAGTTCGGCTGGCGCGGATACGCCTTGCCAGCTTTGCAGCAGCGTTGGGGATGGCGCGTCGCCAGAGTGTTGCTGGGCGTGGTTTGGGCAATCTGGCACCTGCCGCTTTTCTTCAGCGCGGGCACATTGCAGAGTCATCTGCCGGCACGCTGGTATGTGCTGAGCCTGATCGCCTCGTCGGTGCTGTTCGCGTGGTTGTTCAACCGCAGCAAGGGCAGCGTCGTGCCGGTGCTGGTGCTGCACACGGCGATCAATGCCTGGTTCTTGGTCATCCCGGTGATGGTGCTGCCGGACGGCAGCAATCTGCGGCCGTTTCGGATCGTCGTCGGCAGCCTCGTCCTGACCGCCGTCGCGCTGTTGTGGCGCGGCGAACGAGTGCCCCACCGGGCCGTGGATCCTGCATAGGACTTCGCCGCAAATGAAAGGGGAGCACCGGCATGTTGCCCTTCACGCCTGCGCACTGGCGGGCCGCCTTCGTTGCTTGTCACGCCTCAGGATGGCCCGTACACGTGCTGGCTCAGGATCCTCGTCGACATTCATGACCAGCGTGCGCACCCGCCACTGCGCACGCGTCGGCTGCGCCGGCGGCCCGCACGATGCGCCACCCCAGCGCGTCCCACATTCCGGCAAGCGGCATGTAAGCGAAGCGCCCGATACCCATCACCGGCGCGAGCATCCCTGCGCCGGCGAGGAGGGCCTGGCGTGCGTCGGGGGTGAATCCGGCGCACGCTGTTCGTCTGCCAGCGGCGTCACTCGTGCGGTGAATACGCCCGCCGCCGATCGCGCCACAGGCCCGGCAGGCTGGCGAGCACCGCGCCGACACCGCCCACGCCGCGCTGCCAGGCCTGGAACGCCTTCAGCACGCCCTGCTGGCCAGTCGTCACCTGCGCGCGCTTCCACGCGCCGGCCGCATATTTGTTGGCTTCGGCTAAGGTCGGATAGATGTGGATCGTGCCGAGAATCTTGTTAAGGCCGAGGCCGTGTTGCATGGCGAGCGTGAACTCGGCGAGGAGATCGGCCGCATGTTCGCCGACGATCGTGACGCCGAGAATGCGATCGGAACCCGGTGGCGTCAGCACCTTGACGAAACCGTGGGCTTCGCCGTCGGCAATCGCGCGATCGAGATCGTCGATGCCGTAGGTCGTGATCGCGTGTGGAATCGACTGCTCGCGCGCTTCATTTTCGTTAAGGCCGACGCGCGCGATTTCAGGCTCCGTGAACGTGGCGCGCGGGATCACGCGATAGTCGATCTTGAAGCGTCGGAACTTGCCGAACAGCGCATTGACGGCGGCGTACCAGGCCTGATGTGCGGACACGTGCGTGAACTGGAATGGGCCGACGACGTCACCGCAGGCGTGAATGTTCGGAAAGCGTGTCTGCAGGAATTCATCGACCGCGAGGGGTTTGCCCGGCGTCAGCTCAACGCCGAGTTCCTCGAGGCCGAAACCGGCGACGTTCGCCGCGCGGCCCACCGCCACGAGCACGGCGTCGAACGCAATCTCGAGTTCGCGTTCGCCCTGGCGCGCGAGCAGCCATTTTCCCCCGCCGCGGAGTTCTACGCGTTCGGCAACACAGCCCGTCAGCACGCGGATGCCTTCGTGCGCGAACCGCTGCGCGAGCAGCACGGAGATTTCCGCGTCTTCACGCGCGAGCAGGCGCGGAAGCTGTTCAACCTGGGTGACCTCGGCGCCGCAGCGCGCGAAGGCCTGCGCGAGTTCGCAGCCGATCGGCCCGCCGCCGAGCACCAGCAGGCGGCGTGGCAGTTCGCGCAGATCCCAGATCGTGTCAGACGTGAAGTAGCCGGCTTCCGCGAGCCCTGGCAGCGGTGGCACAAAGGGCCGGCCGCCGGTGGCGATCACAATCTCGCGCGTGCTGAGATTGCGCCGGCCGCCGTCGGCGCTCGTCACCTCAACCTGCCACGGGGTCACGATGCGCGCCGTGCCCTCGACGCAATCGACGCCGAGCGCCGTATAACGCGCGACAGAATCATGCGGCTCAATTTCGCGCACCGTCGCCGCCACGCGCGCCATCACCGCGGCGAAATCGCATTCCCCGCGCGCATTGCGCACGCCGAACTCGGCGCCGCGCTTCAATTGCGCGATAAACTTCCCGGACCGGATCAGCGCCTTGCTCGGCACGCAGCCCGTGTTCAGGCAGTCGCCGCCCATGCGGTGCTTTTCGACGAGCGCCACGCGCGCCTGCGTCGCCGCCGCGATGTACGCCGACACCAGCCCGCCGCTGCCGGCGCCGATCACCACGAGGTTGTAGTTGAAGCGCGCGGGCCGCGGCCAGCGGGCGTAGATCTGGCGCGCCTGGAGTCTGTCGACCACTCGGCGCGCGATCAGCGGGAACACGCCCAGCAGCGCGAAACTGCCGAGCAGTGCCGGTGACAGCACGCCGCTCAGTGACTCAATCCGCGCGAGCTGCGTGCCGACATTCACAAACACGAACGTGCCGGCGAGCATGCCCAGTTGGCTGACCCAATAGAATGTGCGCGCCGGCAGACGCGTCAGCCCCATCGCGAGGTTGATCACGAAGAACGGAAACAGGGGCACCAGCCGCAGGGCAAACAGATAAAACGCACCGTCCTTTTCGATCCCGGCGTCGAGCGCCTTCAGCCGATCGCCCAGCTTCGCGCGCACCCAGTCGCGCAGCAGAAAGCGCGCGGCGAGCATCGCCAATGTGGCCCCGATCGACGACGCAAATGACACCACCAGCGTGCCGGTCCACAGGCCGAACAGCGCGCCGCCGGCGAGGGTCATGATCGCGGCGCCCGGCAGCGACAGCGCGGTGACCGCGACATAGACGAGGCAGTAACTGCCCAGGGCCGTCAGCGGCTTGGCGGCGGACCAGGCGTTGAGGGCCGCCTGCTGCGATTTGAGCGCTTCCAGGCTGAAATAGCGGCTCAGCCCGAGGGCGTAAAAGGTGACCAGCAGGGCCAGGATGAGGATCAGTACCAGCGCTTGTCGCTTGTTCATCAGGGAAAATCTCCTTCAGGCGCGCGGACCGCGCCGAATGTTGCCGGTGTCACCCATTCAGGGGTGTCGGCCATGCCAGGCTGCGCGAGGATCGTCCCCGATGAATATCGCCATCACCAGCGCCCGCCCCAGGTTTGCCCGCCATGCGGGCCGGCGGTGCTGGTCGTGAGCCGTGATGTCGATATCCTGTCGGCGCTGGAGCGCGCCTTCAGCACGGCACCCAGGCCCGTGCACTTTACCGACTTCGCCCACTGCGCGGAATGCACCGAACATGACGAGCGCCTGCAGGCCTGCGCGCGCGAGGCGCTGCATCTCGAAGACGTGGGCTATGCGGCCTTTGACCCCTTCTGCGTCGCGCTGCCGGAAAGTTTCGCCTACTTCTTGCCGTCGCTCGCGCGACTCGCACTCGCGCCACCCAGTGCTGAACATGGCTGGTACGGCACGCAACTCCTGTTCCATCTGATGGCCGAACGCCACGGCAACGGTTTCTATCGCATCTGTACCTCGGCGCAGCGTCAGGCCGTTGCGCGCTTTCTGCGCCATCTGCTCGAAACCCGCGCCTCGCTGGTTGAAGCCGACTGCGCCACGCATGCGCTGACGGACTGCTACAGCCTGTGGTCGACCGCGCCCTCGTTGCGCGTGCTGAATTGACCGGCCGGCGCGCGGATTGCTTACCGCGCGGCACTCGACGCCCGCGCGCCACCGACCTACGCTAGGCACATGAGTGCCCCCCCCTTTGCGCTGCGGAGTCTCGATCACCTGGTGCTGCGCATCCGCGACGAACGCCGCATGCTCGACTTCTACCGCGAAGTGCTCGGCTGCCGTGAGGAACGCCGGCTCGTGGAATTCGGGCTCGTGCAACTGCGCGCCGGCAGCGCCCTGATCGACTTCGTCACGGTCGACGGCAAACTCGGCCGCGCCGGCGGCGCCGCGCCCGGCTCACAAGCCCGCAATGTCGATCACTTCTGCCTGCGCATCGAGCCCTTCGACATCGACGCCATCACTGCGCACCTCGCGCACCACGGCTTGCCCGCGGCGAACGTCGAAACGCGCTACGGCGCCGACGGCTATGGACCGTCGATTTATCTGCAGGATCCCGAGGGCAACACGGTGGAATTGAAGGGGCCGCCGACGCGATCGGGGCCGTGAGCGGAGAAACCCGGGCGCTTACCGCCCATCCCAGGCCAGGAAGTTGCGCAGCAGATGCAGGCCCGCATCTGCGCTCTTCTCCGGATGGAACTGGGTGGCGAAGGCGTAGCCGCTCGCAAGCGCTGAACAGAACGGCGCGATGTAGTCCGTGGCGCCGATGACGAGCGACGGATCGGCCGGCGCCACGAAATAGCTGTGCACGAAGTAGAAGCGGGTGCCGGACGGCACGCCCGCGAACACGGGGTGCGCGCGCGTCCAGCGCACTTCGTTCCAGCCCATGTGCGGGATCTTGCGCGGGCTGCCGTCTGCGGCGGGGCCGGCGTCGGCGGGAAAGCGGCGCACGTGGCCGGGAAAGACATCAAGGCAGGCCATGCCGCCGTCTTCGTCGCTGGTGGTCATCAGTGACTGCAGCCCGAGGCAGATGCCGAAGAAGGGTTTGACCTTCACGCAGTCGCGCAGGGCCTGCACGAGGTTGCGTTCCTGCAGATGTTTCATGCAGTCGCCGATCGCGCCCTGTCCGGGGAACACCACGCGATCGGCGTTGATCAGTTGCTCAGGACGCTCGCAGATCTGCACGTCATCGTGCGTGCCGGCGACGTGCTCGATCGCTTTCACCACCGAGCGCAGATTGCTTCCACCGTAATCGACGACGGCCACGCGTTGCATCAGGGCGAACTCCGCAGCGGCTCAGAGCGTGCCCTTGGTCGACGGCATCGCGTCGCCGAGGCGCGCGTCGCGCTCGACGGCCATGCGTAACGCGCGGCCGAAGGCCTTGAACACCGTCTCGATGATGTGATGCGCGTTGCGGCCGCGCAGGCTGTCGATGTGCAGCGTGATCTGGGCGTGATTGATCAGGCCCTGGAAGAATTCGAAGAACAGATCGACATCGAAGTCCCCGACACGGGCGCGCGGAAAGTCGATGTGGTATTCGATCCCCGGCCGGCCGGACAGGTCCACGACCACCCGCGACAGCGCTTCATCGAGCGGCACATAGGCGTGGCCGTAGCGGCGCAGCCCGCGCTTGTCGCCCCAGGCCGCATGCAGCGCCTGGCCGAGCGTGATGCCGATGTCTTCAACGGTGTGGTGGGCGTCGATTTCAAGGTCGCCGTTGGCCTCGACGGTCAGATCCACGAGGCCGTGCCGGCAGACCTGATCGAGCATGTGGTCGAGAAACGGCAGCCCGGTCGCGAAGCTGCCGTGGCCCGTGCCGTCCAGGTTGACGGTGACGGTAATCTGCGTTTCTTTGGTGTTACGCTCTACGCGCGCAGTGCGATCGTTCATGACAAGGGGCGGCCGCGCCGCAATTGCATCAAGGGGCACACGATAACACGGACCGCCGCCCGCCTCGCAGCGGGCGCGACTGGGATCAAAACGATGCAGGATCAAACCGCGGCGCTCGCCGCCGTTAAAACCTATCTGCTCGACCTTCAGGACCGCATCTGCGCTGGTCTTGGCGCCCTCGACGGCCAGGCTTTTCATGAAGACAGCTGGGTGCGCGAAGAAGGCGGCGGCGGCCGCTCGCGCGTGCTCGCCGGTGGCCAGGTGTTCGAGCAGGCCGGGGTCAATTTCTCGGATGTCCAGGGCAGCCGCCTGCCGCCCGCGGCCACCGCCAAGCGCCCCGATCTCGAGGGCCGCGCGTTCCACGCGACGGGGGTGTCGCTGGTCGTGCACCCGCTGAACCCCTACGCGCCGACGTCCCATGCGAACGTGCGCTTTTTCATTGCGAGCAAACCGGGTGCCGAACCGGTGTGGTGGTTCGGCGGCGGCTTCGACCTCACGCCCTATTACGGCTTCGACGAAGACGCCGTCCACTGGCACCGCACCGCGCAGGCCGCCTGCGCGCCGTTCGGCGAAGATGTCTATCCACGCTACAAACAGTGGTGCGACGACTACTTTAACCTCAAGCACCGCCAGGAACAGCGCGGCATCGGTGGGCTGTTCTTCGACGATCTCAACGAATGGGGCTTCGAGCAGAGTTTCGCGTTCATGCGCAGCGTCGGCGATCACTACCTGCCCGCCATCCTGCCGATCATCGAACGCCGGCACGCGCAGCCCTACGGCGAGCGCGAGCGCGACTTCCAGCTCTACCGCCGCGGCCGCTACGTCGAGTTCAATCTGGTCTACGACCGCGGCACGATCTTCGGCCTGCAGACCGGCGGCCGCACCGAATCGATCCTGATGTCGCTGCCCCCGAACGTGCGCTGGCGCTACAACTGGCAACCCGCGCCGGGCACCCCGGAAGCACGGCTGTACGAGCGCTACATCAAGCCGCGCGACTGGCTGGGGGGGCAGAAATCTAGCCACGGAGACACGGCGGGCCCGGAGTAAAAAGGGAGCAGATTTTTCATGGGGCGGCGGCGTCACAGAACGGGTGCCGTGACTGGCCGTTCGCGCTGCGCCTCTTCGTCACCGCAAGAAAGCATCGTTCTGTAGCTGTCGCTACAACCCGCGCCGGGCACGCCGGAAGCACGGCTGTACGAGCGCTACATCAAGCCGCGCGACTGGCTGGATGAGGCCGGTTGAGACGCCGTTTTCAGCCACCGAGAACACCGCGGAAAGAACGGGAGATTTTGACGGCGAGCGCTGCAATATTCCGCCAGCAAAACCCATGGCTTCACCAATCCCCATTTCCTCGGTGTTCTCTGTGTTCTCGGTGGCTAAATAGCGCCCCTCAACCACCTCGCCTGTCGTTTCATCTTTGGCCCGCGCCCGAATTCGGGCATCATGCGGCGATGTCTACCACCCTTGATTACGCTGCGCTGACGCAGCGCCTGGCCGCGATCGACAGCACGCATCTCGCGGATGCCGACAAGCGGATACGCTTCTGCGATGCCGGGCTGACGCCCGTGCGCACGGGGCTCAAAATGATCGGGCGCGCGCATACCGTGCGCTGC
>Ga0163144_10021141_pt1 | contig 12948 bp, 7 predicted proteins | sample OliLak19BULKMAT1_FD_123175 | JGI IMG/M metagenome (GOLD analysis project Ga0163144, IMG submission 123175) | Freshwater microbial mat bacterial communities from Lake Vanda, McMurdo Dry Valleys, Antarctica - Oligotrophic Lake LV.19.BULKMAT1 | ecosystem: Environmental > Aquatic > Freshwater > Lake...
AACGGCAACACCAACACGGGAAACGGCGGCAGCGGCACCGTTAACGGCGGCAACGGCACCGTCAACGGCGGCAACGGCACCGTCAACGGCGGCAACGGCACCGTCAACGGCGGCAGCACTGGCCAGGGCGGCACAGGTCAGCAGGGCGGCGGCACGGGCGGCACGGGCGTTGACCCCGGTCCGGCTTGCCTCAAGGAACCGACAGCGATGTACCCCACCCCGATCTGCCACGAGTTCATCGCCAACGACAACGCTAACAACCGCGTGATCTACGTCAACGAGTTCGGTACCAAGCCGGACGGCGTGGAGTGGAGCGCGGCCGTGGGCGTGTCGGGCGTCAACTCGCCGCGCACCATCGAGGTCGTCGACAATACAATGTCGAGCAATGGCAAGGCAGTGCTCGTCAGCCTCAACAACGGCTACGGCGAGTTCGACCTGGGCAACGGCGAAAAACTGGCGCAAGTCATCGTCAACTTCACTGGCATCACTGGCGCCGTCCGCTTGCCGGATGGCAATACCGCGCTCGGTACCAACGCCAAGATGCGCGTCGTCAGCCCCAATGGGACTGAGGTGCCAGCCTTGAGCTTCGATATGCCCGCCGGTAGCGAGCTGCGAGCCATCAACCGTCACCCGACAACCGGCGATTTCTGGTTTTCGAAGGTAGAGAAGCTCTACCAAGTCAACAAGCAGGGCATTCAGGTGTGGGACGCCAATATGGGCGCCGGCACCAAGGGCTACGCTGTCTGGTGGCGAGAGGGCGGGGGCGCGTACGGCACGACGGGCGAGCCCGCGACTATCGTAGAAATCGACGGCGCCGGCACCATTATCAACACTGTGGGCGGTCGAGCCACGTTCCCGTACCTGGACTTCTTCTCTGGCTTCGACATCGGCCCGACCGGCAACTACATCGTGGCCAATTGGCTCGGCCATCTCAATGATCCCGGGGCGGACGTGCCTCACGTGGTGGAGCTCACCCCGGCCAACAAGCAAATCTGGCAGTGGGGCAATCAGCAGCTCGCGCGTCAGATCACCAACGTTTACCTCATTCGCTGAAGAGCGAGCCGGCAAACAATGGCGCGCGTGCCTCGCAAGCTCCTACTCGGCGACGAGGGGAGTACGGCTCTTCACTACCTGGACCTCGACTCGCCCAGCAAAAGCTGGACGTTTCGGGGGCCGGGGCGTGACCTGCAGCTGATAGGCGGCGGACGCCTGCTCCGCAGCAGTCCGCAGGGCTACGTCGAGCTCGGCCTGGCTGGGGGCGAGCTCCTGCGCGAGGTAGCGCTGCCTGGTCTCCCCGGAGGCGTGGAGTCCGCGCGGCGTTTGCCAAACGGAAATACTCTGGTGTTGGGCAACGTTGGGGGAGCAATTTTCGTCTGGGAAATCGGCGTAGACGGCAAACCGCTACCGGGACGCGAGCTGCTCTTCCAGGGCATCGAAAAGGGCCGCTTGCTGCGCCTCACCCAGGAAGAAACGTTTCTGTTCTGCTCCGAGACCGCCGGTAAGCGCCAGGTTCATGAAGCGGATTGGAAGACGGGCGTGCGGACCTTGAGCCAGATCCCCGCAGAAGTGCCGGCCGACAGTCTGGTGAAAGCGGTGCGCGAGGCTTCCAACGTGATCACGGTTTCCACGGGATATGCAGCCAGCCTGCTGCGCATCGATACCCAACGGAACACCGTGCTCCAAACGATAGGCGGAAAAGACCAACCGGAGCCCGCAGGCTTGCGGCGTTCGCTCTCGCCCAATTTTTTCTCCGGCTTCCAAATGTTTGCGAACGGGGACTACCTGGTCGCAAACTGGCAGGGACACGGGCCAGAACACGGCAATCAGGGGTACCAGGTGCTGCTCTACGACCGGGATGGCAAACTCGTCTGGTGGTTCGACCAAGCCGAGTATCCCATGGTCTCATCGGTGAACAACGTGATCGCGCTGGATGAGCTCGACATTGCAATGCTGCATGACGAGCGCGACGGTGTGCTCCTGCCGGTATAACGAATGCGAGCTTTCGTCACACCACGAAGCGCTCGCTGCGCCCTGAGTGCCTATGCCCTGAGCGCTTGTGCCCTGAGCGCTGCACCGAGCCTCGCGCAAGCGCAGGACCTGGCGCTTCCCAATCCGCTGCGGAGGGCCGATTTGTCGCTCGTCACGAGCGCGGAAGAGTGGCGTTCTGAACAGCGCGAACACATCTTGGAGCTGTTTCAGCAGCACGTTTATGGGCGGCCAAGCGTGGGCAAGCCAGACGGCATGACTTTCGACCTGGTCGAGACGGACGCGCAGGCGATGAGCGGTAGCGCCACGCTGAAGCGCGTGGAGATCTCGATTCCGAACGCGGATCGCACGCGAAGCGTGACGATACGCCTGACTCTCTTTTTACCGAACTTGGCGAGCCCGATCGCGGCCCCGACGGGCTTACAACGGCGCGCCCGAGTCGCTGCCCGTGGACCAGCACGAGCTGCTCGCGCTCATGGCGCCACGCGCGGTGTACGTGGCCAGTGCGTCGAACGATGCGTGGGCTGACCCGCAGGGCGAGTTTCTGTCCGCGGTGCACGCGGCTTCCGTGTACCAGCTCTTCGGGTTTGCGGGTCTTGGCACGGAGCAGTTTCCAGCGGCGGGCCAGCATATCCATGGTCAGCAGATTGGCTACCATCTGCGTCAGGGTGACCACGATCTGACGCGCTTCGATTGGGACCTGTACATGGACTTTTTCGACACCGTGCAAGTCCTGCCCAACGACGATCCCACGCCGGCCGGCGGAGCCGCCAACGCCGGAGCGAATGTCGGGGGCGCTGCGGGCATGCGCGACGACACCGGTGTTGGCGGAAGCGTTCGGCCCGGTAGCGGTGGAATGGCTGGTGAGCTTGGGAACGGGGGCACTGAGACTAGAGGGCTCGTGCCTGGGGCCACGCCGTCGGGGCCTCGTCCGGATTCAGGAGCCGGCTGTGGCTGTCGGGTCGCGCAACGCGCTAGTGTCCCCTCTAGCGTGGCGCTGCTATTGGCGCTGGGCGCAATGGCGGGCGCAATCGGCAGGCGCGCTGTCGGCCGATCGAAAGCCATCTAAGGCTCGCCGAAAGATCGAGCGCGCCTTCCAACTGCTGAACCGCCTTCGCTGGCCCGCGGTACGTACACAGCACCCGGATGTTGACGATCCCCTGCCTCACGCGAGCCAAAGCGTCGCTTTACCTTGGCATTTTGTCGTGTGCGGCGTTGAGCTGCACCGCAGAGATTGGCGGCGGATCGGGTAGCTCCGGGCCTGGTGTTTCGGGCTCTGGAACCGGTCCCGGAGGCGTGCCCGTCGGGAGCAATCCCGGTGGAGTTTCCATTAGTTGCGACGGGGGCCTCGCGCCTGGCGTCTCCCCCTTAATGAAGCTGACGACCGTTCAGTATCGCAACACGATCCGCGATCTGCTGACTATGGCCGGAGCAAGCGCCGTGCTGCCGAAGCTTCACGGGCTGTTGGCTTCGGTTCCGGATGACAGTCTGGGTGCAGGTTTCCGCGGCCTCGACAATCGAACGTCCCTCGAGCACGTGCAAGGTTACTTCAACGTCGGCGTCGCGGTGGGTGACGCCGTAGTGGAGGACAAAGCGCTGCTAACCGCCGTGGCCGGTGCTTGCGCTAACGAAGCCACACTGAGCGCCACCTGCGTGGACGGATTTTTGGATCGATTCGTGGAGCAGGCCTATCGGCGCCCGCTGGTGGAGGCTGATAGGGCCGAGTATGCCAGCCTCAACGACGGAGTGCGCTCACCCGCCCAGGCTATTCGCGCCATGGTGGTGGTCGCGCTCTCCTCGCCGCGGCTGGTGCATCAGGTGGAGATTGACGGAGGCGCCATCCAGTCAGAAACGGATCTACTCCAACTAACGTCGTACGAAATTGCCGCTCGGCTTTCGTACACTTTCTGGCAAACCATGCCGGATGCCGCGCTCTGGGCTGCAGCGGAAGACGGCTCGCTCGCTACCGATGCGGGGTTCGCAGGCCAGCTTCAGCGCGTGTTCGCCGATGGGCGGACCCGCGAGACGCTTTGGCAGTTCTGGAACGAGTGGATGCGCTTCGAAAAGTTCACCGGCTTCGAGACCACACGTCCGGCGTTTAAGGCGCTTGCAGCGGGGGAGTCGATCGGAGAAGCGGGGCACGACCACTACGCCGACATGGTGCAAGAGGTCCGCTCGCTGACAGAGCTTTTCACGTTCGAGCGTAGCGCTACGGTCGCGGATCTTCTGAATACCGACGTTTCGGTAACCAAGTCATCCGACCTAGCTCGGCTGTATGGGGTTCAGCCCTGGAGCGGCAGCGGCGAGTATCCCAAGCTCCCTTTTGGCACGCGCGCGGGCCTAATGCAGCGAGCTGCGCTGCTGGTCTCCAACCTAGAACAGACGAACCCGTTTCACCGGGGCGCGTTCGTGCGCCGCGAGCTGCTTTGCGATCCCTTGCCACAGCCAGATCCGAACTCGCTGCCGCCAGGCTCGCTTGACCCCCCGCCGCCCAGCAGCGCTCAGACGACGCGACAGCGGTTCCAGGCCAAGGTGGAGGGCAAGGCCCTGTGCGCGGGTTGCCATGGCTCCTTTAGTGATCTCGGCTACGTCATGGAGTCGTTCGACGCATTAGGTCGCTATCGAACGACCGAAAAGGTGTACGACGAGCAGACTGGCGCACAGCTGGCCGAGTTGCCGCTCGACACGAACGCCGTCGTGCGCATCACTCCGGACGACGCCAGCCCAGCTACCGGCGCTGCCGACTTGAATCAGCGCCTGGTCCAAAGCCAGAAGGTGGAAGCCTGTTTGGCGCAACACTACTTCGAGTACGCCTCGCGCAGGGCAGCTACCGACGCTTCGATTGATACTTGCGTGGTGCAAGACCTGACGGCGGGGTTGAAGGATCCGACTGTCGGCCTGGCTGGAGCATTCCGGCGCATGGCCCAATACTCTAGTTTCTTCCAGCGAAAGGTGGGTCCACAGTGAAAGGTCTGGTGCAGCACGGCGTCTCGCGTCGCGTATTTCTGAGGGGGGCGGGTGGCGCCTTACTGGCCATGCCTTTGCTTCAATCCCTACTGCCAAAGGCCGCAGTCGCGCAAGGAGTGGCCGCACCCAAGCGCTTCATCGTATTCAAGAGCTTCAGCACGCAGCTCATCAAGCAGTGGTACCCATCGTTCAGCGGCAACGGCTATGCGCTGAAGAACTCCAAGTATGGGGGCAGCAAGGCGGACGGGACCACGCTCCTGACGCAGAAGCTGGTAAACGGCATGCCTTACACGTGGGCTCCGTTGCGGGATCTCGAGACACCGAATGGAGTCTCGGGCATTCTGGGTCCCAAGCTCAATCCCTTTCTGGACAAGCTGACGTTGATCCGCGGCCTGGATTTTCTTCCGTCAGTGAACCACAACTTCGGCGGCCTGCTTGGCAACTTCTCCTCTTGCACCAACGCTACTCCGTGCGACGCGGACTCGTTGATGGATGTGCCTACGATCGACCAGGTTCTGGCCTACTCACCGAAGTTCTATCAGGGCACCCCAGGCCAACGCTTCCTCCACGTCTCGCAAGGGGTAGTGGATTCCATGTCGTATTCGGATGGTGGCCAAGGCGACCAGGTGCAGCAGCTAAAGGCTCGCACCAACCCGCGAGACGTCTTCAACGACCTTTTCGCCGGCGTGACGATTCCGGAGGGCGGTGGCATGACCGAACCGAGCCCGGACGCTTTGTTGGTCGACAAGGTGATTGGTCAGTATCGGTCACTAAAGGCCAGCCCACGGCTATCGACAGAGGACCGTTTGAAGGTCGAACAGCACGTGAACCTGCTGGCGGAGGTGGAGGCACGCCTCAGCAGCACGAACACCTTGTCCTGCACCAAGCCTGCGGAGCCCGGGGCGCTGGACAACAACAGCGGTACTGACCCTGGCGACATTCAACAGAAGTGGGATCTGTTCCTGGACCTGATTGTCGCCGCCATTGCTTGCGACCGCACGCGCGTCGTGACCATCGGCGTTCACAAGGCGCTGGGTCCGGGACCCGATCCGGGTAGCGCGGCTCTTGCGGGCCACTATCACTCGGAGGACGCGAGTGGCGGCACATGGCACGGCTTGGCGCACGACTTCGGCAACGAGAACGCGCGTCGCATGCTGGGCGGCATCAACGGCTGGATCGCCAATGAGCTCTTCGCCAAGCTGCTCGGCAAGCTCGACGTCAACGAGAGCGGCGATTCGACGCTGCTCGACAACTCCCTAGTCTACTGGGGGAACGAGCTCGGCTTCAACCACATCGCCTACAGTGTGCCGTGCGTGCTTGCCGGGGGCGCTGGGGGCTTCATCAAAACTGGTCGCTACCTCGACTATATCGATTGGGACGGCAACGCCTACTTCTCTCAGGAGGACGGCAACGTCATCAAAGGTATCCCGCACAACCGTTTCCTGGTCACTGCGCTTCAGGCCATGGGTCTTGCCCCCGGCGACTACGAGCGCGGAGGCCAGCCCGGGTACGGGTCGACGAGCACTAGTGGCCGCGACTCCAATGCCTGGCCGACCGACTACGATTTGTCGCAGATCGGGCAGATCTTGCCGGGCATCCAAGGCTAGCACTACTCAGTTGGAAGCGTCGCTCGCGCGGCGACCGTTGCGGCGTGTTGCCGCTTGGGTGGTGACCTGAGCGTGGCTTGCCCGACGCGCCACGAACGAGCGGGTTCCCTTGTGCTCCGTGTACAGCTCGCGCAGCTCTTGGAGCGTGCTCACTCCGGAGTTCTGGGCGATGCCGGCGTGGGCGCGGCAGAGCAGTACACGGCGTGAGCCGAATGTCACCTCCTCCAGCGCGCGTCCGGGTTTGAGGTCGCCTTCAGGCCGGAAATTTTCACAGACTTCGCAGCGCTGTTGCATGCTGGCGAGACTGCCGACATTGTCGGATACAGCCAAGTTTCTGGCAGATCTAGGTCGCCAGCCGTGCGCTCGTTCGCTCACCGCTCGACTCCCGCTCCCGTTCGCGCGCGCCCACCGCCAATACGATAGAGTGGATGGTGGTTTTACCATGACGCCTTCGTCGGGGCGCTGGCACATTGGCACACTGAGTAGCCAGCCGCGTTTGCGCTGGACACGCGGTTTCCTCGACTACTAACGTGGGCATGCGGATTGCTTACGGGGCGCCGCAGTGGCCGTCATTGGGGACGGACAAAAGGAGGACAAGTGAGAGCATCTATACGTTGGTGGTCGCGGCTTGCGTTTGTGGGGAGCGTGGGCGTATCGCAGTTGATTGCCTGTTCGTCAGAGCCGTCGGACGGTCAATCGGAAGAGAAGCGAGCCGGCTCTCTGAGCTTGGCTCTCGAAGCTATGGCGCCATCGGGCACCGTCTATCGGCTTCGCAACGCATTCTTTCAGGTCACCGACGTGCGAACGGGTGAAGCCGTCGAGTTTCTCTCCAGCGACAGCGGGCCGCCGGATGCTCGGGAGCTGACCACTATGCTGCTCACCGGCAACTACACGGTCACGCTGCTAGATGGCTGGTTCCTCGAGAGAATAGGCTCGAGCACGCCGGGCACAGCAGGGGCGACATCATCCGGTGGCGGCTTCGGCAGCGGCGGCAAGGTGGGAGGCGGCTTCGCTGGAGCGTTCGATGGCGGCCCCGCCATGCGTAAAGGACCGGGCAAGGGAGGCAGCCCTGGTAGCGGCGTAGGTGGCGAAAGCTCGGCCGGGGGAGAGCCGGGCGGAGAGCCTAGCGCCGGAGGCGCGCCCAGCTTTGGAGGAACGGCAAGCTTTGGAGGGGAGTCCGGCTTGGCAGGCGACTCGGGCTTCGGAGGGGGTCCCTCCGGTGGCACCGGAACCGGTGGCACTGGCGGCGGTAGCCAGGTCGTCGAGGCACAGCTGCTCAGCGACGTCATCCAGTTCTTCTCCATCTTCGGCGGCGACGATGCCTTCGTCCATTATCAGTTCCGAGTAGGTGGGGAGATCGTAGATTTCAACCGCGGCCGGCTCCACATTGGCATCGGCGTTGAAGAGGATCCGTCGGTGTGCGAGCCGCCCAAGGATTTGATCAAGCCTCAACGCGTTCTCCTGGAGACCAACCTGGACGCGTTGAACAACGTTAGTCTGTTCGGCGTGTTGGAGGCTCTGGCGACGAACGGCGGCAGAAACGACGATCCGCAGTTGATCTACCAGCAGATTATCGACAGCTACGGCTCGGCCGATCAGGCCCGCTTGCCCGGTGCGGTTCACTGCGGGGACGAGCAAACGGACGGCGTGTCAACGCTGAACGGCTACCCGATCGAATGCATCCGCGCAGAGCACGGGCAATTCGACAACCTTTTCTCGTTCTTCCCGACCGCGTTCGTCAACCGTATGGATCTGGCTCCGACCAACGGCGCGCACTGCGGCCAACAACGGATGATTTTCGCAAGCAACGCCCAGAACCGTATGTTCTTCATCATCGAGGCGCAGGTCCCCAACCCGAAGCCCGAGCTTGGCATCGAGGGTTGCCTGCCGCTGGCGCAGTTCTGGTTCGATCAGAACGCTATCGACGACCCGTTCGTGCGTGGGCAACGCCTAGCTGCAGCCTTCACCACCGGCCTCCCTGAGCTAGAAGCAGCAGGTTTTGGTCCATTTTACACGGCCACGAACCTGACCGTCGGCAGCGGCCAAATCCGTACCAATCAGTTCGATTCGAGTCCGTGGACACTCCGCGAGTTCAAGCTCGCGCTCGACAACGAGGTCCTCACTGCCCTGCCGTTCCCCGTCGCAGAGTCGCCGCACGGCGCGCTCTGGAACGAAAACAGCGGATTTCCTCAGGGGCCGGCGTGCCGCGAAAACTTCCTGCAGGCGCTCGATGGCTTGCTCACCAACGACTTGGCGCAAATGTCGTTCATCGTGGACGCGGCCTGCAAAGACGCCGAAAGTCGCAACGACTTCAGCCAGGACTATGCGAGCCACTTGTCTAGCGGCTTTCGTCAGCAGATAGAGGAACGCATCCAGGGTACCGGACTCTCCGCCGACGACATTGCGAATCGCGCGCAGTTTGCCGGGTCGTGCATGGGCTGCCACCAAGAGGCGTCGGGTCGGTTCCTGGGGAACGGCGCGTTTGCTCCCTTCGCGAACGACTTCGTGCAAGTTCAAGAATTCTTGAGCTCGTGCAGTGGTGGAGAATCCGGTCTTTGCTTCCCCCCCTCTCAGGCCATGACGGGCGTTTTCCTACCCAGTCGCTTGCAGGTGCTGGGCAACCTGCTGGGCGTACCCATCATCCCCAACCCCTGCGAGGGCGGCGGTGGTGGTGGCTTCGGTGGGTCGACTGGAACCGGCGGCTTCCCCACCATGGGTGGGTCGTTCGGTTCGGCCGGCAGCTTTGCCACTGCTGGCTCGGGCTCGATTCCGGAGGAGCCCAAGCCGGAGCCGGCTCCGGCTCCGCCCGTGGACATCGAGTTGCCGTCGGCGAGCGAGCCCATCGGCTCGCTTCAGGAAGAGGACGCGGAGATTCGTGAGGCCTACGGCGACGTGACCATCAGTGGGCGCTCTGCCAAAAGCACTCACTGATTGACGAGCGCGTTCTGCATGGGGGCGCGGGTTTCACACCCGCCCTCCGTGCGGGCGCTGCCCCCCGGTGAGCGAAAACCCTTGTGCGGACGCCCCGTGGGCGCTACCCGGGCGGGTCTAGATGGCGTCGCCCGGTGTGCTCGAGCGGTTCGGTTCGTTGACTGCAGGGCTCTCTGCAGAGGACGCCCGCTTGCTCGGTGCCATCGCCTTGGAGTTGGGGCTCTCACGCAGCGTGCTCGCCAACCTCAGCGGACTCGACAGTCCCTATGGGCGCGACGCCGGGCCGCGGGCCGCAGCGGAGCGGCTGGATCGTTGGTTGAAAGACTCACTGGCGTCGGGGCTATTGATCAGCGTCGGACCGACGCGGGCTCTGAGCCTGACCAGTGCGCCAACGCGGGAGCCGGGCTACTCGGTGCACCCAGACTTTCAGCAGTTGGTTCTGCGCCGGCTCAGCCAGACGCGTAGCTTGGATGAGGTCGCGCTGGAGACCCAAGCCTTGTTGGCCGGGCGCTCCGTAAGTGACCTTCACCTCGCGCTCCAGCACGGGGACTTTGCACAGTTCTCACGTCGCTTTTCGGTCGAGCGTTTGCCGCGCCAAGTGGCGCTCCGAACCGCAGCAGAGTGGCTGCGGGTCAGCGTTTGCGAACCCTTCGACGCTGACTGGCTGGCGCGCACTTGGCAGGCGGACGCGCTTTCAGTGGCTGCGCGCGTCCTGCGCCAAAGCTTGGACGGACCGAGCGCGTGCGACGAGCTCTACGTTTGGCTCCAGAGCCAGTTAGGTGAGCTCCCGGACGGCGAGGAGCGAGCTTCCATCGAAGGCCTCTTGTGTCAGCATGCCGTGCTCCGGGGGAGCGCGGAGCTTCTGACGGGGCTGACAGACCACTTGCCGCGGCAAACAGGGCTGGGATATGCTGCTGCGGCGCGTTTTCTGGATGGAGAGCTCGGCGTAGCTCTGGCGCTCATCGACGAAGCGTTCGGGAGCGCCTTGCGCGAGGACGCCTCCGCCAAGGTCGGCACCTCTGCCAAGCGTGGGCTCTTGCCTCAATGCGGCGCGGTGGCTCCGGTGCTGGCGCTGCTGCTCTTGTCGCGCGACAGCGAAGCGTCGAAGCCCCTAGCGAAACGGCTTCTGACGGTTGGTACCAGCGACGCAGAGCGCGGGTCTGCCCGCGCATTTCGTTTGTTGTTGCGGTACCTCGACCAGCCCGAAATCGAGCACGAGCGTATCGATGTGCACCAGCTGGAGGCGAACGCGGGCGCTTGGGAGACGCTGCTCTCGGCGCTGAATGTGCACCTGCATCAACAGCAGGTGGCGACGCGCGCTCGCTGGTCGCAGCACCTCGTGCGCAAAGCCGCCGAGTGGCGGCTGGCCGGCTACGGCTGGTTGTCCCGACAGAGCTTCTGGCTCGCGATGGAGTTGAGCGCGGAGTACTGCCAACAAGAGCTCGAGCGTCAGGGCATCGAGGCTTCCGTGCTCGGCATTGGCTCGCGAGATCTGCGGCTGTGGGATCTCGTGGCGCCCAAGCCCGAGTGGGAAAAGACGCTGCAAGCTCTGTCGGCAGTCTCGGACTCGGTGAGTGAACGCGTCGATTCGGGTCAGCGAGTGGCTTGGTACGTCGATATGGCGGACGGCAAGCTCAGCCGCCCCGCCTTGCAGGAGTATCGGGTTTCCGGCGGCGGTTGGAGCCAAGGGCGTCGCCTGGGGCTGTCGGAGCTGTACCAGAGTCGGGAGGGCCTACCGGCGGAGGATCGTCGAGTGCTGGAAGCCACTCGGGAAACTGCGGAAGGGCGGCGGGAGTTCACCTCGGAGGCGCACGAGCGCTTGGTGGGGCATCCGCGCGTGATCAATGGCGCTCGCGGTACGGCTCGCGTCGACGTCGTTCAGGGTACCTGCCGGGTGGAAACCGAGGACGAGGCTGGCTACATCCGCATCGTCGTGGAGCCGGCCGGCGCCGAGCTGGGCGTCAATGTCGTCCCGCAAGGCGATCAGCGCCTCGTGGTCTATCGGGTGACCGACGCCATGAAGCGCGTGATGGAGGTTCTACCGCACGGCGTGCGGGTGCCGAAAGCTCATGAAGCCGAGGTGCTTCGCGTGCTGAGCAAGCTGGCTCAAAGTGTCGAGGTGCAAAGCGCGCAACTCGGTGCGGAGCGAACCGTACAGGCCGACGCAACCCCATGTTTACGTCTGGCGCCTCACGCCGGTGCCTGGCTGGTGCAGGTGGGGGTGCGACCGTTTGGAAGCAGGGGCCGCTTTTTGGTGGCTGGGGTAGGGCGGGTGAGCGTGAGCTTCGCGGGGGACGGCGAGCGGCTGCGTTGTGAACGAGATTTCGTGCAGGAGCGAACCCATATCGATGCCTTGATCGCCGCATGCCCCACGCTTTCCCAAGCTCCCGAAGAACGCGAGCAGACGCGTGATGCCCACGAGGTGGACAACTGGGTGTTCGGGGAAGAATCCAGCCTGTCGTTGCTGTCCGAGCTACGTCAAACCAGCGTTGCTCACGAGCTGGAATGGCCGGAGGCCGGCTCCTTGAACCTCCGCGGCAGCCTGGGTTCCAGCAGTTTGAACGGCCGGCTACGCAGCGAGCGCGGCTGGTACTTGGCTACCGGTGGCCTGCGGCTCGACGACGTCACCGAGGTGGCCCTGAGCGACTTGGTGCATGCTCCAGCGCTTGCCGGGGGGCGCTTCGTGCGGCTGCCGAACGGCGACTACGTCGAGGTAGAAGAGCGGATCCGGCGCGTGCTTGGCGCTCTGGCCGCGGGCACGTCGGGCAAGAAGAACGCCGAGCTGAGGCTGCATGCCGGGGCCATCGCAGAGCTGCGCGAGCTGGCAGGCGAGCAAAGTGGCTTTTCGGTCGACGAAGGAACGACCCATTGGCTGGAGCGGGTCGAAGCGCTCGCCAGCAAGAGCTTCGAGGTTCCGGCTTCGTTGAATGCAGAGTTGCGACCGTACCAGCTGGATGGGTTCTTATGGCTCTGCCGCCTCAGCGAGCTGGGCTTGGGGGCCTGCCTGGCGGATGACATGGGGCTAGGGAAAACGATTCAGATCCTTGCGCTGCTGCTGCTTCGGAGCTCCCAAGGGCCCGCAATCGTAGTGGCCCCGACCTCGGTATGCGCCAACTGGGCGATCGAGCTGCGCCGCTTCGCTCCTGAGCTAACAGCGGTGGAGTTCACGGGCGACGGCCGCGACGTCCAACTAGCGCAGCTCAAAGAAGCCGGAAACGGCAAGGTCTTGATCTGCAGCTACGCGCTCTTGCAGCAAGATCAGGCCACGCTAGCGGAGGTAGAGTGGGGAACGGCGGTGCTGGATGAAGCGCAATTCATCAAGAACGCACAGTCCCTGCGGGCCCAGGCGGCATTCAGGCTTTCGGCCAAGCAAAGGATCGCGGCTACCGGTACTCCCGTCGAAAACCACGTGGGGGACTTGTGGAGCATTTTTCAGTTCATCAACCCTGGGCTATTG
>Ga0163144_10021145_pt1 | contig 12945 bp, 12 predicted proteins | sample OliLak19BULKMAT1_FD_123175 | JGI IMG/M metagenome (GOLD analysis project Ga0163144, IMG submission 123175) | Freshwater microbial mat bacterial communities from Lake Vanda, McMurdo Dry Valleys, Antarctica - Oligotrophic Lake LV.19.BULKMAT1 | ecosystem: Environmental > Aquatic > Freshwater >...
GTTGTTGTCGCCGTTGGTGGTGGCTAATGAATGCGCCCGTGCAGAGTTCCGATGCATTTGTGATCGCCGGCCGACCGTATCGCTCTCGACTGCTTGTCGGCACCGGCAAGTACCGCGATTTTGCCGAAACCCAGGCAGCCATTGAAGCTTCCGACGCCGAGATCGTCACGGTCGCCATTCGGCGCGTAAACATCGGCCAGAATCCCAATGAGCCGAATCTGTTGGACGTCTTGCCGCCGTCAAGGTTTACGATCCTCCCCAATACTGCTGGCTGCTACAACGCCAGGGAAGCGGTGCGTACGCTTCGGCTCGCACGAGAACTGCTGGACGGCCATGCGTTGGTGAAGCTTGAAGTGTTGAGCGATGACGCAACGCTGTTTCCCAATATGCCGGAGACGCTCATTGCGGCCAAAGAACTCGTCGCCGATGGCTTTCAGGTCATGGTTTATTGCTCCGACGATCCGATACAGGCAAAGATGCTGGAGGAGATTGGATGTGTCGCAGTCATGCCGTTGGCGTCGTTGATCGGTTCGGGCATGGGGATTCTTAATCCATGGAATTTGCAGATCATCATCGACCGCGCGAAGGTGCCGGTGCTGGTCGATGCCGGAATCGGTACTGCCTCAGACGCCGCAGTGGCGATGGAGCTTGGCTGTGACGGCGTGCTGATGAACACCGCTATCGCGAAAGCGAGCAATCCCGTGCTGATGGCGAGTGCCATGCGCAAAGCCGTTGAGGCCGGGCGCGAGGCATTTCTTGCCGGGCGTATGCCGAAGAAAATTTATCAGGCCTCGCCCAGCTCGCCTACAGGTGGCTTGATCGGCAAAAACTAAGCGCCGCACATTAGGCGGCGCTGAATGGGAATCGACCTGCAGCCGGAGATTCGCGTTAGAAGCGGATACGCAAGCCAAAAGTGAACGTGTCGGCATCGAGGTTGGTGCCGCCATAGTTGCTGCCATTGAGGTTGCGGTAACGTTCAACCCCAAAGTTCAAGCCCAGACTACGATTGAAATCATATTTCACGCCGAGCCCCATGCGGCTCGCAGAGGTGTAGCGGCCATCGCTGCTGCCGAGCAATCCAATCGGCAGTGCCCCGCCAAATACGGTGTCGGCGCGCACCCGCGCGATCCCGGCATTGCCCGTTAGTGACAATCGATCAGAAATTGGCAGCGTGCTCACCAGATCGAGGCCGTATGAGCTGGTTTTCCGAACAGCAGTTAACCCATCGAACGAAATGCGTTTGCCGCCCCAGCGATTGGCATCGGCGTATTGCCCAACCAGCGCAATATGCGGTAGTAGATTCGAGGAAAATCGATAACCAAACTTGAGGTCCGTGCCGCCATTATCGAGCGACTCCGCGCCACTGAAAAAACGTGACCCAAACAGCAGATTTCCTGCGTCGGACGGCAACGTGCCGCGCACCGAATTGAGTGGCAAACCGCCGAAATACTGGGCGTGGGTCTGCGCACTCATGGCGGCCCCAAAGGCGGTAATGGCAATGATTGTTATTGTTCGCATGGTTTCTTCCTTTTTCGCACCTATCGTTTTACTGATAATTCGTTAAAAGGTTCCCGTAGATCACAAGATAAGGCCGCCAAGCCCTTAAGTCAAACGCGGGCGCTCTTTTGCTTGACGTGTTGCAAGCCTCACCGACGCAGCAACAACCCCTTGAGATAGTCACCTTCGGGAAAATGCACGGATACCGGATGATCGCCACCGGGACCGAGCCGCTGAACGATCTGCGCATCAAGTCCAGCGTCCAATGCAGCACCCGCCACGATCTTCTGAAAGAGATCGGCGCTGATGCCGCCAGAACACGAAAACGTCATCAGGTGCCCACCGCGACGCAGCAGCTTCAGACCCAGTAAATTGATGTCCTTGTACGCCCGGGCGGCCTTCTCGGCGTGATGTGCAGTCGGCGCGAATTTGGGTGGATCGAGAATGATGAGATCGAAGGTTTTCGCCTGATCGCGCAACTTGCGCAACGCCTGAAACACATCCGCCTCCAGCCAGTCAGCACGCGAAGCATCGAAGCCATTTAGCTCGACGTTGCGCCGGGCCGTTTGCAGGGATCGGCCGGAACTGTCAATGGACAGAACAGACGCAGCACCGCCGGCCAGGGCAGCTACGCTCATCGTCCCGGTGTAGCAGAAGCAGTTGAGCACGTCGGCATCGCGCGACAGCGATTTGGTGAGCGCACGATTGTCGCGCTGATCAAGATAGAAGCCGGTTTTGTGTCCCGAGGCGACATCGACGGCGAATTTCAAGCCGTTTTCATGCATCAGGGTTTCAGCGGACAGGATGTCGCCGACGATGAGCCCGCTTCGGGCAGGCAAGCCCTCCAGTTCGCGCACATCGGCATCCGAGCGCTCGTAGATTGAGCGGGCACTGGTTTCCTCCAATAGCAACCTGGCGATCAGCGCTCTTTGGGGATCGATGCCCGCAGTGAGCAACTGCACGACAATCACCTCACCGTAGCGGTCGGCAATTAATCCCGGCAGCCCGTCGGATTCGGCATGAATCAGGCGCACTGTATCAGTTTGGTTCATCAGATGAACGCGCCGTGCAATCGCGCCCTTGATACGAAGGCGATAAAACGTCTCGTCAATGACGTCACGTTCATCAAATGACAATACGCGACCGACGATTTGTGACTGCTCGCTATACGCTGCGTAGGCGAGGAAATGGCCATCCTCGGAGCGCACAGTGAGTACGTCGCCGGACTGCGCCCCAGCGTCAACTGATTTCACCGCACCCGAAAAAACCCAAGGGTGACGACGAAGCAGCGATTTCTCGCGGCCACTCTTTAACATCATTTTTTTCATGCCTGCATTGTACTGACCGCACCGTATAATTTCCGCATGAACCCGCAGCCGCCAGACACCGCGCCCCTCATTGAGCATCGCCCGATCCGCAGTTTCGTATTGCGACAGGGCCGCATGTCTCCGGCGCAGACGCGCGCCGTAGACGCACTTGGCCCCGCATTTGTGCTGCCCTTCTCTGTTGGCGCGCCGCTGGCCGCAGAAGATATTTTCGGCCGATCTGCGCCATTGATCGTCGAGATCGGCTTTGGCATGGGCGAGGCGACCGCCGCCATCGCACAAGTGTTGGCCGACAAAAATTTCATCGGCATCGAAGTGCACACACCCGGCGTAGGTGCGCTACTGAAGCTGATCGGCGAAAACGACATTCACAACCTGCGAATCATTCAGCACGATGCGGTAGAAGTGCTTACCCAGATGATTGCCGATGATTCGGTGGCGGGACTGCATATTTTCTTTCCCGATCCATGGCCCAAGAAGCGGCACCACAAACGGCGGCTTATCCAGCCAGCGTTGGTGACGTTGCTGGTGCAAAAACTGGCTGTCGGCGGTTATATACATCTGGCGACTGATTGGCAGGACTACGCGCAGCAAATGCTCGAAGTGCTTGGCAACGAAACCATGCTGCGCAATTCGGCCGCAACCGGCGAGGGCTATGCGCCTCGCCCTCATTATCGTGGCTCATCCAGTTTTGAGCGCAAGGGTCTGGCAAAAGGTCACGGCGTTTGGGATCTGGTGTTTACCAAGGCGTGAATCCGTAATAGCATGGCAAGAGTAAGAAGCTGCAGACCAAACCGAGAGAGGAAACATCAAATGACTAATGCCGACACATTCCGCCGCACGCGACTTAAGCAATTGGCCGCACTGGGCCTGCTTGGACCGGCAGGAATCACCGGGTTGATTCAGGAAGCGCTGGCCAAAGGCGATATGCCGACAGTCCGCGGTATTAACTCGCTTTCGGGAAACGTCACGGTGAACGGGGTGCTGGCCAAATCCGGCACCGTGGTCAAGGCGGGAGACAAAGTTGTGACAAGTGCTAACAGCATGGCTGTCGTCGTGATTGGCAAGGATGGATTTTTGTTGCGCGACAGTACCAGCGTGACGTTTCAGGAGAGCAAGTCCAAGGGCGGAATCGTCGATACGGTATTACTCACGACCGGTAAGGTCCTTTCGGTGTTCGCTCAACGGGCTGATAAGGGCTTGACCATCAAAGTGCCAAACGCGACGGTCGGCATTCGCGGCACCGGATGTTATCTGGAGGTGCAGGAAGGCCGCACCTATTTTTGCCTTTGCTATGGGCAAGCGTCGGTGGACGGCATTGGCCTGACTGAACCGAAATTGATCAAAACCGTGCACCATGAAAGCCCCGTGTGGCTCGATGATCGCGGCGGCGTCATGAAGGTTGAAAAGGCGGGTTTCGTCAACCACAATGACCTGGAACTCATCATGCTGGAGAAACTGAACGGCCGCGAGCCGCCGTTTGTGGCGATGGGCTTGACTGGAAAGTACTGAGCAAGAATCAAACGCTGGCGCGGCTCTCAGGCCGAAAAGCCTCCAGACACCGCGCCCAGCTTGGAGTTTCAGCGGATTTTCCGACTACACCATCTGCCCGTAATAAACCCTGGTGTCATATTCGAACGCGACTCGGCCGCCAATTTGATGTTGATCGAATATTTCCTTCGCACGTTGCATCAGCGCTGGATGTCTGCGTTCTTCCCGACCGGGCATATAGGATGATGAGCTGATGCGCCCCATCAAGCCGTCAAAATCAAAACGTTGAATATTGTCGAACACCGCTTCGCTGGGCAACATGCCGAAGAATGTCTTGAAGATGGCCTTGTCCTGTACGTTTTTGTGATTGATCTCGTTGTAGTCGGTGCCGAACTCCTGAAGCAGCGCTTCGTAGGCCGAGAGGAAGGGAGTCGAATCCACGCGACGGTCGTTCCATAGCAACGCGACCCAGCCACCATCATTGAGGATGCGCATAAACTCGACGCGAGCTTTCGCCTGGTCAAACCAATGAAACGCCTGTCCCGCCACGATGATATCGACGGCCTTTGCCGGCAGTCTGGTCACCTCCGAGGTGCCATCGACGCTGTTGAATCTGGCGTACTCCCGCAGGTACTCTTCACCTGCTTCGCGCATCTCCTTGTTGGGCTCGACGCCGATGACAGGATTGCCGTTATCCAAAAATAGCCTGGTGAGAATCCCGGTACCGGAGCCAATATCGGCAACGACGCTTTCCGGCGTCAGCTCACATTTCAAAGCGAGCAGGTCGAGAACCTCAACCGGATAGTGCGGACGCGTTTTGATGTAATCGTCAACGCGCGAGGAAAAACGGGTTGTGGCGTTTGTGGCAGTCATGGCGATGTCAGCGAATAAAAGCTAAAACCAGTTATCTTTCATGTCCAGCGTTGTCGTATCCAGTGATTCGAGCAAATTGAGCATGGGGCGTACCTTTGGTAATTCCCATTGAATGAAATACTGGCAGGCCTGCAGCTTGCCACGGTAGAAATCTTCATGCCGGGCATTTGCCAACTGCGCGGCACGTGTCGCCACCAGCGCCTGCTCGATCCAGATCCAGGCCATGATCACGTGACCGAATGCCTCCAGATAGACAGATGCATTGGCGAGTGTCTTCTCGATATTGCCTGCGGCATGCAGGTCGGATGTGGCCTCCACCAGATGGTCGAGCATTGCAAATACATCGCCTGCCCACTCGGTCAGATCACCATCTTCATCGGCCTTGTGCAGGGTGGCTTCGATCCGCGAGACCAGTAACTTGAACGCCGCACCGTCCTGCATCACCACTTTTCGACCTAGCAAGTCCAATCCTTGAATGCCGTGCGTACCCTCATGAATCGGGTTGAGGCGATTGTCGCGGTAGAACTGCTCGACGTTGTAGTCGCGCGTATAGCCGTAACCGCCATGCACCTGAATCGCCAGATTGTTGGCCTCCAGACACCACTGTGACGGCCAGCTTTTCGCGATCGGCGTAAGAATGTCCAGCAACAGAAGGGCTTCGCGCCTTGCATTTTCGTCAACGCCGGTTCGCTCTTCGTCAACCAGCCGCGCGCAATATAAATTTAGTGCGAGCGCACCTTCAACATAAGCCTTCTGTGCCAGCAGCATCCGCTTCACATCCGCGTGTTCGATGATGGGCGACTGCGGCGACGCGGGGTCTTTGGCAGAAATTGGCCGGCCTTGCGGGCGGTTACGCGCGTAGTCGAGGGCATGCAGATAGCCGGTGTAGCCGAGCATCGTGGCCCCCAGACCCACGCCGATGCGCGCCTCGTTCATCATTTGGAACATGCACGCCAGACCTTTGTGTTTTTCGCCGACCAGATAGCCGATGGCGCCAGCGTTGCCCTGCGGCGTAAACTTGCCCTCGCCAAAATTAAGCAGGCAATTGGTGGTGCCCCGATAGCCCATTTTGTGATTCAGCCCGGCCAGCGCGACGTCGTTGCGCTCCCCAAGGGTGCCATCCGCATTGACCAGGAATTTTGGCACGATGAACAGCGAGATACCTTTGACGCCGGCGATCAGCTTGCCATCCGGTCCGGGGATCTTGGCCAATACCAGATGAACAATATTCTCGGATAGCTCGTGGTCACCGCCGGAGATCCACATCTTGTTGCCGATGAGACGATAGGTTTCGTCCGATTGCGGTTCGGCGCGTGTTTTGATGTCCGACAACGACGAGCCAGCCTGTGGCTCCGAAAGGCACATCGTGCCGAGGAATCGGCCGGCAAGGAGTGGACGAGCATAGGTGTCGATTTGTTGTTTGGTGCCATGCACGAGCAGCAGGTTGGCGTTGCCGGTGGTGAGAAACGGGTAGGCAGACGTGGCGACGTTGGCGCCCATAAACCACGCCATGCAGGCTTTTTCGATGACGCAGGGTAGTTGCATGCCGCCGAGTTCAAAATCGGCACCAGCGGCAATCAGCCCCGCCGCCGCAAAGGCATCGACCGCCTGTTTGATTTCCGGAATGAGTTGCACCCGATAACCTGCACCTGCCTTTACGAACGGCTCATTCGCATCGCTCTTCTTGTTATGTGGCGCAAACAGATCAGTCGCGATCTGTCGGCTGGTTTCCATTGCCGCTGCAAAGGTATCGCGGGAATGATCGGCGAACCTGGCGCGCTCCGTCAGCGACTCAACATCCAGCCACTCGTAGAGCAGGAATTCGAGATCGCGCTGCGAAAGGATCTTGTTCATTTCGCGTCGAACCCCTTACCGGATATCGCGCGAGCCTCGAGTAGCGACGCGGGCTTCCAGAATGCCGGATCGGCCTGTGGATTGCTCGCAAAGCCGCGCATGGAAGCAACAACCTTATCGAGTCCAACCGATTCAGCATAATGCATCGGCCCGCCACGCCAGAGCGGAAATCCATAGCCCGTGAGGTAGATAACATCGATGTCCGATGCTCGCTGCGCAATCCCCTCTTCCAGAATATGCGCAGCTTCATTGACCAATGCATAGACGAGGCGTTGACAGATTTCTTCATCAGTGATTTGGCGGACTGTTGTTCCTATTGCAAGCCGGTAGTCACGCAGTACATCGGTGACGATAGGTGACGGATGGGCTTTGCGGTCGCCTGGCTTGTAGTCGTACCAACCTGCCCCGGTTTTTTGGCCAAAGCGGCCAAGCTCACACAGACGATCGCCTGCTTTCGAATACACCAGTTCAGGGCGTTCGACATAGCGGCGCTGGCGAATATGCCAGCCAATATCATTTCCGGCGAGGTCCCCCATGCGGAACGGCCCCATGGCGAAACCAAAAGCTTCAATTGCGCCATCGATCTGTTCGACCGACGCGCCTTCATCGAGCATAAACATGGCCTGACGCGAATACTGCTCGATCATGCGATTGCCGATAAAGCCATCACAGACACCGGAAACCACGGCGACCTTTTTGATTTTCTTTGCCAGCCGCATCACCGTAGCCAGCACATCGGTGGAAGTGGCCGCCCCACGCACAACCTCCAGCAGTCGCATGACATTTGCCGGGCTAAAGAAATGCAGGCCAACGACATCTTGCGGTCGCTTGGTGAAATTGGCGATACGGTTCAAATCCAGCGTTGACGTATTGCTGGCGAGAATGGCACCCGGCTTCATCGACTCATCCAGCTTTTTGAAAACCTGTTCTTTTACGTTGATATCTTCGAACACAGCTTCAATGACGAGGTCCGCATCTTTCAAGTCTGCGAAGTTAAGTGTCGGCTTGAGCAATGCCATGCGCTGCTCACATTTCTCCTGCGTGAGCTTGCCGCGCTTGACGGTGTTTTCATAATTCTTGCGGATCGTGGCTACACCTCTGTCGAGCGCCTCCTGCTTTGTTTCGAGAATCGTGACCGGCAGCCCCGCATTGAGAAAATTCATGCTGATGCCGCCACCCATCGTGCCGGCGCCGATGACTGCGACCGTCTTGATGGCTCGAACCGGCGTGGCCTCCGGCACATCGGAGATTTTCGAAGCGGCGCGCTCGGCAAAAAAGGCGTGTCTGAGCGCCGCTGATTCGGGCGTTGCGACCAGCTCGGAGAACAACTCAAACTCGCGCGCCAGCCCCTCGTCAATCTCGAGCTGGACGGCAGCTTCGACCGCGTCAACACATTTCAACGGCGCCGGAAAATGTTTGCTGGTTGCTGCGACCTTGGCGCGTGCTTCAGCAAAGAAAGTTGCCGCCCCAGGCAGGCTAATTTTAATATCGCGCACGCGCGGCAGCTTTGCGCCGTCGGCAATCACTTGCTTCGCAAATGCGAGTACACCAGGCATGAAATCACCCTCGATCACTTTGTTGAGTCCGCCGGCGCGTGCAAGTACCTCTGATTTCACGGCGTCGCCAGAGACAATCATGTCCAGCGCCAACTCAACGCCCGCCACGCGCGGCAACCGCTGGGTGCCACCGGCGCCCGGCAAAATGCCGATCTTTACTTCCGGCAGACCGATCATCACGCCCGGTGCCGCGACGCGATAGTGGCAGCCCAGCGAGATCTCCGTACCGCCGCCCATGCAAACACCGTTGATCGCCGAAATCACCGGTTTGGTGCTGGCTTCTAGTGTGCGGATCAAATCGTGCAATGTTGGGGACTGCATCGCGACCGGGCTACCGAATTCACGTATGTCCGCCCCACCAGTTAACACGCCGTTAGCACCGGTGATGACGATCGCTCTCACTGATGCATCAACAGCCGCTGTGGCGAGGGCAGCCTCTAAGCCTTGGCGCGTTGCGAGTCCCATGCTGTTGATCGGCGGATTGTCGATGGTGATGATGGCAATGTTGTCTTGAGCCTGATAGCGTGCGGTCATTTTTTTGGGCTAACGAATAAGTAAAGGATTGAAGTGAGAAGGCTCTCGCGGTGACAAGGACAGTGGCAAGTGGTTACCGTGGCTTGCGCGGCATGTGCGAGAAAACGCGGTCGTAGAGCCAGTTCGGGACCAGCCGCAATATGCGCGCCGCGATGCCCATCGACCATGGAATGACAGTGAAAGAAGCTTTCGCGTCGATCGCCCGTGCAAAGCGCACGACCGCCGCATCGACGTCAATCAGAAACGGCATCTTGAATTTGTTCACCGCCGTCATCGGTGTTTTGATGTAGCCGGGACAAATGGTGACCACCGATATGCCATCGTTGCGCAGCTCTACACGCAGTGACTCGCAATAACGTATGGCCGCTGCCTTCGACGCCGAGTACGCGCCACCGCCAGGGATACCGCGAAATCCGGCCACGCTGGCAATGCCGACAAGGGTGCCGCGGTTTTGCTGTTTCATGGGCCCGACGAACGCGTGAAAAGTATTCACCATGCCCATCACGTTGATATCGAACACTTCCTGGAACACTTTCAGGTCGTCGTCCATCTCTGTGAGCGTGCCGCGCGAGACACCGGCGTTGGCGATGACGATATCGGGCACGCCGAAACGAGTGATGAAATCATCTGCGGCGGACTTTAATCCAGCAGCGTCGCGAACATCCAGCGCATAAACGGCTGGTTTGGGTTCGAGCTGGTCGCTCAGCCGAACCAGAAAATCTTCCCGCCGCGCGACCAATCCAAGTTGCGCACCCTGCCCTGCATAGAAGCGTGCCATCGACTCGCCAATGCCCGAGGACGCACCAGTAATGAAAACTTTAGTCATCAACTATTTTACGCAATTGAATTACGCCGATTACACGTTTGCCTTCGCTGCAATGAAACAAAAAAACGCGGGCATGCGCCCGCGTTTTTTTCCCATGGGTATCACAGGCTATTTAACCGAGGTAGCGACCGCTTTTTTTGCATCGCTTTTGGCAGCCGTCGGCACTGTGGCAGCTGGAACGGCGGCGGTTTTCAGCGTTGCGCGCGCCTGGGCGATCTGTTGATCGACGTTTGCGAACAAGACCTGTGCGCCGGCTGTGCCCTGCTCAAGCAGGAAGCGTCCATTCACGACCATGGTCGGTGTCGCGGTGATTCTGTAGTCCTCGACCATTTTGGTCGCTCGCTTAGCTTTAGTCACCACCGAAAACGATTTCTGCGCCTCTTCATATTTCTTCGGATCGACACCATTCTTTTCGAGCCATTTGTTGAGAATGGCAGGGTTTCCTATCGTGACTTTCTCCAAGTGTATCGCTTCGAAAAGTTTTGGGTGCAGACGATCAATCTGGCCCAGCGCTTCAAGCGAATAGTAAAGCACCGTGCTGTCGATACCCATGATTGCCGCCGGTGAAGGAATGCGCTTCAACTTTACATCGGGCGGTTGTTTCTTGGCCCACGCTTCGAGCGCAGGCTCAAGATTGGCGCAATGAATGCAGCCATAGGCGAAAAACTCCAGCACCTCCACTTTGCCGTCGTTCTCGACCGGTTGCGGTGGATTAATGGGGGTCACGCCTTGTTGTGCATGTGCCGCAGTAAACGCGACGGCTGCAAACAAAAACACACCGATTTTCTTGAGGCACTTTGAAATCATGATTTTCCCGTTGAGTAAATATTGGAACGACAGGCCGACTTATTTTACGGCCGACTTGGTGATTGTTGGCGCTGGGGCCGCCTTAACGGTTGCGCGCGCTTCACCGATGAGCTGGTCAACAGTCGCTAACATCGCCGGAATACCGCCAACTTTCTGCTCGACCACCAGATTGCGGCCATTTACAACTAGTGTCGGCGTGCTGCGGATTTTATACGCCGTCACAATTTGGCGCGCGCGGCCTGCCTTGGTGACGACTGAAAATGAAGACTGGGCGGCTTCATACTTCTTTGGGTCCACACCATTCTTTTCCAGCCATTTGCTGAGCGTGGCCGGATTGCCAAGGACCACTTTCTCCTGATGTATGGCCTTGAAAATCTTCGGGTGCAGGCGATCAATCTGGCCAAGCGCCTCAAGTGTGTAATAAAGCACCGAGCTGTCGATGCCCATGATCGGAACGGGCGTTGGTATACGCTTGATTTTGACGTCAGGTTTTTGCTTCTTGCTCCAGACTTCGAATGGTGGCTCCAGCTCGGCGCAATGCATGCAGCCGTAAGAAAAAATCTCCAAGACCTCGACTTTACCGTCATTTTCAACCGGCTGCGGCGGATTAACCGGCGTAACGCCAGCTTGCGCGTGCGCCGTCGACGCGGCAATGGCGGTGATCAACAGCAGGACAACTCTCAACAACCACTTGTGCATCTTCAAAATCCCCTATGACGTGTGTGCGGTGTTACTGACTTAATCGTCGACCTTCACGACCGCCGCGCCGATTCCATTTTGTGACAGCGTCGTCTTAATTCTGTTCACTTCGTCCAGATTCTTGTATGGACCCAGTCGCACCCGATATAACGTACCTTTGTCTGGCAAGTTGACCGCCCGCACGTTTGCTTCAAAACCGGAGAACGCGATCTTGGCTTTGAGATTCTCAGCGTCTGTGGCATTTTGGAATGCGCCGGCCTGCAAGTACACCGTTTCGGTGCCAACTGGTTTGGCGACGGTCGCATCAGGCTTGACTACGCCTTTCTGTTCGGCAGGAGGCGCTGTTGGCTTCGCGGTAGGGGCGAGACTGGGGACCGGACGTTCCTCTTTGCTTCCTGCGGACTTGTCGTCCGGCAGGATCTGATAGAACTCGAAGCGCGGTTTTTCAGGCTCGGACTTATCGTTTTTTACAGCCGGCTGTGACGAGGGTCGTGGCGTAATCGTTGGCAAAGCGACTATCGGCGGCGACTTATCAACAAATGGCGAATGTGCGCCTTTGAGCCAGATGGCCACGCTAAGCGCAATCAGCATCCCAAGCACGACGCCGATAACGATGCCCGTGAGAATCGGCGGCATTCCACCTTTCGGCCCTGCTCTGCCGCCGCTGGCAGGCTTTGATCCGTCGGATTTGAAATCGCGTGCCATTTTTACATTTTCTCCGGCGCTGAAACGCCAACCACGGCCAGACCGTTTTTAAGAACTTGCCGAGTAGCCAGAATCAGTGACAGCCGCGCCAACTTCAATTTTTCGTCTTCAACCAGAAACTTTTCGGCATTGTAGTAGCTATGCAGCTTGGCGGCCAAATCGCCGAGGTAAACACAAACGAGGTGAGGTGCTAACTCGCGTGCCGCCGTGCGCAGCGTTTCAGGAAAATCTGCCAGTGCGCGCAGCAGATCAGATTCGTACTTGTTCGTCAGCGGAGATAGGTCTGCCGATGCAAGCGCAGCCGGATCGCCACCCCACAGTTCAAGCACCCTGCAAATGCGCGCATGAGCGTACTGCACGTAGTAAACCGGATTTTCTTCTGAGCGACTCTTGGCCAGATCGATATCAAACGTCAGTTGCGAATCCGATTTTCGCATGACGAAGAAATAGCGGGTGGCATCGCGGCCAACCTCGTCGATGAGGTCGCGCAGGGTGACGTAGCTTCCTGCGCGCTTGGAAATCTTGACCTCGTTGCCGCTGCGCATCACCGTGATCATCTGGTGCAGCACATAGTCGGGGTAACCGTTGGGCACGCCCATGTCCATGGCCTGCAGGCCAGCGCGCATGCGCGCGAGTGAGCCGTGATGGTCGGCACCAAGTTCGGTAATGGCGCGGGTGAAACCACGTTGCCACTTGGTCACGTGGTAGGCGATATCCGGTACGAAATAGGTAAAGCTACCGTCAGATTTGCGCATGACGCGATCTTTGTCATCGCCGA
>Ga0163144_10021146_pt1 | contig 12945 bp, 10 predicted proteins | sample OliLak19BULKMAT1_FD_123175 | JGI IMG/M metagenome (GOLD analysis project Ga0163144, IMG submission 123175) | Freshwater microbial mat bacterial communities from Lake Vanda, McMurdo Dry Valleys, Antarctica - Oligotrophic Lake LV.19.BULKMAT1 | ecosystem: Environmental > Aquatic > Freshwater >...
ACGATCTTCTCACAGCCCGGCCGGGTGATGAGCTTGAGGCACTGCTGCACCTGGTCGGTCTGACGGTGCTCGATGCCGGCGTACAGGTCTTCCTCGTTTTCCCGCACGATCACCATGTCCATCGCGGGGTGCTTGGTCTGCACGAACGGGTGGTAACTGACGCACGGGCGGACGTTGGCGTACAGGCCCAGCGTCTTGCGCACGGTCACGTTCAAGCTCTTGAACCCGCCTCCCTGCGGCGTGGTGATGGGGGCTTTGAGAAAGACCTTGGTGCGTCGTAAACTTTCCCACGCCGACGGTTCGATGCCCGCGGAGTGGCCTTTGAGGTAGACGGCCTCGCCGATCTCGATCGGCTCGATCGCGAGCGCGGCTCCGGCTTCCTTTAATACGTGAAGCGTCGCGTCCATGATCTCCGGCCCGATCCCGTCCCCGCGCGCGACGGTGATCGGTACGGCGGTGGTGGGCTTTTGAAACGAACTGTCGGAGGTAAAAACCTGAGTCTCGGTGGCGGCTGACATGGGAAATCTCCTTCGCTTGCGGCATGTGATTCGAACGACCGCGTTCCAGTGCGCGGCCAACAGGTAACAATTTACACCCGACTTCTACTTCGTCTATTGCAACAAGCCGCATTGTCACTTCGGTTTTACCAAAGTATCATCATGGCCGGATGCGAGACCTCAACTTCCATCACCTGAGATATTTCTGGACCGTAGCGCGCCTCGGGAGCCTTACGCGCGCGTCGGTGGAACTGGGCGTGAGCGTCCCGACGATCAGCGGACAAGTGTCGGAGCTGGAGGACGATATCGGTCAGCCGCTTTTTAGACGTCAGGGACGTGGCAGGCAGTTGTCGGACACCGGTCAGCTCGTTTTCGACTACGCGGAGCGAATTTTCGGCCTCGGTAAAGACCTGACCGACGCCCTGCTCCGGCGTCCCGGCGGGCTACCGGGCAGGCTGGTCGTCGGCATCGCCGACGCGGTTCCCAAACTGGTGGCGCGGTCGGTCATTGAACCGGCGCTCAAGCTGTCGTACCCAATGCGGCTGGTGTGCAGACAGGACAAGCACGACCGACTGGTCGCCGAGTTGGCAGCTTACGAGCTGGACGTGGTCATCTCCGACCAGCCCGCGGGCACGGGGGCGCGGGCGACCACCGGGACGGCGTTACGGGCGTTTAATCACATGCTCGGTGAGTGTGGCATCTCCATGCTCGCCCCGCCGGCGCTGGCCCGACGACTCAAAGATGATTTTCCCCGCTCGCTCGACGGCGTGCCCATGTACATGCCGACGGTCAATACACCGCTTCGGGCGCAGATCGACGCATGGCTCGATTCAATTCCCGCGCGACCGGTCATCGAGGCCGAGTTCGAAGACAGCGCCATGCTCAAAACCTTCGGCCAACTCGGTCACGGGGTCTTCCCCGTCGCAACCGTCATCGAGACCGAAGCCTGTAGGCAGTATCACGTAACCCCGGTCGGTCGGGTCAAAACGGTGCGCGAGCGGTTTTACGCCCTGACCGTCCAACGCCGCATCATCCACCCCGCCGTCGCGCTGATCTGTGGCGCGGCGAGGCATCAGATGTTCGCGGGCGCGACGTGAACTCCGACTCGGCATGTGGTGGCATTGAAGTCGCTTCGGGTATTGTTACGCGGAAACCATTCCAAGAGGTAACTGCCCGTGCCGAAAAACACCGACCTGCTCCGACCGTCCGGCGACGTCCACTCCAAGTTCTGGCAGAACGCGCATCAGTATTTCGACCGCGTCTATGCGACGATGGGCCTCGACGAAACGTGGCGGGCGGTACTGAGTTCGCCGAAGCGCGTGCTAACCGTGTCGTGCCCCGTGCGTATGGACGACGGACACATTCAGGTCTTCACCGGCTACCGCGTGCAGCACAACAATGCCCGCGGGCCGTTCAAAGGCGGGCTGCGCTTCGACGCGGGCGTCAACCGCGACGAAGTCATGGCGCTCGCGATGCTGCAGACGTGGAAAAATGCCCTCGTCGACCTCCCCTACGGCGGGGCGAAAGGCGGCGTCGTGTGTGAGCCTAAAAAACTCAGCATGGGTGAAAAAGAGCGCCTCACGCGCCGGTACACCGCCGAGATCATGCCGATCATCGGGCCGAACCAGGACATCCCCGCGCCCGACGCCGGCACGGATGCGCAAGTGATGAGCTGGTTCATGGACACCTACAGCATGATGGTCGGACATCAGGAGCTGGGCATCGTCACCGGCAAGCCCGTGGCGCTCGGCGGAAGCGTCGGACGTGAAGAGGCCACCGGGCGCGGCGTGATGAACGTGCTCCGCAAATTCCTCTCGACCCAGAACAAAACCCTCGACGGCCTGCGCGTCGCAATCCAGGGTTTCGGTAACGTCGGCTTCCACGCGGCGCGCCTGCTCGACGAACTGGGCGCGAACGTGGTGGGAGTCAGTGAAAAAGCCGGTGGGATTTACAACGACGGGGGACTCGACATTGCCAAGGCCGGCCTGTTCTACAGAGAAAACGGTACGCTCGTCGACTGCCCCGATAGCGACGGCGTGAGCAACGAGGAGCTTCTCACCGTCGACTGCGACGTCCTCATCCCCGCGGCGATGGAAAACACCGTCACGGCGCAGGTCGCGCCACACATCAAGGCCCCGATCATGGTCGAAGCCGCCAACGGCCCGACCACGCCCGAGGCCGACGAAATTCTCAAGGACAACGGCGTCACCGTCCTGCCCGACATCCTCGCCAACGCCGGAGGCGTCACCGTCAGCTATTTCGAATGGGTGCAGGGCTTGCAGAACTTTTTCTGGGACAAGAAGCGCGTCGAGGACGAGTTGCAGAAGGTCATGGAGAAGGCATTCGACGCGGTGAACGCCAAGGCCGACGAAGTCGACTGCGACTACCGTACGGCGGCGTATACGATCGCGATCTCGAAGGTCGCGGAAGCGTGCAGATTGAAGGGGTTGTTTCCGTGATTTCTGCGCGAGATTAGTCCTTTCGCAAGAATTATCATACCCTGTATGACACTTACCATCGGTCAGTCTCCGTCGTTCGCTTCGAAATGGAAGCGGCTCGGCCTGACCGATACAGATTTGCGTGACCTCGAGCGAGCGTTGCTCTCGAACCTGTCGGCGGGCGCGGTCGTCGCAGGGACCGGTGGCGTGCGAAAAATACGATTCGCACCGGCGTTGGGTGGACGAGGGAAAAGTGGTGCTTATCGTGTTTGTTATGGCCACTTTCCGGTCTACTCGATGGTGTTTCTGTTCATTCTGTTTGCCAAGAATGAACAGGCGAATCTGACGGCCTCGCAAAAAACAATTGCCGCCGGTTTGGTGAAAGAAATGGCTGCAACGCTTGGACGCTTTTGACAACGGACATGACATGCGACGCTCCAAACTAAACGGAACGCGGAAGAGGTCGGCGGGCGATGAATTGATCTTCGGAATGACGGAGGTGCGCGACGCATTGCGCGTTAAGCATGTTTCGAAGTTGACGTTGCGTACGGTCGACTCACCGATGCTGCCCGCCGTTTACACTCCCGCCAGAGTGAGAAAGACGCGACTCAGACTAGGCGTCAGCCAGTCCATCTTTGCGGACTTGGTCGGCGTTTCTGTGGTACTGGTTCAGTCATGGGAACGCGGCGTTAGATTGCCGTCAAAACTCGCCAGTCGCCTACTCGATGAAATCAATCGAGATCGCGATCACTGGCGTAAGATGGCTCAGCCGCATGAACGCGCAACCGCGTGACGCTTGACGCACGGCATTTCTGTCACGTCCTCGCTTGAGGCACGCATGATTCACGAACGCCACACAGCTTCTGCCGCGATTGTCGCCTTGGTGATGCACGGCTTGGCGTGTCTTTCCCCCGCCGCTCCCGGGCCGACGACGCGCGTCGTGGAGACGCCGGAGATGGGGCTTCGGGCTTACAATTACTACATGCGGAAGGTCGACCAGGCCGGGATGATGTCGCGTGTCTACGCGCCGACGGCGGGGCTAGAGGAGCTGGCGCGGTCGTTCACCCACTCCGACGGTCAGGTCGCGACCGCGGTGCACGCGGCGCAGAAAAAATTCGGGGGCGACGCGGGTCGCCAGGTCGGCCGGGCGTTCAACGACGTCGCCGACGAGGACATGGTCGGTGGCAGGGCCGAGTTCGACGCAACCGGCGCGCTCGTGACCTTCATCACGCCGGCCGGCGGGACGGTTCCACTGTGCGTCGACGCCGGGGTCTGGAAGCTCGACGCCCGCGCGCTGGTGCAAACGGACGACGAGCGCGTCGTCGCTTCACAAATCGAAGTCCACGCGCGCAACGCCGCGTTCGCCGGCGCGGTAGCGGCGGGGATCGACTCCGGTGACATCCCGACACTCGACGACGCCGTCCAACGGATCACCAATCGCCGGCAAAATTGAAACCGGAATTGAACACCGACTCACGTCCGCGCGTCGCGCCGAGCCGGCGCATGAAAATCAAACGGCAGGCCCGGCGTGGGCGTCCGCGTTCCGAATTCTAAACCCGCCCTCCCCTTCCCCGCTCGCATCTTCTACAGTGTGGGACATGGACGAACCGCCCTCGCTGCCCTACGCCGTTGCAGACCCTGTTTCGGAGCCTGTGGTGCCGAAGTCCGGGTCCGTCCCGCCCGTGTCAAGTGGGGACGGGCGCAAGCGAATGATCCTTCAGCGTCTGGCGGGGTGGACGGCCATCGTCACGATCACCGTCGTCGCGTTTCTGTCGGGTTTGCAACTGCGCTCGTGGACGTTCGACGTCACGACCCCGATCCGCTTCGGTGACATCTACCGCGGGTGCGGGTGGGGCCTGTGGGCGAGCGGGTCTGAGGGGTTTTTGAACCAGTACGAAAAGATGTCGATCCAGCAGGCAGACTCCAGGCGCTGGCTCGACTACGCCCCGCTGCGTCTGGCGGCGATGACGCTGTGGGGCCATTGGATTCGCGAGCACTACCCCGACGCCGCGTCCGACCCGAACCGCGCGTTCGAGAGCTGGCAACGGGAGCGGGAGTTCAGTCAGCCGATCTTGAACTTCAACACCGGCGTGGAAGTGCTCGGCGCGGTCTGCGCGTTTCTGCTCACGCGCCACTGGGTCCGCCGATGCGACCGCGCGCCGCTCGGGAAGAACCAGCAGGCCGACGCGCTGCCACTCGGAGAGCGTCCCGACCCGTGGTACACGCTGCGCGGCGCGGGCGCGGGGACGGCGGCGGCGCTGATCCTGTGGTTCAACCCGGCGATGCACTTGAGCGCGCACGGGTGGCCGACGTGGGACATGTGGGTCGTGCCGATGTACCTGCTCGCGCTGCTCCTGGCGGGTTGGAACCTTTGGTTTTTGTGCGGCTTAACGATCGCAATCGGCGCGATGTTCAAAGGGCAACAGCTAGCAGTCGCGACGGTGTTCGTGTTGTGGCCGTTGTTGCAAGGGCGCGTGGGAGCGTCGGCGCGGTGGGTGATCGGGCTCGCGTTCGGGTTTGCAATGATCGCGTCGCCGTGGCTGGTCACGTACCTCCCGCCCGACGCACTGGCGGTGGCGCGCGCGGTGCAGGCGCAGTCGGGACAGGAGTGGCAGGCGCCGTACGGGACGTTCGACATCCCTCGCGTGTGGGACAAGCCGGCGCTGCTCTGGGTGATCGGCGTGACGCTCGGACTGGGCCTCGCGCCAATCATCATGGCCTGGCTCCGTAAACTCACGCGACGAGAACAACTGGAGAACGGCGACCGCGCTTTCGGCATTTACCTGATCGGCGCGATCGTCGTCGGCGTGCTACTGACGACCGCGCTCGTCTGGCCGATGCGGAGCGTGCAGAACGTTGCGCACTTCTGGTACGCCCTGCCGGTCGCCGGCGCGATCGCAACGCTCGTGGTGTTGTTGGCGCGCGTGCGCGGCGCATTCTACTGCGCCGCCGCGGGGTGTGGTGGGTCACTTTTGCTGTGCATGGTGCTGTTCAACGGCAGTCATGCGTGGTGGGATTGCGGGTTTCATTACGGCACGATCCACTGGCAGTGGATGATCATGGGGACGACCAGCAACCTTCCCGGCTTGCTCGACATTCGTTACGGCTGGGAACGCAGCGCCCTGCAAACGGCATTCACGATCCCGTCGGAATTGCTCTGGAACTGGCCGGCGGGAACGATCGACGTGACCGCGAAGCAGATGTTCAGTGTGATCTACGGCGTGACGCTTGTTCTGTGCGGCCTTGGCATCTCCCGTGCCGCGGCGCGGCACGACCGGCGCGTGCTGGTCGCGTTCGTCGCGCCGTACGTCATGTTCTTTTGCTTCCCGTGTCAGATTCACGAGCGATACCTGCTTTTCGCCGCCGGCAGCGCTGCGATTCTGGTCGGGTACGGGTGGGGCATGACGCTACTCGGGCTGTTTATGACGGCGGTCACGTGGATCATGACGATGCACGTGATGATCGGGAACGGCCGGCGCGTCGACTTCGGAATTTATCTCAACCAGACGTTTCCCGGCTGGTTCGGACCGGACTTCGGCGACAAACTTCTGCGCTTCATCGCCGGAACCCACCCGGACATCGCCTGGGCGGTCCTGCTGGTCGCGGGCATTTTTATGTACTATTCGCTCGTCCCGTCGCCGCGCCGGCGCGACGTCCTTCCGCTCGAAAGGTCGAACCCGACATGAGACGCCTGGCCCCGGTGATCGTGGTGTTCTGTTTCGCGCTCTGGCTCGGCGGACTGTCGGCGCTGATGTTGTTTGTCCAAACCCTTTTCAAACAAGACCGCGCCTCAGCCGTCATCGTCGCGCCCCAACTGTTTCACGCGTTCGAGCCGTACGCGCTGGGCTGCGCGCTCGTGGGCTTCTGGACCACGGTCTTCTGGGCGCTAGGCACGCGTAGCCGACACGTTTTGCTCGTCCTGATCTTTCTGGGCGTCGCGCTCTCGCTGCTGCTGACCTCATTCGGCTTCATCACTCCCAACGTAGAGCAAACGCGCGGGACGCCCGCGTTCGGCAGGTGGCACGGGGCGTCGAACCTGACTTATCTCGTGCAGATGTTCATGGTCGTCATGGCGGGGCTTGCACTGCCGGGCGCGATCCGGTCGACGATGTCGCCGCGTCGTACAACCGCAGGAGTTGCTCCGGCGTTAATACCTCCGGCCGAAGCTGACCGTCCAGAAACGTAGCATCGAGCAGGGCCCGTGAAGACGCCGTCGAACCGAACGCTTCGAGCGTTAACGCCAGCGCCTTGCGCAACGTCTTGCGACGGAACCCGAAGAGCTGGTGGACGAAGGTCGAGAACGGACGCGCGCGTTCGCCGAGCCGGTCGTCGCGCGTGACGCGAACCAGCGCCGACTCGATCTTCGGCGCCGGCCAGAACGCCTGCGGCGGGAGCGTGCGCAGCACCTCGACCTTCGCGAGCAACTGCGCCATGACCGTCAGCGGGCCGTAGTCGTCGGAGTCGGCCTGCGCCTTGAAACGCAGCGCGACCTCCTTCTGAACCGTGAACACGAGCAACCCCACGCCCGCGAGCAGAAGCTCGATTACCAACGGTGAGGCGATGTTGTAGGGAAGGTTCGCGACAAGCTTTTTCGGAGCATCCGGCCCGACCAGCCTTGTCATCAGGTCCGCGTTCAACGCGTGCTTGCCCGCGAGCGCGTCCCCTTCGATCAGTGTGAATTTCTCATGCCCGTCAAATCGTCCGCGGAGCAATCGCGCGAGGTCACGGTCTATTTCAACGGCCAACACGCCCGCGCCGCGCGACAGCAGTTCGTCCGTCAACGTCCCAGTTCCCGGCCCTACTTCGATCACGGTGTCGGTCGGTCCGACCGCGCCTGCGTCGACGATCAGCCGCACGAGATTCTGGTCGATCATGAAATTCTGCCCGAACCGGTACCGCGGTTCCGTCCCGGCACCGCTCAGGAGGTCGCGGATCTCGCTTTTGGTCTGGGCCATGGCTCGTCACCTTATCCGCAAGTTCTGGCCCGACCAACCGACTACCTTTGCTGCCCGTTGTTCTAATTGATTTACTTTGTTAATTAATTATCATCTTCGGCTCGACCCGGGTTGTCGCATTCGATCGCAATTCGGTGAAGACGAGAGTTCGCTTCACAGCCTTTTCAGGCAGAAGGAAACGCCATGGCAGACGCATTCGCTCCCGACAAGAAAAAGAAATTCACGTTCGGCCTCTGGACCGTCGGTAACCCCGGCCGGGATCCGTTCGGCGGACCGACGCGCGAGCCACTCGACGTCCGGCAAATCACCGACGTCCTCGGTGAAGTCGGCGCGTACGGCGTCAACTTCCACGACAACGACCTCATCCCCATCGACGCGACCGATGCCCAGGCCGCGGAGATCAAAAAATCGTTCCGCGCCGGCCTGAAGGATAACGGCCTGGTCGTGCCCATGGCGACGACGAACCTGTTCTCCGACCCGGTCTTCAAGGACGGCGCGTTCACCAGCAACAACGCGAAAATTCGCGCCTACGCGATTCAAAAGACGATGCGCGCGATGGAACTCGGTGCCGAGTTCGGCGCGAAGTTTTACGTCTTCTGGGGCGGACGTGAAGGGGCAGAATCCGACGCGACCAAAGACCCGGTCGAGTCGGTCAAACGCTTCCGCGAAGCGATCAACTATCTCTGCGAATATAGCATCGACCAAGGTTACGGCTATAAGTTCGCGTTCGAGGCCAAGCCCAACGAGCCGCGCGGCCACATGTACTTTGCGGTCACGGGCAGCTACCTCGCGCTCATCCCCACCCTCGACCACCCCGACATGTGCGGCGTGAACCCCGAGTTCGCGCACGAAACCATGGCGGGCCTGAATTTCGTCCACCACGTCGCACAGGCGATCGAAATGGGCAAGCTGTTTCACGTCGACCTGAACGACCAGGACATCGGCAGGTACGACCAGGACTTCCGCTTCGGATCGAGCAACTACAAAGCCGCGTTTTTTCTGGTCAAGTTGCTAGAAGACAACGGCTACAATGGCCCCCGGCACTTCGACAGTCATGCGTACCGGCAGAGCGACCTGACCGACGTCAAAGCCTTCGCCGCTGGCTCGATGCGGACGTACATGATCCTCGCGGACAAGGTCAAACGCTGGAACGCGGATAAGGAAATCCAAGGCCTGCTCAAGATCATCAATGCGACGGATTCGGGGCTGAGCAAGCTGACCAAAAAGTTCAGCAAGGAGAGCGCTAAAAAGCTGCTCGCGTCGCCGCTTGACCGGATCGAACTGGCCAAGGCTCCTCTGCCTTACGAAAAGCTCGATCAGTTGACTCTGGAAGTGCTGATGGGTGTACGGTAGCTGTACATGTGATCCGCTCATTCGGAATTGAGACCTTCGAAAAACCGGCACGGCATTTGATCCTCTTGTGAATCTTCCTCCCGGCCGGTGGTCGGGCGCTGAAAGTTTACGCACGGAGGCTTCATGCGGCGGATCAATGCCCGACCTTCTTTCACCGACTTGACCCTGCCCGACCTCGGCGGAAAACGGCCGACCGAATTCTTCGCCCGGTGTAAACAATTGATCTCGTTTCAAACGCTGGCCGACTCGGTCGCGGACGTGTTCGTGGAGGACAACCCGCTGGGCGGGGCGCCGCACTGGTCGGTCGTGATGTCGATCAAAATCCTGTTCGTGCAGAAGTGTTTCAACCTGTCCGACCCGATGACAGAGCGGTAGGGCTTGCCCTCCGCGAGAGATGCTCGCCGACCGGATCAGTTTCCGGCGGTTCGTCGGACTTTCCTTCGACGACAAGACGCCGGACCACTCGACGATCTGGTTGTTCCGTGAACGCCTGTCGCAACGCGGCCACGTGTCGACGCCGTTCGACAAGACGCTGGCGACGCTGCGTGAACAAGGCGTGGTGTTGAACAACGGGACGCTCATTGATGCCACGATCATCGAAGCGCCGCTGGGTCGTAAACGCGCCGACGGCACGCACACCAAAGACCCGTGCGCGAGCAAGACCGCCAAAGGCGGACGCGCGTACCACTTGTACCGGGCGCACACGTCGACCGACCGCCAGGGCAATCGCCTGTTCATCCGGCCCCCTCTCCCGGTACGCCGGGGGAGGGCAGGGGTGGGGGTCTCTGCGTAAAATGCTAGGGCCCCCACCCCACCCTCCCCCGCGAGTACGCGGGAGGGAGGGTGAAAGCGCGAACATGCGATTGACCTGGCTGGATTGCGGCACTCCGTGACGCCGTTTGGTTTCCAGCGGCTAGGACTGCCGCCCTTGTATATCCATTTCTGACGCTTTCGCTCCAGACTGGATTGCGACGCACCGTACGATTCACTTGACGTCCCATTTCGTCGCCTGTGAAATTTGGGACGAATCGAAGTGGTCGTGACAAATCGAAGGGGTCGGGAGTCTTTGGTGTAGATACACAAATATTCCCGCCCCTTTTGATTGCCCCTGAGGTGGTTCGGACCGCAGCACCGGCGGATGGCTTATGAAACTTTAATCCTCGGGACTAATTACCTTGTTTACATCCGTCGGGGGCGGCGATATAAATTTGACAATCAAGAAGGGACTCAAGTGGGGAAATTTTACGAAGGAGAGAAAATGCGACCTGGGATCGATCATCGTATTGTGACTTCCGTTCTGGAAGTTCTGGAAAACCGCCGCTTATTGGCGGCGGCGGATTTTGACACCACCTTTGGTGGCGGAGACGGGATCGTTCGCGACGACCTGAGCGGATTCGATTTCGTTCAGGACACCGCGATACAAGGCGACGGCAAGATCGTGGTCGCCGGGGCGGCGAACCGTGATTTTGTCGTGGCCCGTTACAACAGCAACGGCACGCGCGATTTCCCGTTCGGCGGTGGCGACGGGCAGGCGGTACTGGAGTTCGGAAACCAGATCAGCCGGGCGACGGCGATTCATGTGTACGCCGACGGCGACATTCTGGTGGCGGGTGATGGTTTCGAACAAGACGGCTTTGGCACGCACATTGAAGGCGTGCTGGCAAGGTTCAATTCAAACGGCACTCTTGATAACGCGTTCGGCGGGGGCGACGGTATTGTGCAGTTCACGCGCGGTCAGAACGACCGCGTGAGCGATCTTCAAACCCTGGGCGACGGCGATATCGTGCTGAGTGGTCAGACGGAAATCCCCGACGGGTTCGGCGGGTTTAATGCCGTCGGTACCCTCACCCGCTTTAACGCCGACGGTAGTTCTGCTGGCGGCTTTACCGCGGCCGTGCAGGGACCGTTGGTGGCAGTGAAGCGCGGTCCGGGCAGTACGATTCTGGCGGCGGGGAACAACCGCAGCAATTCCAATTCTGACAACGAATCTTACGTCGTGCGTCTGCTCGATAACGGCACGCGTGACACGTCGTTCGGCGGGGGCGACGGCAAGGTGAGCAACCCCGGCTCATCGGGACTTATCTACCGCAACATGGCGATTCGCAGCGACGGAAAGATCGTGCTTGCCGGCATGCACGACCCGACCAATTCGTTCCTCGTGCAGCAGATCAACGCCAACGGCACGCTTGATAACACGTTCGGCGGCGGTGACAGCTTCGCGACGGCGGTGCTGGGCGACCGGAGCGAGGCGCTGGACCTTGATTTCTCCAACGGCAAGGTGGTGGCGGTCGGGTTTGCGTTCGTCGAGTCCAACAACGAGACCGAGTTTGCCATCGCCCGCTTTAATGCAGACGGTTCGCTGGACAATTCGTTCAGCGGAGACGGCAGGCAGATTCTGGAGACCAACCCCGGTGCTGCCCGGGCGACGGCGCTGGCGATCGACACGCAGGGCCGGTACGTGCTGGGCGGCACGGATGACGAAACGAATTTCGATGCCATGCTCGTCCGCCTGCAGGGCACGCCGACCGTGGTGCAGACCCCGGAGGTCGAAGTTCGTGGGAACAATGTCGTCATCAACGACAACGACACCACTCCCGCCGCGTCCGACTTCACCGACTTCGGCACCGCCAACGTCGGCTCGCCGCTGTCCCGTACGTTCACCGTGAAAAACATCGGCAATGCGTCGCTCACCACCGGCGGGTTGAAAGTCACCAACACCGACGGCACGGCGTCGTCGGCGTTCACGATCACCGAACCGCTAAATGCGACGATTGCCCCGGGTGCATCTGACAATTTCACGGTCCGCTTCAACGTGGGCGCGGCTGGTGTCTACACCCGACTGGTTTCCTTTACGAACAACGACGCGAATGAAAACCCGTACAACTTTTATGTGAAAGGGACCGCCGTCGTCCCGACGTTCAGTGTGGTCAACAACGTCCTCACCGTCACCGGCACCAGCGGGAACGACTTCATCCGCGGTAGCATTGCGAGCAATGTGCTGACGATGAAGGTGAACAATCTCAGCCAGACGTTCGGCAACGCCAGCAGCATCACGCGGATCGTCGTCAACGCGCTGGCGGGGAATGACCTGATCCTACTCGCGTCAAGCATCAACCGCCCCACCAGCCTGTTCGGTGGTGACGGGAACGACACGATTTCAGGTGGATCGGGCACCGATATCATCAACGGCGGAGCGGGCATCGACAGCGCGTTCAAGAGCGGTGGTGATACGACGACACTCGTCGAAGAAATCCTTGCCTGATTGAATTGAACGATCAATGAAAATCAAAGCCCCGCAGCGCGATCAACGCTGCGGGGCTTTTTTTCTGAACTTTGTAGGGCGGGATGCAATCCCGCCGTCGGGTCATCAAACATCGCGGCGGGATTTCATCCCGCCCTACGAATCTACGAAACGATCGGCTTGCGTCGGCGCGTCTGTTTCATTTTCCGCGCTCGCTCGAGCTCAGGATTGCGTCGAGCTCACGAACGAGTTCTCGCAGGCGTCGTTCGCTGGTGTCGGGGGCGAGTGAGCGATTTTCTTCGATGTCCTGCACCTTTTGATAGTTGTTGATGACGGCACCGACAATGAGGTTCACGAGCAGGAATGTCGCGACCACAATCCAGGAGACCTGATAGGCCGAGAACGCCCAGAGGGGATGACCGGCCTGGGCGAGTTCGTAGCGCATCTGGGTCCAGTCGTCG
>Ga0163144_10021148_pt1 | contig 12943 bp, 11 predicted proteins | sample OliLak19BULKMAT1_FD_123175 | JGI IMG/M metagenome (GOLD analysis project Ga0163144, IMG submission 123175) | Freshwater microbial mat bacterial communities from Lake Vanda, McMurdo Dry Valleys, Antarctica - Oligotrophic Lake LV.19.BULKMAT1 | ecosystem: Environmental > Aquatic > Freshwater >...
GGCAGCGGCCGGTAATGGCGGAGGCAGCCCACGGCCCGCCAGGATCGGTTGGTAGTGGTGCCAAGTCGGCAGCGGCCGGTAATGGCGGAGGCAGCCCACGGCCCGCCGGAGCCAGCCGGAGCCGGCGAGTGGCCTGGCCGCGACGGCGATGAGTTTCCTGTGCCGGCGCTACTTGTCTTGCAGCGCGGCTACACCGGGCAGCGTTTGGCCTTCGAGCATTTCCAGGCTGGCCCCGCCGCCAGTGGAGATGTGGCTCATCTTGTCGGCCAGGCCGGCCTGCTCGACGGCCGCCACCGACTCGCCGCCGCCGATGATGGTGGTGGCCCCACAGTCAGCCACCAGCCGGGCCACGGCATTCGTGCCGTCGGCGAAGGCGGGGAACTCGAACACGCCCATCGGGCCGTTCCAGACGACCAGCGCCGCGCCCTGGAGCGCCGCGCCAAAGGCGGCCACGGTCTTAGGGCCGATGTCTAAGATGCGCCAGCCGGCCGGCACGCCGCCGGCCACGTCGGTGACGCGCTTGTTGGCGGCGGCGTCAAACTTGTCGCCCAGCGCCACGTCTACCGGCAGCACCAGTTTGTCGCCAGACTTCGCCAGCAGGGCGCGGGCGGTGTCGAGGCTGCCGTCCTCGACCAGGCTGTCGGCCACGTCTAGGCCCTGCGCTTTGAGGAAGGTGTTCGCCATGCCGCCGCCGATGAGCACGCGGTCGGCCTGGCCCAGCAGGTTCTCGATCACGCCAATCTTGTCTGAGATCTTCGCGCCGCCCAGGATGGCGACGTAGGGATGCACCGGATTGTCCACCGCCTGGCTCAGGTACTCGATCTCTTTCTCCATCAGGAAGCCGGCGATGCCGGGCAGCAGATGGGCCACGCCCTCGGTGGAGGCGTGGGCGCGGTGGGCGGAGCCAAAGGCATCATTCACATAGATGTCGGCCAACACCGACAGGCGCTGGGCGAAAGCCGGGTCGTTCTTTTCTTCCTCGGGGTGAAAGCGCACGTTCTCCAGGAGGATGACCTGGCCCGGCAGCATGTCGGCGGCGGCGTTCTCGGCCACCGGGCCGACGCAGTCCGAAATCAGCGGCACCGGCTTGCCCAGCAGTTCGCTCAGGCGCTCGGCCGCCGGTTTGAGCGAGAACTTGGGGTCGGGGCCGCCCTTGGGGCGGCCGAGGTGCGAGCACAGAATGACCTCGCCGCCCTTTTCAATCAGGTACTGAATGGTGGGCAGCGCCGCGCGGATGCGGGTATCGTCGGTTACCCGGCCGTCTTTGAGCGGCACATTGAAGTCCACGCGCACCAGCAGCCGGCGGTGGCGCGGGTCAATATCGCGGATGGTTTTCTTGTTCATGCGCCTTAGAGCTGCTTACCCACCTGCGTCACCAGGTCGGCCACGCGGCAGGAGTAGCCCCACTCGTTGTCGTACCAAGCCACGACCTTGACCAGGTTGCCCAGCACCAGCGTATCCATCGAGCTGAAAATCGAGGAGTAGTGGCTGCCCTTCAGGTCCATCGAGACTAGCGCCTCGTCGGTGACCTGGAGGATGCCCTGCATCGGGCCGGCGGCGTATTCGAGCATGGCGGCGCGGATGTCATCCTTGCTGGGTTCTTTGTCGAGCACGGCGGTGAAGTCAATCACCGAGACGGTGGGCGTGGGCACGCGGAAGGACATGCCACCGAATTTGCCCTTCAGCTCGGGGATGACCAGGCCGATGGCCTTGGCCGCGCCGGTCTCGGACGGCACGATGTTTTGGGCGGCGGCGCGGGCGTCGCGCACGTCCTTCGCGCCCACGTCCAGCAGCTTCTGCGAGTTGGTGTAGGAATGCACGGTGGTGAGCAGGCCCTTCTGAATGCCGAACTTGTCGTTCAGCACCTTAGCGACGGGGGCCAGCCCGTTGGTGGTGCAGGAGGCGTTCGAGATGATGTGGTGCTTGCTGGTGTCGTACTTGTCCCAGTTGACGCCCAGGACGATGGTCAGGTCTTCGTTCTTGGCGGGGGCCGAGATAACGACCTTCTTCGCGCCGCCCGAGTCGCGGTGGGCCTTGGCCTTGGTGGCGTCGGTGAACAGGCCGGTGGATTCGATCACGATCTCCACGCCCAGGTCGGCCCACTTGATGGCGGCCGGGTCGCGCTCGGCGGTGATCTTGATGACTTCGCCGTCTACCACCAGGTTGCCGTCCTGTACCTCGACCGTGCCGCTGTAGGGGCCGTAGGTCGAGTCGTACTTGAACAGGTGGGCGTTGGTCGCGGTGTCGAATAGGTCGTTGACGGCCACCACCTGCACTTCGTTAGGGTGGCGTTCGTTGATGGCCCGCAGCACCTGCCGGCCGATGCGGCCAAAACCGTTAATGCCAATTTTCGTCGTCATGCCAATGATCTCCTTAGATCGGGTGTGATCTCATAAAAGGCTGGGGTCGGGCAGGCTCAACCCGGTTGAGCGCGCTCGGCCTCGGCCTGAGTCAGCAAATTGATGAGCGCGGCGGCGGTCTTCTGCGCGTCGTGCCGCCAGGGGCGCTCGGCGTCGGCCAGGTCGGCCAGCACCAGACGGCGCGTGCCGTTCACCGGCGGATCAACCGAGACCCAGTTGAGGCCGGGCAGTAGTTTACCCGGCTGCCCGTTGTTCGCCAGCACCACCGGGAACAGGCTGGGCCGGGTGTGGCGCTCAATGGCCTGCACATGCGCCAGGACCGAGTAGCCGTCGGTCTCGCCCGGCTGCGTGGCCGTGTTCGAGACGTAGACCTTCAGCGCGCGGCTGGATGCAATTGCGGCGGCCAGGTCGGGCACCAGCAGGTTAGGCAGCAGGCTGGTGTACAGGCTGCCGGGGCCAAGCACAATCAGGTCGGCCTCTAGCAGCGCCTTGATGGCGGCGGGATAGGCCGGCACGTCTTCCGGCTGCAAATACACGCGCTGGATCGCGCCCTCGGCCAGCGGGATGCGCGACTCGCCCTCCACCCGGCTGACGGCTTCGCCCTCCAGCGCCAACTCGCCCACCAGCGTGACGCTGCGCAGCGTGGAGGGCAGCACCTGGCCGCGGATCGCCAGCACCCGGCTGCTCTCGACCAACGCGCGCTCAAAGCTGCCGGTGACTTCGGCCATGGCACTGATAAACAAGTTGCCGAAGGAGTGCCCGCCCAGGCCCTCGTCGCCGCCGAAGCGGTATTGAAAGAGCTGGGTGGTCAGGGCCTCGTCGTCGGCCAGCGCGGCGATGCAGTTCCGAAAATCGCCGGGGGGCAGCACCCCTAGCGCCCGCCGCAAACGCCCGGATGAGCCGCCGTCATCGGCCACCGTGACGATGGCCGTCAGGTTGGAGGTGTGCTCCTTGAGGCCGCGCAGCAGGGTCGCCAGGCCGGTGCCGCCGCCAATCGCCACGATCTTGGGGCCGCGCCCGCGCCGCCGGTGCTCACTGACGGCGGAGGCCACATCCTGCCCCGGCCGCACAAACGGAGCCAGGATCGAGCGCTGGATTTGGGCCACGGCGATGAGCATGGCCGCCAGGCCCAGCCCGCCGAACAACGCCGCCCGCCCCAACAACGGGATGAATTGCAGCGTGAGGGCGGCGGCCCCGGCCGGCAGAACCCCCGAGCGATACAAGTCGAGCAGCAAAAACGCTGCGCCCAGCCCAACGAGCGTGGCGCCCGCCATTAACAGCAGCAGCCAGCGCTTGACCCCCATGCCGGGCACCAGCCAGCGCAGCCGCCCTTGTAACCAAGCCGACCCGAAACGCGATTTATCCATCCAGACTATGGTTCCACCAGCCGGCCGCAACCGTCCGATTAACAGTTGCGATGATAGCAGAGATAAAAGAGGCGGTCAAAGGCGGTTGACGTTCCCTCAGCCGGCCCTATAATCCATCTGTTACGCACCCTACTCAATTGAACCGGCCAGGGAGGTGTTATGGCGAATTTGGCCTTGATGCAGAAATTAACCGTCGGCGCGCCGACGAAGATCGTTTTGCTGATCATGGACGGCCTGGGCGGTCTGCCCATGACCGAGGGCGGCCCGACCGAGTTGGAAGCCGCGTACCGGCCGAACATGAACCGGCTGGCGGCGGAGGGCACGCTGGGCCTGAGCGTGCCGGTGACGCTGGGGGTGACCCCCGGCTCAGGCCCGGCCCACCTGGCGCTGTTTGGCTACGACCCGATCCACTACGACATCGGCCGGGGCGTGCTGGAGGCGTTCGGCATCGGCGTGCCGGTGGGGCCGCAAGACGTGGCGGCGCGCGGCAACTTCTGCACCGTGGACGCGGCCGGCAACATCACCGACCGGCGCGCGGGGCGGATCAAGACCGAGGCCGCCGCGCCGATTGTGGCGAAGCTGGCCCAGATCAAAATCCCCGACTGCGAGGTCGAGGTCGTGGCGGTAAAAGAATATCGCTTTGTGGTGGTGTTTCGGGGCGCGGGGCTGTCGGCCGAGGTGGACGAGACCGACCCGCAGCGCACGGGCGTGCCGCCGCTGCCGGCGCTGGCCCGCAACGCCGCCCAGCGCCCCGCCGACGCCCTGCGCACGGCCGACATTGTGAACAAGTGGATCGCGGCGGCGCGCGAGGCGATCAAGGACGAGCCGCTCGCCAACGCGCTGACTCTGCGCGGCTTCTCGGGCGACCCGAACCTGCCCAAATACCATGACGTGTACAAACTGCGCGCCGCCTGCACGGCGGTCTACCCGATGTATAAGGGCGTGAGCCAGTTGGTGGGCATGGACGTGCAGACGTTCGCGGGCGACACCCCGGCCGACGAGTTCGCGCACGTCAAGACGATTTGGAACGACTATGACTTCTTCTTCATCCACGTCAAGCCGACCGACTCGCGCGGCGAGGACGGCGACTTCCCCGGCAAGGTGAAAGTGATCGAGCAGGTGGACGCCGCCCTGCCCGCGCTGCTCGACCTCAAGCCCGATGTGCTGATCATCACCGGCGACCACTCGACGCCGGCCAAGCTGCTGGCCCACTCGTGGCACCCGGTGCCGCTGCTGCTGTGGGCCCCGGCCACGCACATGCGCGACGCCTGCCAGGAGTTTGGCGAGCGGGCCTGCATCAGCGGCGGCCTGGGGCGCTTTCAGGCCACCGACCTGATGCCGTTGGCGCTGGGCCACGCCCTGCGCCTGGAACGGTATGGGGCCTAGATGTTAGCTCGCGGCGCGCGGCCGGCGCTGGTGGCCGGCCGCGCGCCGCTTAACGCATAGACCACACTTTGACCCGCGCATGATCAGCGAGAAGCAATTTGACACCGGCGAGGTGATCCTAAACTTCGTCGAGGGCCAGCCGTCGGGCGTGCCGCTGGTGGTGCTGCACGACTCGGCCGCGAGCTGGGCGGCGCACCAGGCGATGCTGCCCGCCCTGACGCTGGGCTGGCACGTGTGCGGGCTAGACTTGCGCGGGCACGGCAAGAGCGGCTGGACGCCGGGGCATTACCGGCTGATGGACTACGCCGGGGACATCATCACTTTCATCCGCCAGTACTTGCGCGGCCCGGCGGCGGTATACGGGCACGGGCTGGGCGGGCTGATCGCGATTGCGGTGGCGGGCCAGGCCACCGAGGCGGTACACGGCCTGATCTTGGCCGACCCGCCGCTGTTCTACCGCCACCGGCGCGTGGCCGACACCAAGTGGGGCAAGGCGTTGAGCATAACCTACGGAGCGCTGGGCGGCACCGGCAGCGTGGAGGGCATCGCCCGGCGGCTGGCCGAGAGCGAGCATCAGGCCGACATTTCGGCGCAGCGCACGCGGGCCGAGCGCCTGAAGCGGCTGGACCCCGAGACGCTGCGCGTGCTGCTGGACCACACGACCATGGCAGGCTACGATATGGGAGCGCTACTGACGCGCGTGTCTTGCCCAACGCTCATCATCCAAAGCGACCCGACGCGCGACTCGGTGCTGACGGACGACGATGCGGCCTTTGCGCGCTGGCACCTGCGCCAGTGCCAGCAGGTGCGGCTGGCGGACGTGGGCCACAACCTGCACGCCGACGCGCCAGACATAGTGATCAAACTGCTAGAGACTTTCAGCCGGGAGGTGACGGGGCTGGGGGTGCTGTAAGACGGGCCGGTGCTACCGGCTCGTTTTTATTTCAGGCCTCGCCAAGCGATGGCCGCCACGCCCAGCGCTTCGAGAATGGCCGCGCCGCCGACGAACAGGAAGGCGTCTGACCAGAAGCGCAGGGGGAAGAGGCGGATGAGCGAGTCGGACCACAGGAAGATCCAGGTGTCGTCGGCAAAAAACACTTTGTGAAAGTCGGTAAAGAAGGTGTTGAAGCTGACCAGGACAAAGAACACGACGATAATGAGAAGCGCCAGCGTGAGCGCCGCGCCGCTGAGGAGCGAGCCGCGCAGGTTGGCGCGCTGGCCGTAGTAGAAGAACAATGCAATTGAGAGCAGGCAAAGCAAGCTGGCGACCGCCCACACCCATCGCGCCCAGGTGGTGACGTTCTTGACGTCGAGCATGTGCTGGAGCTCGCGGTCGTTGTAGAAGCGGTTGCAGTCGCCGTCGAGGTAGGCCGGGCACGACTCGGGCGGCGCGACCACGCCGGGCGCAAAGCGCAGCGCCGCCAGCCACTCAATCCCCTGATCGTTCAGCAGGTAGTCAATCGAGAGCTTGGAGTACTTGAGGCGGTCTTCCAGGCTGATGCCGTAGCTGTCGGCCGGGAAGCCGGGCAGGCCGTACTCGATGGTCGGGAACAGGTGCGTCATCAGTAGCCGGACGTTGGTGAGGGTGAGGACGACCGGCAGCAGCGCGATGATGATGAGGCGGCAGGTGAAGATGAGCCAGGCGGGCATGGTGCGCATTCAGTCTCCGATAGGGGGTGATAGCGATATGGTCAGGACTTATTCGCCGATTGTTCGCATGCGGCTTGCGGCTGTAGTTTCGGCTCCAAATATGGTGAGCAGCAGGGAGCTTCGGCGACTCCACGAGATCGGTTACCCCACGGTATTCGCCCCGCCCAGTTAAAGCAGATTGCAAGAACGCCTAGTACGGCTATTGCCGCGCTGATAATGTAGTAACACGGTCCGAGCAAGCAGCTTATGACCGCACCAAGTCCGATACACTCTGCGGGCCAGCAAGTCACAATTGCAGAAGTACCAATTATCCAAAGCGTCATTACAAAAACCGGTGCAATGTAGTTCCACCGAATTCCTTCGGGCTTCTCGAGAGATTTGTCAGCGAGCAGGGAACAAACAAAATGTGGCAACACATAACACTTATGCGGCTGTGTGCGTGGTCGTGGACGATAGACGCTTGGCTCCAATCTATTTGCAAAACTCGATGCGTCGGCAATTGCTACGGATAGAGCTTTGCCAAAACCAGCCACCATAGCTCCCGCAATCTGGCGATCTTCCTGCTGCCCGTTAACAAAGAGCTGCACTACTATCCCAGTCAAGACAATACCAACAATAAGAAAAATCCTTGATGGGCGATCTGGGAAATCCCCACCTGAATTGTTGAAGAAAGCTAGCGCAAGCGCACCTACGGCTGCCAAGTAGAAAGTTGTGCCTAGCCAAACACTATTCTCCTTGCGCGTATGATACGTCTCCCAAAAATCCCGGGCGTCAGATAAAAACTCCAATAATTCCTTTCGGTCAATCGAGGATTGGCCGGAAATCGGCATCGGCGTGGGTGCGGGGCCTGAGTTCGATTGGAACCTTGCCAACAATGAGCGCAGATATTTCATGTTATCCCCTTGATTTATCTATGGGCGCTTCAAAATGGTGTTATAGACCTACGACTTTAGATGAGCCGACTGGAAGTTAAACAGGCGGGCAATTGGTCCTTCTTTCCCTACTTCACGCCCAACTGGTAGATGCTGCCGCTTAGAATAAAGTCAATGACAATCGAATTGGTAAGCTGCTCGACCGGTGCCCAGTCGTCGGTGAAGACAATGGATGACACCGGCGTGGGCTGCAAGTTCTCAACGGCGCGGGCGACGGCGGCGCGCAGCAGCGGCGGCGTGGCGTCGGTCATCAGCGCCAGGTTGGCGGCCAGGTTGCCGGCGTCGGTCGGTTGCACGGTGGCGTAGACGATGCTGTTAAAGGTGTCGGGCACGTCCACGACGTAGACCGAGGCGAAGACGCTCTCAATCGTGCCCACCATCGCCTCGATCAGGCGCCGGTCGGTGAAGGTGCGGCCAACGTTGATCACCAACACGCCGTCGGCGGTCAGGTGATCGCGGGCCTCAGTGAAAAACTCTTGCGTCGTCAGGTGCCAGGGGATGTAGGGCAGACGGTAGGCGTCCACGCCGATGACCGAGTAGGTGTTTTTCGAGTTCGCCAGCGCCCAGCGCCCGTCCTCGACGATGACGTTCAGGTTTGGCTCGTTCATGTCGAAGTAGCGCCGGCCCATGTCCACGATGGCCGGGTCTATCTCGATGCCGTCAATCGGGATGGGGCCGTAGACCTGGGTGTACTGCTTGGAGATCGTGCCCGCCGCCAGCCCGACCAGCGCCAGGCTGTGCACCTGGCTGGGCGTGTGCGGCGGCGCATTGAAAAATGGCGCGGCCAAGAAAAAATCCCAGGTGCCGAAGGTCTCCATGTTGGCCGGGTTGTAGACCGAGTGAATGCCTTGCCCCTCGTTAAGAAGCAGGTAGCGTGTGCCGCCGCGCTCGACCACCTGGATGAAGTTGTAGGCCGACTCTTTCTCATCCAGCAGCCCGTCGGTGGGCTTGAGTGAGCCGGAGAGCGACACGCTTGCCAGCACCGCGACGACGAGCGGCATCCACAAACTAATCAGCGCGCGCCGCCGGTCTACCTGCCACAGCCCGCCCAGCGCCACCAGCATCAAGATGCCCGAGAACAGCATAAACGTGCGCAGCGTGCCCAGCGTGGGGATGAGCCACAGCACCGGCGCGAAGGTGCCGACAATCGAGCCAATGGTCGAGATGGCGTACATGCGGCCGGACACCTGCCCGGCATGGCGCGAGTCGGTCAGCGCCAGGCGGATGGCGAAGGGCGACACGCAGCCCAGCAGCGTAATCGGCACGGAGAACAGCACCAACACCGCCAGGAACGAGCCGCCCAGCACGGGCGCGTCGAAGGCCTCCATGGCCTTGGCCGCGAATTGCAGCACGGGGCGCGCCACCAGTGGGGCCAGCCCGGAGGCGAAGGCGGCCCACGACAGCAGGGTGAAGAACGTCACCGGGTGCGGCGAGCGGTCGGCCCAGCGCCCGCCGATGAAGTACCCGGCGGCCAGGTATAGCAGGATCAGGCCGATGATGTTGGCCCACACCAGGTTGCTGGTGCCAAAGACGTTGCCCAATAGACGGCTGGCGGCCAGCTCGACCGCCAGCGTGGTCATGCCGCCGGTGAAGACCGCCAGGGCCAGGTAACGAGACGAGATTGATTTCAAGAGTTATCCTTGTAGACAGCCCGGCGACCGCCGCCGGAACCGCGTGGCTGGCATTATACCTGCTTGGCGGCTCTGGCTTTAAGAATGCAAGGCCGAGTGACAGGGGCGGGCCGCTGTCTGATTTTTGCGATCAGAATGAGCAGCGAGCGCAGCGTTCGGTCCGAAGGTGAGATTTCCCCTAAAGGGTGCTTCGCGATCACCCGCCCCAGGGCAGCGTTAGGGCCGCCGACCTGAGGCGGGTTCGAAATGACAGTAATTGCTGAGTGGGTCGGTCTGAGCGCCAGTTCTCAGACAAGGGAATGATTGGCGAAGTCCCTACGACCTGTCATTCCGAACCCCCGCTCGCAGCCTTGTAGCAACGTGGCTTGGTTGGCGGGGTGAGGAATCCCACCGGTTGAACTTGGGGCGGCTAGTACGGATCAGGCCGCGACCGCGCCGCCAAAGCGCTGCGAGGTGAAGGAGCCGTAGGACAGGGCCGAGACCAAATCCTGGCCGTAGGCGACGCGGAAGGCGGGAATGCCCGCGCTCCACAGCGCGGCGACGGTGCCGCCCTTGGCGTTGTAGCCGCCAAAGGTCGAGGCGTCTATCACCACGGCGATGACGCGCAGGCCGTGGCGCTTGAGGGCCTGCGCCCCCAGCACCCACTGCATGTCGCCCGAGGCGGTGACGAGGATGACGGTCGTCCAGCGCGGCAACTGCTGGGCCTCAAGCGCCAGCGCGTCTTTGAGGGCGATGCGGCTTTGGGCGCGGAACATCGCCAGCGTTTCAAGCATTTTGGTCAACTGGCGCTCGCCCCGGTCGGGCTGCACCACGTCGCGCGCACGGCCGTAGGTGAGCAGGCCCACGGTGCGGTTGCGGCGCACGAAATACTGCGCCAGCGAGGCCGTCACCGTCACGGCGTATTCCTCGGTGCTGGGCGGCAGCGTCACCCGGTCGGCCTTGCTCGGCCAGAGCACGTCAATCGGGCGCTGCTCCGGCTCGGGCGTGGGCAGCGTCGCCTGCACCGCGCGGTCGCCGTCGAGGAACAGCCAGATGTCCGAGAGCGGGTCGAGTTCAAACTCCTTGACGATCAGGCGGTCGCGGCGGGCGGTGGAGGCCCAGTGGATGCGGTTGAACGAGTCGCCGGGGGCGTAGTCGCGCACGCCGGCCGCGTTGGCGGTGACGTAGTGGGTGCGCCGCCGCAGCGCGTCGCCGCCGGGCATCGGGCCGAGCGGCAGCGTGAAGTCCGGCAGGTCTACCGTCATGGGGTAGACCACAATCTGCGTCGTCTGCGGCACCTGGCGCGTGACCTGGAACAGGCCAAACGGGTCGCCGGAGGTCAGCGAGAGCGGCCCCAGCCGGAAGCGCCCGCGCTCGCGGCACACCGTGCGCACGACCCACACCCGTTCACGGTTCGGGCCGAGCGAGTCCACCACCAGGCTGGCCTCGTGGCCGGGCAGGTCGGAGTGGTCGCGCACCTCCAGCCACAGCTTGGGCACCGCGCTGGTGTTGCGCACCGACAGGCGTTCTTCCAGCGGGCGGCCCACCTGCGCCCGCAGCGCGCGCGTGTGCCGGCCAAGGCGGATGCGGTTGATGCCGGTCCAGGTCCACACGCCGGCGACGACGATGATGGTCAGCCACAAGTAGACCAGGTTGTAGAACAATTGGCGGCCGGTGACCAGCGCCCCAATCAGGCAGGCGGCCAGCAGGCCAAAGACGACGAGGCGGCGCGCAAGCATTGAGCCGGCCCGCCGTTAGGAGCGCCGCAGGGTGCTGCCGCCCGGCACCGGCACGGCGGCCACAATGTCGCGGATGACCGAGCGGGTGGAGACGTCCTTGATGCGCGCCGCCGGGCCGACGATGACGCGGTGGGCCAGCGCGGCGTCGGCCAGGGCCTTGATGTCGTCGGGGATGACGTAGTCGCGGCCGTGCAGCGCGGCCCGCGCCTGGCCGGTGCGGAAGAGCGCCAGGCTGCCACGCGGGCTAGCCCCTAAATACACGTCGGGGTGCTTGCGGGTCTGGCTCACAATTTCCACCAGGTAGGTCTTGATGGCCGGGTCCACGTGGATTTGGCGCACGGCGGCCTGGGCCGCCAGCAACTCGTCCAGGCTGATGACCTGCTCCAGCTTCTCAATTGGGTGCGCGAACTGCTGGCGGTCGAGCACATCAATCTCGTTGGCGGCGCTGGGGTAGCCCAGCGACAGGCGCAGCAAGAAGCGGTCGAGCTGGGCTTCGGGCAGCGGAAAGGTGCCCTCGTATTCAATCGGGTTCTGAGTCCCCAGCACCATGAACGGCCGGGGCAACTGGTGGGTCACGCCGTCCACCGTGGTCTGCTTCTCTTCCATCGCTTCGAGCAGCGCCGCCTGGGTCTTGGGCGTGGCGCGGTTGATCTCGTCGGCCAGCACGATCTGGGCCATGATCGGCCCGGCCCGGAACTCAAACTGGCGCGTCTGCTGGTTGAAGATCGAAACCCCAGTGACGTCGCTCGGCAGCATGTCGGGCGTGAACTGGATGCGGCTGAAGCTGGTGCCCAGCGACCGCGCAATGGCCTTCGCCAGCATGGTCTTGCCCACACCCGGCACATCCTCGATCAGCAGATGACCCTGGCACAGCAGCCCCACCAGGGTCAACTGCACTTCGGAGGTCTTGCCCACGATGACTTTTTCGACGTTCGCCAGCAGCCGATCGGCGACCGCCTGGATGGAAACGTGCGGGTTGGCGAGGGTTGTATTCACACAAGCTCCTAGGGTTGGGCAGGGAGGCGCCGCCGTCTGGCCGGGGGCCTCAGATAATACCGCTAGTTGTAACGATCGGTTCAGCGCCCGCGCAGGCGGCGCCAGGTCAGCCGCGCGACGGTGTAGAGCGCGCGAAAGACCTCGGCGCGTGAAATCTTGGAGGTCCCCAGCGTCCGGTCGCGAAACTGGATCGGCACTTCGGCCACGCGCCAGCCCCGGCGCTCGACCAGGTACAGCAACTCGATCAGGAACGAGTAGCCGGACGAGAAGATGTGATCGAGCGGCAGCGACTCGAGCACCGCCCGGCGATAGAGGCGAAACCCGGCCGTCACGTCCCTGGCGCGCAGGTTGAGAGCCAGGTGGGCGATGGCGTTCGCGGTCCGGCTCAACGCGCGGCGGGCGGGCGGCGAATCCACGGCGCGCCCGCCGCGCACGTAGCGCGAGCCAATCACCAAGTCAAACGACCCCAACTGCGCCACCATCGCCGGAATATGACTGGGATGATGCGAGAAGTCGGCGTCCATGGTCAGCACCGCGCCGGCCCCCAGCGCCAGCGCACCCTTAAAGCCGGCCACATAGGCGGTGCCCAGCCCGAGCTTGCCGGCCCGATGAATGACGCCCACCCGCTCTGGCTGGGCGGCGGCCAGCCGGTCGGCTAACGCGCCGGTGCCGTCGGGCGAGTTGTCGTCTACCACCAGCACGCGCAGCGCGTAGGGCAGCGCCAGCAACTGCGGCACAAGCTGCACGATGTTCTCGACCTCGTTGTAGGTCGGCAGCACGACCACAATCGGCTCAACGGACGGCGTTTCGGGCAAAGTTGAAGTCATGGCACTCAATCATTCGCGGATGGCGAACGCGAGGGCCGCCAGCCAGAACAAACTATAGTTCAACACCCGGCGCGAC
>Ga0163144_10021149_pt1 | contig 12943 bp, 10 predicted proteins | sample OliLak19BULKMAT1_FD_123175 | JGI IMG/M metagenome (GOLD analysis project Ga0163144, IMG submission 123175) | Freshwater microbial mat bacterial communities from Lake Vanda, McMurdo Dry Valleys, Antarctica - Oligotrophic Lake LV.19.BULKMAT1 | ecosystem: Environmental > Aquatic > Freshwater >...
CGACGTGATCTCGATGCCCGACAAGTGGGAGTATCCCTGGTACGCGGCGTGGGATTTGGCGTTTCATTGTCTGCCGCTGGCGGTGATCGACGCCGAGTTCGCCAAGGCGCAACTGGTGCTGCTCACGCGCGAGTGGTATATGCACCCCAACGGGCAACTGCCGGCATACGAATGGGCGTTTGGCGACGTCAACCCGCCGGTCCACGCGTGGGCCACCTGGCGCGTCTTTCAGATCGACCGCAAGCAGCGGGGCGACGCCGGCGATTTGGCGTTTCTCGAGCGCGTCTTCCACAAGCTGATGCTCAACTTCACCTGGTGGGTTAATCGCAAAGACGCCGAGGGGCGGAACATCTTCCAAGGGGGTTTCTTGGGGATGGACAATATCGGCGTGTTTGATCGGAGTATGCCATTGCCCGGCGGTGGCCATCTCAATCAGGCCGACGGCACCAGTTGGATGGCGATGTACAGCCTCAATCTGCTTCGCATCGCGCTGGAGCTGGTGCTGCATAATCCGGTCTATGAAGACATCGCCACCAAGTTTTTCGAGCATTTCCTGGGGATCGCCGCGGCGATGACTAATATCGGCGAGTCGGGAAACGGCTTGTGGGACGACGAGGATAAGTTCTATTACGACGAACTCCAATTCTCCGACGGGAGAATGCAAAAGCTTAAGGTTCGTTCGATGGTGGGATTGATCCCCCTGTTTGCGGTCGAGACGCTTGAGCCGCAAATGCTGGAACGTTTACCGGGCTTCCTTAGCCGTTTGAAGTGGCTAATGAAGAATCGTCCCGAGCTGGCGAATTTGGTTTCGCGATGGCAAGAGCCTGGGTTGGGTGAGCGGGGGTTGCTGTCGCTGCTCCGCGGGCATCGCATGAAGCGGTTGCTCAAGCGGATGCTGGACGAGACCGAGTTCCTCTCTCCGTACGGCGTGCGGGCTTTGTCGCGGGTTCATGCGGCGCAGCCGTATCGGTTCGAGGCCGAGGGAAAAATTCTGGAAGTCGATTATCAACCGGGTGAATCGACGGTTCCGCTGTTCGGCGGGAACTCCAACTGGCGCGGTCCGATTTGGTTTCCGGTAAATTACCTGCTGATCGAGTCGCTGCAGAAATTCCACCATTATTACGGGAACGATTTCCGCGTCGAATGTCCGACCGGTTCGGGGCAATTTTTGACGTTGGACGGAATCGCGCGGGAGCTTTCGCACCGCTTAGCGCGCTTGTTCTTGCGCGACGCAAACGGGCGGCGGCCGATCAACGGCGATTGCCAGAAGCTGCAAACCGACCCGCACTTTCGCGATCACCTGTTGTACCACGAATACTTCCACGGCGACAACGGCCGCGGCCTGGGGGCCGCGCATCAAACCGGCTGGACCGGCCTGATCGCGAAGCTGCTCATGCCCCGGGAAGAAGACGACGAGAAACGCTCCGCCGGCCCGGTGGTGAAAGTGAAGCAGGCGGCGAGGTAATTTTTTTGCTGATGGAGCGACAGTCGCGGAAATTCTAAATTATTGAATCGTTTGTATAACCATCCCATCAACTAGACAAATCATTCTCTCCATGAATCCGCTCCAAAATTCCCGGCGTGCGTTCTTGAAAACTTCCGTTGCCTTGGCGGGGAGCATAACCCTTGTTGCGGGGATGCTGAAAGGAGAATCGGAAGACGACGTCCCGCCGCTGATGGCCTATGTCGGCACATTTAGCTCGCCCCTCCGCGATACGCTGCCGACCCAGGTCGATCTTCCCCCCGGCAACGGGCAGGGGATCCACCTGTTTCGAGTGGATCGCAAAACGGGCGAGTTAAAAGCCGACGGCGTGTATGAGCTGGGGACGAGTCCGAGTTGCCTGGTTTTGAACGATGTCGATGGTCGGCTTTATTCGGCCAACGAAACGGATCGCGTGGGCGAAAAGAAGGAAGGGACCGTCAGTGCGTTTGCCATCGACAAGAAAAACGGGAAGTTGAAACTACTCAACACGGTTCGTTCCGGCGGCGCGGGGCCGACGTATGTGAGCTTGCATCCGTCGCGGCGGTTTTTGTTTGTGGCGAATTACTTTGGCGGTTCGGTCGCGGTGCTCCCGATTCTTGCCAACGGCCGGTTGGGCGAAGCGTCGGATGTGAAAATCGTCGACGGCAAAATCGGCCCCACGAAGGCGACCAACGCACCGCCTGGCAGCTTTGCCATCAGCGGCCATGATCGGACCCACGCGCACATGATCCAGGCCGATCCGGCGGGGCGCTTCGTGCTGCATGTGGACTTGGGGCTGGACAAGATTTTCGTCTGGAAGTTCGACGATCGGAAAGGCGTGCTGACTCCGGCCGCAACGCCCGCCGTTGTGCTCCCGCCGGGCGACGGGCCGCGGCATTTTCATTTTCATCCCAACGGCCGCTGGCTCTATTCGATTCAAGAGGAAGGATCGACCGTCGTGCTGTTCGACTACGACGCCGCAACGGGCAAGCTGGCCGAATTGCAGACCATTTCGACGTTGCCGCGCGGTTTTGCCGGGAGCAATTTTTGCTCCGAGATTTTGGTTTCGCCCGATGGCCGGTTTGTTTATGCCGGCAATCGGCTGCATGACAGCATCGCGATCTTGGCGATCGGCCCCAAAGGGGAACTGACGTATGTCGGCGAAGAATGGACGCGCGGTAACTACCCTCGGTGCTTTAACTTCAGCCCGAAGGGAGAGTTTCTGTATTGTTGCAATCAACGGGGCGACAACGTAGCGGTGTTCTCCGTGGATCGCAAAACGGGGAGGCTGAAATTCACGGGGCATTATGCGGCGGTGGGAAATCCGTCGTGCATCGTGTTTTTGGATAGGATGAAGTAAAGGAGAAGGATTGAAAGAAGTTGCGACGTGAGTGATAAGGAATATGTTTTTGAATAACCGATGAAACTGAAGGGAATGTGGCCGAGGAGATTCAGCGCGCGTTAACGAATGGTCCCCTCCCCAACCCTCCCCACGAGGGGGAGGGAGCCAGAAGGACTGTTGATGGAATGGCTTCAGTATTACCGCCAAGAGGGCAATCCCACAACCTCTTGACGCTAGCTTCAAAACCCTGGGCTCACGCCCCGCGCTAAGAGATTCATTTCAACACATCCCCCTCACTTTTTCGGTTGCTCGACCGATTTTTTCGGCTCTTCTTTGAACCGTTCGTCGATGATCGGGGTATCCGCCGGCAGCGGGATGCGGTTCAAATCGACGATCTCGCCATCGACAATTAGCTCGATGTAGGTCGTCTGCACGCCGCGTTCGCGGACGCGGTTGGGATTGATCGGGGCTTCGGTATTCTCTTGCCCGGCGGGATGAGCGTGAATCCGCACGCCCGCGGTGGTTTTGACGCCCAGCCATGTATTCGGACCGCGTAACAGGATGATGGGAGCCTCCTTGCTTTTGACCTTCAAGAGCTGCGGCCAGGCGGACTCGAACTCCGCCTGTTTGGAGAATGGGATTTCATAGTGGAGTAAGAGAACAAGCGAACCTTCTAAGCTGCGTGCTTGCTTTCGCAGTGGCTCCAATTCGGCCGGCCAGCTTTTTGGCCACGTCCCTTCATCGCTAATGCCATAGTCCGCATAAACGGCGGAACAGACGGCCCCACAGACGATTACGGTCAGGAAAGCGGTAAGGCTTTTCATCGTGATTCCCCTAGCAAAATGGAAATGGAGCGAGTGCCGACGGAATAGACGCCCCACCGGCCCGTTTGGTTCCGCGGGTGGGCTGGGAAAATTGTTTCCGGCACTCTCTTGCTGGATCGGCATAATTCTAAGTTGTACAATGTCGTGAGGATTGCTACCCAGAGTGAACCATTCAATCCACATACCGCAAACCAAAACCCACAATCCACTCTCTCACACTCTTTCTTTCCAGGAACACGCGCGATGACCTTCAATTCCCCCTTCCTATCAGGTTGGACCTGTCGTTTGTTATCGATGGTCATCGGGTGCATGTCAATTAACGTGGCATGCGCCGACGAACCTGCGACCGCGGCGACCGGCGCGGTTGGGGGCGGCAACATCGTCATCGGGCCGGAATATAAGATCGATCCCGATCTCACTGATAAAGGGAATCCGAAGGGAAAAGCGTTTGAATTCACGATGAAAATGGCGGATAGCAAAATCTTCCGCGGCGATGATAAAACGCTGAACCCGCGTAAGCCGGTGCGCGAAGAGCGGAAGATTTTTGTCTATGTGCCGGCCGCTTATAAAGACGGGACGAAGGCCCCGATTCAAGTGATCTTGGACGGGCCGGGGCAGATGAAGCTTGTCCGCGACGCGCTGGACAACCTGACGATTTCGCAAAATCCGAAACGGAAGCTCCCGCCGTTCATCGCCATCGCGGTCGAAAACGGCGGCAACGACAGCAAGGGGAGCGAGCGCGGGCTGGAATATGATACGATGTCGGACCGCTTTGCCCGGTTGATTAACGACGAGGTGCTGCCGGCCGCGCTGAGCAACAAGGAAATCAAAGCGGCCTATCCGAACATTACCTTCACTGGCGATCCCTGGGGGAAAGCCGTGATGGGCTGCAGCTCCGGCGGCGCGGCGGCGCTCACGATGGGCTGGTTTCGTCCGGACTTGTTTCGTCGTTTGATCACTTACTCCGGCACGTTCGTCGATCAACAAGACGACGATGCGGCGGAAGAAGCCGAATACCCGCTGGGCGCGTGGGAATATCACTCCGGCAAGAAGTTGATCGATAACAGCGACAAGAAGCCGCTAAAAATCTTCACGCATGTTTCGGAATTCGACAACGGCGCCAAAGATAAGGAAGAGACCTATCACAACTGGGTAATGGCCAACGAACGAACGGCCGCCGCCTTGAAAGCCAAAGGGTATGACTATCGTTTTGTGTACACCAAGGCCACGCGGCACTGCGACGGTAAAGTGTTCGACCAAACGCTGGCGGACACGCTGGTTTGGATGTGGCAAGGCTATGAGGGAAAGTGAACCGCACGGAGTTCTCTTCGCTTCTAGCGAGTGGCCCAGGAACTTTTTCCTGGGGGTAGAGCCGTGGGAAACCAGGAGCGAGAAGAGAAGCCTCGATTTAATTCAAGCCAATCGAGGTTGATTGCAGCCGCTAAAAAATGCTGCTTGTCGTTGAGCGAACTAGGAACAAGTTCCTAAGGTACCCGGTCGGCTGGTAAGCCAAACTTAGATTCTACAGAGTTTAGAAAAAACGAGGGTGACGGGACTCGAACCCGCGGCCTCTAGCGTGACAGGCTAGCGCTCTAACCAACTGAGCTACACCCCCAAAACTGGGTCGCCGCAACGGTTCGGCGGTGGCCGGATGCGTGCGGTGAACCTCCCATTATACGTCCCATTGACACGCTCGCAAGGGCGGGGGTTCGCGCCGTTTCACAGTCAAAATGGCGGCATTTCTTCACCTTTGACCAACGACAATCCATGCACGCTGACGCATTGCGGCGCGCCGCGCTTCGGTTGAACTGGCGCTGAGTGGCGATTGTGCCGACAATGCCGACCGCGCTGTCCAGGGTCGGCCAGCAATCTTGGGACCGGTCTTCGCGTCCGCGGCAAAAACGTCCTAAGCTTGAGCAGGGAGTTTTACGCGCCGCGGACGACGCCGACTCGCAACAGATCCGCGCGTCCCCCCTTGGGTATCGAGAATACGAAGGCTCTGCCCGCGCCCCAATCCCGCAAAGGAACAGTTGCGATGTCTTGGAATTATTCGGAATGGTCCCGCGACGGCTGGAACTGGATGTATAGTTTGAACCGTCAGGAGTGGCTGATCCTGCTGGTCCTTTGCCTGGCGTTGGGGTTTTTGTGCCTCCGCGGCTTTGGTTCGCGCACCGACTATTGAGCGGCCGCGTTTGCCGATGCGACGCGACCCGTCCGCGCGAGACGCCACCGGGCCAACATGATAATTGGGAATTCCGGCGGAACGGCCGTTTTTTTTCGACCAAGGCTGAATGTTCGGACTAAAGTTTTAATACGGGTCATTAACATTTTCCTTTCGTGTTGAACCGTCATCCGCGGCGCCGCGGATTCCTTCGCAAAGCGATGCTGCCATGATGTGGGCCGTTTGGGATTGGATGCAACTCTCGTTACCCGCGCCGGTCGCGCTGGGGGCGATCGCGGTGTTGGGTTACCTGATCGGCCGAACGCGTCATGACGCCAATGAGAAACTAGACGCCCAAACGCGCCGCGAGGTCAAGCGGGCACAAGCGGTGGCGAGGGAATTGGAGGCGATCGCGCGGCAAGTGCATCACGACGTGACGCTGTGCGAAAACCACATTGCGCGGTTCAAACAACGGATCCTGATTCTGAACCAGGAACGCGCGGACGAGGCGGCCTGGCAGCATTTGTGTTCCGAGGCGGAGTTGCTGTTGCGGCCGACGATGCGGTTGTCCTCGCAATTAGCGGCGGCCTATGACGAGCTCCGCCAACAGAGTGGGCATTTGATGAGCTTCACCGAGGTGCGGACCGACCCGCTCACCGGAGTGAGCAATCGCCGCGCGCTCGACGAATCGCTGGCCAATATGATCTCGATGATGAACCGCTATGACAGTTGCTTTTCGCTGACGCTGATCGATATCGACCACTTCAAAAAACTCAACGACGAGCAGGGGCATTTGCACGGCGATCAAATGCTCATCAACGTGGCCAAGCTGATGGACGAGAACGTCCGCGACACCGACCAGGTCTCGCGCTACGGCGGCGAGGAATTCGTGATCCTCATGCCGCACACGCCGCTGGAGGGGACGTCGATCTTCGCCGACCGGCTCCGCGAACGAATCACGCGGTCGCTGCCGTTGACGATCAGTTGCGGAACGGCGTTGGCGGTGAGCGGCGACACGCCGCAGAGCCTGCTCGCACGCGCCGACGCCGCGCTCTATCAGGCCAAGCAATCGGGACGAAACCGGGTGTGCGTACACGACGGCCGCGCGATCACGAAGTTCGTGGTGGGCGAAACCGATTCGTTCACGCCGGAACTCGACGGGTATGTACGCGGCTTGCGGAACCGCCGTCGCGCGCATGCCGACCGCCGGGGCGTTGCGGAACCGACCACGATCACGATCATCGCCAATCAAATCGCCGTACTAGATGAAACCGCGGCGATTCCCAACACGAATTCCGCTTTGGAAACCGGCGCCATCGCGGCGGCTTCGCAAGGAACGCCGCAAAAGGTTCCGGAGGTAAGCCTGTTGGAAATCGGGGGGAAAATCTAATCACGTCTAACAGAATGACTGAGCGGAAGTTGTAAACTCCCTGCGGATTTTGCGGTTATAGTTATTCAGTTAAACGCTCAAAGAAATACTGAATGCTGAATGTAGAATAAAATGAAATGGCAAAACATTTCTTGGCACCGGCCTTCAATTCGGCAATCTAACTTTTGCATTCTGACTTATGACTTCTGACTTTCCCTCAAAACACTCCGTTCTCGGGATCGTAGCCAAATTCGGCGGCGCGGGCGAAGTCTGGGGCGGCGTCTGCTAGATTGCCTTGGGCCTGATAGACCTCCGCGCGGTGATGGTACATCACGGCGAGGCCCTCGCGGATTTTTTCGGTCTTGATTTGCGGTCCAAAACGCCGGCGGCGTTCCGGACGCTCCAGGTACGACTCGTATTTCTTGATCGCCAGATTGAGATCATCCAACGCGCGCGCATGCTTGCCGAGTCGAAAATACAAATAACCGCGTGTATCCAAATATTCAGGCGGTTTCGGGTCCGTTTGCTCCAGCGCGGTTTGGATATCCTCCAGACCGCCGGGTAACTCTTGGTTGGTCAAGGCGCGCATGTAAGCGCGAAAATTGAGCGCCTGCGGATCGAGTTGGGGGCTAACCCTGACGAGTGCGTCGGCGTCTTCCAGCGCATCGGCATATTTATGGGAGCCCATCCGAAAGAGGACATTCGCACGGCCTTGTAAGGACCAAGGAGCTAAGCGATTCTCCTCGAGCGCGGCGGTGTAATCGGCATGACTCTCATCAAGCAAGCCCAATTGGGCCAGCACTTCGGCGCGCAGTAACCGCCAATCACGGCGCTCGGGAAGAATCTCTAGAGCGGCGTCGAAGTGGCCGCGGGCGGAAGCGGGATCGTTATCATTCCAAGCGCGGCCTCCCAGATTCGCGCGGGCTTCGGCATAGTACCGCAGCAAATCGTCGCCGAACCGGCCGATGATTACCGCACCCGCCGCGACGATCAAGAACAACCACAACAGTCGCCGCTTCCAGCGAAAGCCGCTGGCCGAGAGGACGCGCTTTCCTTTTTTCAGATCTCCATCGCGTTCGACCGGATTGGGCAAGTCGCCAAATTTGGACGGCAAAGGAAAACCGTCGGCATCGGTGGGGCGTTGAAAACGGCTCATATTCGCGGGGGCCAATCGGCGGAAGCGGATCAATCGAGAAGCAACCGGGGAAATTCGCGCGGTGCGGCGAACCAAACAGCCGGTGTGTGCCTTGACTCTATTATAAGCATAACCTCGGCCGAGAAACGGGCCAAGTGGAACGAATTTGCGCCGGAATCGCCGCGCCGCTCGCGGCATTGCATTGGCGGGGAACGGTAAATTAGATTATTCTGATAGCAATCGCGGCGAGCCGTATTTTTGGCCCAGGCCGCATTCCGCCATTCAGGGGAGATACGCACTTGACTAACGCCGCATTCGCTTTGTTCTTCGCTCAGGGAAACGCCCCCGACGGCCGCGATCTGCTTAACGACGGCACCGTGTGGTACATCGTGGGGGGAATCGCCGCATTGATCTTCGGTCTGGTGCTGCTGATGGTGATTCTCTTTTATGGGAATCTCTGGTTCCAGGCTTATATGTCGAACGCGCGGGTCAGTTTGTGGGATTTGATCGGCATGAGCCTGCGGAAGGTGGACGCGCGGACCATCGTCAACGCCAAGATCATCGCCATGCAATCGGGCATTGCGCACGACGACGACCGCTCGCAGATCACCACGCGGCGGCTCGAGGCGCATTATCTGGCTGGCGGGGCCGTCCCCCGCGTGATCACCGCGCTGGTGGCCGCGCATCGCGCCGGGATCGATCTCGATTTCGACCGCGCCGCGGCGATCGACCTGGCGGGGCGCGACGTGCTCGAAGCGGTCCAGACCAGCGTCAATCCCAAAATGATCTCCTGCCCCGACCCCAATAACAGCCGCCGCAGCAGTTTAAGCGCGGTGGCCAAGGACGGGATCGAACTCAACGTTAAAGCCAAAGTGACCGTCCGCACCAACATTAAACAATTGATCGGCGGCGCCACCGAAGAGACGATCATCGCACGCGTGGGGGAAGGGATCATCACCGCCATCGGTTCAGCCGAAACGCACAAGAAGGTGATGGAGAATCCCGATTTGATTTCGCGGACCGTGTTGAGCCGCGGGCTGGACGCACAGACGGCGTTTGAGATCGTGGCGATCAACATCGAGGAAATTCAACTCGGCGATAACATCGGCGCGCGGTTGCAAGCCGATCAGGCCGAGGCTGACATGCGAGTGGCGAGGGCTGAAGCCGAAGGCCGCCGCGCGATGGCGATTGCCCAGGAACAGGAAATGAAGGCCAAAACGGCCGAGAACCGCGCCCGGGTGGTCATGGCCGAAGCCGAAGTCCCCATGGCTATGGCGACCGCGTTTCGCAGCGGCATGCTGAACGGGAAATCAAAGTAGGTCCTGTCGTCTCGACGGGAACTGAATTTTAGATTGACGCTGCTAGTGCCGGATAAAGTTCCCAACGAGACGTTGGGATCTACTTGGTAAGACAGAATTGCATTCCGTCCAGAATATGATGTAAAAGACTGAAAAATACGAAAATACGGAGTACAACTCCGTCTTACATTTGTTAAAGCGCATCGTGGGCGAAACTCCGCCCCGTTTATACCGGTTTAATCATTCAGGGGCATCGTTTTCCAAATATCTTGCCGCAACTGGAGCTAGCCTGCGATGGCCAAGATCACGCGGATTCTTCAGATCGCTGCGCTCGCGGCGAGTTGTCTCATCGTCGGGCTGGGCTTGCTCATTGCGGCCTTGAACGCCGCCGAGCCTCCCCAACGCGCCGCTCCCCCTGGCGCGGCCGCTTCCGCAAATCAAGCTCCAGACGCCGCCGAGACGGCCAAACGCAGGGAAGCGCAGAAAGCGGTCTTGCAACCGCTGCAAACGCTCGTCGGCGGCTGGAAAGGGGTAGGGCTTCCTAAGCGCGGCTCCAACACGGGGTCATGGGGCGAAACGGCCGATTGGGCGTGGCACTTCGATCAAGAGGGAGCAAGGCTGCAAGCGACGCTCACCGACGGCAAGTATTTTTCATTCTTGCAAATCGCCCCTGGCGAAAAGGCCCGCGAGTTCACGCTGACCGGCGCCTTGCCCGACGGCAAATCGACCGAGCAGTTCGCCGGGCGGCTCGACGACCAGGGAACGCTGCGAGCAATTCGCGTCGCGGCGGACAAGAACGCCAACGAGGCCGCGCCGCTTCCGCCCGACCGCCCCGCGCGGATCACGCTGAAGACCCTGGCCGAAGGGGATCGCTTGGTAGTGCTTTACGAACGTGCGAACGGGGCGAATTTCGCGCGGTTGGCCGAAGTCGGGTCGACGCGCGTCGGCGGCAAGTTCGGCCAAGGAGGGGCCGGGCCGGAGTGCGTCGTCACCGGCGGGCTGGGGACCATCGCCGTGCAGCACGACGGCAAAACCTATTACGTTTGCTGCTCGGGCTGCAAAGAGGCGTTCGCCGACGACCCGCAGGGGATTCTGGCCGAATATCAAGCCCGCAAGGCGAGAGAAAAAAAGTAGATCCCGTCTTCTCGATGGGATCTGACCAATAATACCGATTCCAATGAATTACGGCGCAAGCTAGCTAATGAATGCAGGCCAAATACAACCGTATTTGCAATGCTAGCTGAGCTATATTTAATTGGGATCCGTATAAGCTGCTTTGCACTCTGATAAGATCCCAGCGAGACGTTGGGACCTATTGCGGCTTTAAATCAGAAGGCACTTTCCAGGCTGGATCCGCGCCGGTACCGGCATAGTTCTGCATCTCAAAATAGAGAAACAGGCAGCCCAACGATAGGCAGAGAAACGATACGACCAACATGACCGTATAGACATTGGCGCGTTGTTTGACGACGATGCTCATTCGTGCGGCTCGGCTCTGGCGGTTAGCGGTTCGTGAATGTCGTTGCTGCGGCGATTATTTGCCGGCTTTGTATTGCAGGCGGGTGGTGAAATTGTCGCCGGGGCGGACGGGTTCTTTGCGGTCGATCATCTTGGCCACGGCGGACTTACCGTCTTGATTGACATCGGTCACCAAGGCGTAGCCAAGGTACTTATTGCCGCGGTGAAGGTCAACGCGGTGATTGACCCGCAAGCCGTCGTCTTTGCCCAACGAGAGTTCGACCAGGTTGGGATCGTCGCGTTTGCTCAGCGCGGTGATCGTGCCGTCAACCGGCGGGGGGAGCAGATCGAGCGGGTCTTCGGGCGTGCGGCCCACCATGCCGAGCAGCGCGGTCGCTTTGGCCAGATTGGCGGTAAGCTGCTTGGAGCGTTCCTCCAAGGCGGGAAACTTAGCCAAGAGTTCGTGATACTTGTCGCTCATCGACACCAGGCTCTTGAATGCCGTATCGCTCATCTTTTGTTCTTCAACCAGCGATTCACGAAGTTTGGCGTCGGTATCTACCAAAGATTTATTGGTCGCGGCCAACGCGGCCGAAGTTTCGTTCAACTGGCCTGATTCGGCCGCCTTCATGGCGAGTTCCTTGCCAAGTCTCACGTTGTTGTCACTGACCAATTTGAGTTGCTGTTCGAGGGCCGCGACCGCGCGTTGTTTGGCGATCACTTCGGCTTTGTATTGCGCATCGAGGGCTTCTTTCTTGGCTTGCAACTCATCATTTTCCGTCTTCAAGAGCGCGGACTTCTGTTTCCAACCGGGGCGATTGGCGTCGGTGCGTTCGATCTCTTCGCGCCAGTTTCGATGGGTGGCATAGACCATCATCGCCATGGTCATAAAGGCCACGGAAAAGAAGAGAATCAGAAACACAAAAATCTTGCCGAGCAAATTCATGACGCCTCGCTCCTGTTCGTCCGACACGCGTCCAGTCACGCGGATCGGCATTGGTGGCGCACTTCCATGCGACCGATGAAGCAACCGTGCAAGCTGGACTGCCGGGGGCAAAGTGATCCTTTGCCGACCGTTAATCCCTCCGCAAAACGCGGACTTCCGGATCCGGAAGCTTCCCGTGGGAAAGAGATATGATTCACTATAATTAGCGGGAAAACAGCGCGTCAATTCCGTAGGGAGAAAATCGGCAAATTCGGGGGATTATTCGGCCGGAGTGCGGCAACGGCGGCAAAATCGGCATAAATCGGCCTGGAAATGTTGATTTCCGGTGTGAAATGGTCCACACTTTACGTCGAAACCTTGGCTGAATCGCACGTTATCCAGAAAATCGGCGGCAAAAACACCCTTCAATCGGCAAATTAGAAATCAAGCAACCGCGCGATCAACGCCTGCGCCGCGGAAATGTCGGCTGCCGTGCCCGCGCTCAAATACGCGCGGATTGCCGCGACTTCCCCCGCCAACTCTGGGCAAAAAAGAATCGGACCGGAAAATTCGGGAGCATCTTCAGGCGGGAGTAAAGTGTCGGCCAGGGCTGCGAAAAGCGAATCAACGCCTGCGCCGGTCTTTGCGCTTAACGGGATCTCGACATGCGAATAGTCGAATAAGCAACGCGCCGTGAATGCGATGTTGATTGATTCCGCGTCAGCTTGATTTTCACTTGAAACCATCGCGGCATCTCCCCACAGATCGACCTTGTTTAGCACGACAAGCGCGTCCGGGCACCGTGAAAGCAACTCAGCATCCTCAGTGCGCCACGGAGCCGCGCCGTCGAAGACCAACACGACGGCATCGGCCGTTTGCAATTCGCCCGCGGTTAACGCAATCCCGGCCGCTTCCAGTTCGTCCGCCGCATCGCGCAGCCCGGCAGTGTCGCGGAACTCCCACAGCCAG
>Ga0163144_10021150_pt1 | contig 12943 bp, 12 predicted proteins | sample OliLak19BULKMAT1_FD_123175 | JGI IMG/M metagenome (GOLD analysis project Ga0163144, IMG submission 123175) | Freshwater microbial mat bacterial communities from Lake Vanda, McMurdo Dry Valleys, Antarctica - Oligotrophic Lake LV.19.BULKMAT1 | ecosystem: Environmental > Aquatic > Freshwater >...
ACCGCGTGGCAACGCCGCACGCGCATCGAGGTGTACGCGGAGACGTACCCGCTGATCGTCGTCATGCCCGACGGTGGACTGGGCTGGTACACCCGGAACGACAACGGCCCGGACTACGCGAAATACATCGGCGAAGAACTTCCCGCGTTCATCGAAGCCACCTTCCACGCCCCCGCGCGGCGAGAGGCGCGGTGCCTCACAGGATTGTCCATGGGCGGGTACGGCGCGCTCCGTATTGCGCTCGCCTACCCCGACCGCTTCGCATCGGCGGTCAGTCACAGCGGGGCGCTGATGGTCGGTAGCTGGCCGGTACGCGAGTATCCGGGCAACGCGCACGCAGAAATGTCACGCGTGTTCGGCGCCGGCGGGGCGGGCAGGGACCACGACCTTCTGCACCTGGCCGAGCGCGTCAAACAAAATGGCCCGCTCCCCGCGCTCCGCATCGACTGCGGCACGGAAGATTTTCTGCTCGGCCAAAACCGCGCCTGCCACCAAGCCCTCACGACCCTCGGCGTCCCCCACGAGTACGAAGAATTCCCCGGCAGCCACAACTGGGACTACTGGGATCTCCACGTCCGCGACGCGCTTGCATTTCATGCCAAGGCGATGAAGTTGACCGTTTAAATCAAATGCTCGTCGCCAGCGCCGCCAAGCTTCCGACGGCCCGTTGAACTCCATAGGCCTTAAAAGACGCACGCACGGCCGAATGGATTTCGCGCGTTCCGTACCGACGCGACGTCAGCACATGAACGATCGACGGCGTCTCCACTATTCGTCGGGCAGGCCGCATGGATCACTGTGCTCTCTCCTCGTAAGGTGCGGCTGGGTGTGTTTGAGTCGTATCCTATTGCCTGTCTCTGTACGGTTTAAGAACGCGCCGGGTAAAACAGCCTGCCGATACGCTGTTGTCCGATCGTCGCGCGGTCGACGGGGCTGGCAGGAGGTAGATAGACAGCCACGTTGGCATTTGTACACCTGGTATCGGGATGACAATTTTACTTCGTTACAACACTCGCCAAGAGTCGCCAGTTCGCAACCGGACGGGTTGACGTTACACTGCCGAACATGTCGCCCGCACAGTCTTCGGTCGGTGTTCCCCCCACGTCCGTCGACTCGACGCGTTATACCGTCGAAACGCTCGGCCAACTCGAGCCGGGGTTGTCGCGCGAATGGTTGCTGACCAACGGCGCGGGCGCGTTTTCGTCCGGTACTGCCGTCGGATGCAATACGCGGCGATATCACGGGCTGCTCTGTGCCGTCACGCTCCCGCCTGTGGGCAGGTTCATGACACTCAGTCGAGTCGGAGAGATCGTCACGCTCGACGACAAGCCCGAGCGTAATCACGAACTTTCCGTCAACCAGTTCGGTAGCAACTTTCACCCGCGCGGCGAGCGCTACCTCCGGTCGTTCGAACTGACGCACACTGCCCGCTGGACTTACGTGGTCGAAGGCGCGACGGTGGTGAAAGAACTGAAGCTGATGCGTGGCCGGAACGTCGTCGCGATTCGGTACACGATCACCGCGCCACCCGGCAGGCGTGCGACGCTGCGGCTCCTACCGTTCCTTGCGGCGCGCGACTTCCATTCACTCCGGCGCGGGTCGGGGCCATGTTTCAACGTCGCGCAGACGGCCAGGCAGCAGATCAACGTCCGTGACGGGCACACCGCGATCTACCTGCGCGGTGACGGCTCGGGCGTCGCGTTTCAATCGCACGGCGACTGGTGGTTCGGTCACACCTACGCCGCCGAGACCGAGCGCGGGCAGGACGACTCCGAGGACCTTTTCACCCCCGGCGTCTTCACCGTCGACACCGGCCCCTCCGGCTCGGCGACCGTCACGCTTTGGGCGAGCATGGAACCGCTCGAAAGCCCGACCTGGAACGACGAGCCGACCGACACGCGCACGGCATGGCTCGAAAGGTCGGCGGAGAAATTCGCACCCCCCGGCGAGGCACCTTCCCATGCGGTCCTGCGCCTGATCAAGTCCGCGGACGATTTTCTAGTGCGGCGGCGTACGCCCGACGGGACGTGGGGCTGGACGATTCTCGCCGGCTACCCGTGGTTCGCCGACTGGGGGCGCGACACGATGATTTCGCTGCCCGGTTTGCTCCTCGTGCCCGGCCGATTCGACGAGGCCCGCTCGGTGCTTAAAGTTTTTGCCGCCTACGTCAGCGAGGGAATGATCCCCAACCGCTTCGACGACTACAGCAACGAGCCGCACTACAACACCGTCGACGCCAGCCTCTGGTTCATCCACGCTTGCTTCGAATACCTCGGCGCGAGCGGCGACAAGACATTTTTCGATTCCGTTCTGCTCGGCGCCTGCAAGTCGATCGTCAAGGGATACAAGCAGGGCACGCGCTTCGGCATCAAGATGGACGAGCGCGACGGCCTGATCACACAAGGCGACTCCCACACGCAACTGACTTGGATGGACGCCAAATGCGGCGAGACTGCGTTTACGCCGCGCCAAGGAAAGGCCGCCGAAATCAACGCCCTTTGGTATCACGTCTTGCGACTACTGAAGGAAGACGCACTGGCCGATCAGGTCGAAAAGAGTTTCCGGGCCGCGTTTTGGATCAGCCCGTTCCGAGGCCTAGCCGACGTGGTCAGCATGGACGGCACGAAGGAACAGGCTATTCGACCGAACCAGATTTTTGCCGTCAGCTTGCCCAATAGCCCGCTCACGAAGGAACAACGATACGCGGTGGTCGAAGTGGTGCGGCGGGAACTACTCACGCCCGTCGGCCTGCGCACGCTCGCGGTGAGCGACCCGGGCTATCGCGCGAAGTACACCGGCCCGCAGTGGCTGCGCGACCAGGCGTACCATAACGGCACGATCTGGCCGTGGCTTATCGGCGGATTTCTGGAAGCGTACGTCAGTGTGCACGATCACAGCCACGAGTCGGTCGAGCAGGCCCGGCGGTGGCTCGCTCCGCTGGTCGATCAACTCGAAGAGGCGTGCGTCGGCTCGATCAACGAAATTTTCGAAGCCGACGCCTCGCACCGTGCCGTCGGCGCGTACGCCCAGGCGTGGAGCGTCGCCGAGGTCTTGAGGCTGGTTGTTTTGCTGAAAATGTGAGCGGGCTTCCCTCCCATTTCCGGAAGTTGTACCGGCGCGTTGTGACTGTTGTCGCATTCGTATGCCTGTTCGTCGCTCCGGCGTACGGCCAGCTAACCGTCTCGTTTCCCACCCCCGGCATTACCGATTCACTCGGTTTTATCCCAGTGAGATTCACCGGTCTTACCGGCGGGGCGATGTGGATCGAGCTTCGCGCCGGCGGCGCAGTGACGACGCGCGTCATGCTGGACGGGGTAGCACGCGTCGACCTGACCACGAAGTGGCTGACGTTCGGGCCGGTCGCGCCGGACTCAGTCGAATGCGTCGATTCGACCGGACGACGCGAGGTCGTCAGAACGCCGGAGATTCCGATCGAGGCCACCTCCTTCGGCCCGGGCGGGGCGGTGGAGCCGCGCGGGTATCTGCCGACATTCGGGTGGAGTTCGGGCACGCCGTACCTGACCCGCCGCCGGGTGATGCTGGGTGCGGTGGCGCTGGGGATCATCGCGGTGCTCGTCGCGCTCGCCGGGCCGCGTTCCGCGTGGGCGCTGGCAGGCGTCTCGGTGGTCGTGTGTGGCGCGGCGTGGGCGTGGGACGTCGGGCGCGACCCGGTCCTGCAAATCGTAGGACAGGTCGTCGTACGCGAACCGCGGTGGGAGACAACCGACACATGGACCTACCAATCGTCTAACCGCGCGACTCACGTGCGCTTCGACGTCTCGAAGACCGGCATGACGCTACCGATCCTTGCCGACCCCGAGCACTCGCAACGAATCGGCCTGGCGCTCGTCGCGCGCGCGGACGGGTCGACGTCGTTCGAGTATCACTTGGACGCCGACGCTCGGGTGGCGTTCGTACACCGTTCCGTGCGACCGCTTGACGAAGAGGCGCCGTTTGCGATCCGCACGGTCGACACGCCGATGAAGGCGCTCGCGCGATCGTTGTACGCGGGCAACGGGCTTGAGATCGTCGGCACGGTCGACGCGCCTGTCGGCGCGGACGATGTCTGGCCGGGCATAGCGATCGTTTTTAGTGAGCCGCTACCCGGTCCGACTGACGACGCCGGACAGAAATGACCGAAGTTTGTTAGCGTAATCATTCGGATATGTCGCGAGCGCGCGGCAGTGCTCGGCGTCGACGTGCCACGATTCCACGCAGGTCGACGATCGCCCGGCTGACGCGTCGAACGCACGTTGACGCTCGGGAGAAATGAACGGATCAGATCGACAATGAATGATCAGCAGCGGGGCGGTCACGCGTGCGACCGTGTCGAGCGGCCGAACCGCGAGAAAATCGGCACCGGTCGACCGCGCCGCGAGCCACAATGCCGGTCTCACCAGCGCGGGAGGAAGACCGACGATCTCCGCATGCGCCCGTGACGCCTCGACGTAGTCCGCAAACGGGGAGTCGAGCACGACCCCGGCGAGGTCGCTTCGCCTCTCGACGGCGTGCATCGCGCCGACTGCCGAGGCCACGACTGCGCCGGCGCTGATACCCATTAAAACCATGACGCCAGTCGCGTTCGGCTTGAGCAGACGCAATTCGTCGATCGCTTGCGACACGTCGTGCCGTTCGTAGAAACCTGCGGTGAAAAATTTACCTTCGCTCTGCCCGTGCGCCCGCATGTCGAGCGCCAGCACGTTCCACCCCAAACCCACGAGCGTCGGTGCCCACGCGATCGCGCCGACTTTCGCATCGGCATACCCGTGCAACAGCACGACCGTGCGCGCCGACGTCCCCGACGGAATCCACCACCCCGACAGACGCAGTCGCCCGGCGGTGGCCTCGTCACGTACGTCGAACGTCAGCGGCTCGTAATCCAGACCCAGGTCCGTCGGTAAAAGTCGCTTGAGTAACGCCAGTGCCTTCCCGTCCTGCATCCGCGGCGGCGAGAGCATCGCGCGGGACATTAGCCACGCCGTCCCCACCGAGAGAACTGCGACACAGGTCAGTAAAATAACACAGAGAAACAGGTATCCAAAAACCACGACGCGAGTATAGACGACGGACTATGACTTCGGCGGTTCGACGTGCTGACGGGGTGTAGATGAATCGCTCGGCGCGCGAACGCCGGCGTCTTGGGCGGGGGTGATGCTGTACAGGTCGAGATAAAAGTAGAGCAAGTCCTTGCCATGGGCCGCGCGCGTGCGACTGTGACGGAAGTGAAACTTTTCGAATAACTTCACCGCCGGCTCGCGCTCAATGAACGTGTCGAGCATGATGCGCAGGTAGCCGCGGTCCTGGCAGAATTTCAAGGAATACTCGATCAGCGCGCTACCGATACCGCGCCGACGAAAATCATGGTCGACCCGAAGCCGCCGGATTTCGGCGCTCTGTGGCTCGGGGTGAATCAGACCGACCATCCCCACGACCTCACCCGCGCGCGTCCCGGCGCTCAGCTCGGCGACCCAGAAATGGTTCGCCGGCGTGCTCATGTACGCCGACTCGATGTCGTCTATGTCCAGCCCCGTGTCGTTCTCCGCGAGCTTCCCGCCGAGCAGTCCGTCGACGTACAACCGGCGACACGCGTGTACATCCGCGGGGTGGAAGCTGCGAATCTTAAACTGTAGTTCGGTCGGAGATGTGTTTTTCACGTTAGGTCGAGTCTACAGCGCACGATGGACGATGTGAACGCGCAAGTCGCCGCAGGGGTGGGACTTCACCGCCGCAGGGGTGGGACTTCGACGTGAAGGAACTGCAACTGATCGTTCGACAGATTTAGCACCGCCACGGTTTTCTCCGACGCCCGGAAAAGCGCCCCGGGATTAACGACGCGCGTACGACCCGCGCGTGAGTCGGCGTGGACGTGCGTGTGACCTTGAAACAGATAATCGTGCTCGTTCGCATCGAGCAGTCTGCGCTTGAGCGCTTCGTCGTCGCCGTGGATGAGCGCTATTTTTCGATCGGCCAACACCAGATCACCAAAGTTACCATGACAGCTCACGCCGACGCTTTGCGCATACCGACCGAGGTTCGCGCGGTCCCAATCGCAATTCCCCCAGACGAACGCGGACGGAATTCCGACGAGCAAATCGATGCACGATTCAGACCCGATGTCGCCGCAGTGCAGGATGAAATCGACGCCCCGAGCCTGCAACGCCATCAGACCCGCGAACATCGCGGCGGTGTGGTCGTGCGTGTCGGAAAGAAGGCCCATCCGCATGACACGGAGTCTACGCTAAGTTTCGCGCGTCGACACGCGACGCAGCGACAGGACGCGAAGCGTCACGACGACCAGTCCAATCAATCCTCCCGCGTACGCGCCCAAGTGCGCTCCCCACGCCGCCATGAAATGGTATGGGCGAAAATAGTTCATTCGGACCATTTCCCCGAAGTCCGCGCTCGTCCAGGTGAGCGCGCCCGCGTAGCCCAGCAGCCCGCCGACGACGGAGCACGGGATGACGACGAGCAACAACCACGGCAGCGCGGTCGCGAGCGTCGTGTACGATAGACGTCGCCTCCGGGCGCGCGGGTTGTTGGCAATGAGCAGCACCGCGCCGATCAGAAGCCCCGCCGACCACGTCGCGCCCATCCCCACCTTCGCCGCCGCCCAGGACATCGCCAGCCCGTCCGGCGGGAGGGTCAGGCCGAGGTCTTTGGAAAGCTCTTTGCCGTAGTAAAAATACTCCCACGAGATTCGACTGGTGACCTGATCGTTGACTGCGCCATAAAGCATCGCAACGCACGTCACGAAGATCAGGAAAAGGTACTCGCGCCAGCGCGAGGCACGTCTCCCATGCCTGCGAAGGTCCGTCCCCGCAAGGATCAAAAACACCAACGCCCCGGCCGCGATGCGCCCGACGAGCCATTGGTTCGCGGAAAGAAAATCGAGCATGAGGCGCATCGTACCCGCACGACCGCCGTAGGGTCGGCTGAAGGCTGCGGACCTTCGCGATTGCCTTAGATCATCGCGACGCAAAGGACGGGATAGGTTTGATTATTGAAAATAAAACCTGTCCTGTTTGCGGTTCCATTGCATCGGCGGTCTATGAACTACCGTACGGCTCTCAAGGATGCTAACACTTAAGTCAGCCTTCGAACCTTTGAGCTGTCCGTCGGCGACATCGGCGTCCACTTTTCCCTTGATACCGTTGGTAACGTAGGTGTCCACACGAACGACCTGAGTCGCGGCTGTACCGTCGGCGAATGAGATTGCGACGTCGGAGTCCGCTACTGGAACAACACGTCCGCGTGCAGATGCGCCGGCCGCGCTGTCGCCCAAGGTAATCTGTTTCCCGCCAAGGATCACGAGAACATTGGGCATCGGTCGGCTGCCAGAGTTTTTCACGAGCAAGAAAAAGGGGACATTCCTAATTTATAAAATAGGAATGTCCCCTTTCTCATTATTTCTCCCGGAACCTGCCATTCGTAAACGTCACCCGTGAGGGCTGCGCAACACAACCACACGATGAAAAACGGCCAGGTTGGTTCCCATTTCGCATTCGGACGAAAGACAGGGCACAGACCCCAAATCGCGGCCGCCACCAAAGTCATAATCGACGAGCGCCGCAGAACCGACCACGCCGTCGCCTTAGGATTCAGACGCGAAAGAAATCTGGTGCATTCCAGTGGTTCAGGGGTCTCGTGGCTCACAGTTGGCCGCAGGTTTAGAACATTCCATTTCCACGCCACGCGCGGGCAAGCATCCGCGCCACGGGCGTCGTGTAGTGGATGACAACGCACGCCTTAGAGGTGACCAAGCGTGGGGCGTTGGAATCTAGTCGTGCGGACCACAGGCGTTTTCAATCCACCATCGGCCATTCAAAATCCGCGATCCCTTGCCTTGCCCAAGCCCGGCGGATCGGGTCGAATACGTCGCTCGCGTTTCAGAGGTTTTTCATGAAGCATTTTATTTCCATCGCCCAGACGTCGGTTGAGGAACTGGAGCACACGCTGGACGTGTCGGCGCGGTTGAAGAAGCAGCACAAGTCGGCCGGGCGGAATGATCCGGTGTGCGGCGGGAAAGTGCTGGCGATGATCTTTGAAAAGCCGTCGCTGCGGACGCGGGTGAGTTTCGCGAACGCGATTTTCCACCTCGGTGGGTCGGCGATGATTTTGTCGCGGGACGAAGTCGGGCTGGGCGTGCGCGAGCCGGTGAAGGACGTGGCCCGGGTGTTGTCCGGGATGTGTGACGGGATTATGGCGCGAGTGTTTGAACATGAGAAGATCACGGGGCTGGCGGAGTGGGCGACGGTGCCGGTGATTAATGGGTTGACCGACTATTCGCACCCGTGTCAAGCGATGGCGGACGTGATGACGCTGCGGGAGCAGTTCGGGAAACTGGAAGGCCGAACGGTCGCGTTTATTGGGGACGGGAACAACGTGGCGCGGTCGCTGGCGATCGCGTGCGGGAAGTTCGGGATGAAGTTCGTGCTGGCCAGCCCGGTGGGGTACGAGCTTCCCGACGACGACATGGACCGGATCATGTCGCAAGTACCGACGCTGGATTTCGTGGTTTCTCGTGACCCCGCCGACGCGGTTCGGGAGGCGGATTGCGTGTATACCGACACGTGGGTGAGCATGGGCCAGGAAGAGGAAAAGGCGAGGCGTCTCAAGGATTTCGCCGGGTACTGCGTGGATGAAAAACTGATGGCCGGTGCGCCGGGCCACGCGGTCGTGTTGCATTGCCTGCCGGCGTATCGAGGGCTGGAGATCAGTGACGGGGTAATGGAAGGGAAGCAGTCGCTGGTGTTTCAGCAGGCGGAGAATCGGCTGCATTTTCAGAAGGGTTTGATCGCGGTGTTGATGGGTGGTCAATGATTTTTAGGCGGGGGCTTGCCCCGGATTCGGGTTCGTCCGCGCGATCAAAGTTGTCTGTAGATTTAAATCCCGGGCAAGCCCAGGGCCAACAAGGTGGACGACGATGACACGACCCTTACGCTGGGGAATTCTGGGAACGGGCAACATTGCCAAACAGTTCGGCGCGGGTGTGCGTACGGGCCGGCGCGGCGTGATGACTGCGATCGGCTCGCGCTCGCAAGCGTCTGCGGACGCTTACGCGAAACAGTTTGAGATTCCCGCGGCGCACGGGTCGTATGAATCGCTACTCGCCGACGAAACCGTCGACGCGATTTACGTGTCGCTTCCCAATTCGATGCACCACGAATGGACGATCAAGGCGCTTCGCGCGGGTAAGCACGTGTTGTGTGAGAAGCCGTTTGCGATGAACGCGGGTGAGGCCGAGGAGATGTTCGACGTGGCGCAGAAGACGGGCCGCGTCCTGGTCGAGGCGTTCATGTACAGGACACACCCGCAGACGAGAAAACTGATCGAACTCGTTCACGCCGGCGCGATCGGTGAACTACGCGTCGTCCGCGCGCACTTTTGTTTCAACCCGACGAAGACCGCAGGCAACATTCGGTTCGACGCCTCACTCGGCGGTGGCGCGCTGATGGACATCGGTTGCTACTGCGTCAGCTACGCGACTTTTTTTGCGGCCAGCCCGCCGACTAATGTATTCGGCGTCGGTCATCTGCACCCGACCGGCGTCGACGATCGTGTGACGGGTTGCATCGGCTTTGAGAACGGCGTGCTCGCGAGTTTCGTGTGCGGGCTGAGCGCGCACAACGACAATACGGCGTTTTTGTGCGGGTCCGAGGGATACATTGAAATTCCGTACCCGTGGAAGCCTCCTGAAAAGTCGTCGTTTACGGTTTGTCGCAGCGCCCCGCCGCGCATGGACAACCCGACCGCCGACGCGAACGGCGGGAAGATCATTCACCCCGGCCCGACGCGGCAGGTCGTCGAGATCGATACCGGCGGAGTCGGTTTGTATGGCGTGGAGTCCGACGCGTTCGCCGAGACCGTGCTCGACGGCGCCGCGCCGGCGGTTACGCGTGAAGAGACGCTGACGAATATGCGCCTGCTCGATACGTTGCGTAAGCAAGTCGGTCTACCGTTCTAAGAAGTCTCATCATGAAGATCCTCAGCAACACCGGCGGACTCGCGCAGACCAACTGTTACCTCATCGCCGACGAGGCCGCGAAGGTCGCGGTGTTGTTCGACGCGCCGGACCACACCGCCGGCGTGCTGCTGGACGAGGCGGCGTCGCGCGGGTGGGACGTGATCGGGTTGTGGCTGACGCACGGTCATTTCGATCACATCGCCGACCACGCGCTGGTGACCGCGCGGTTCCCGAACGCGAAGGTGTTATTACATAAATTGGACGAGCAGAAGTTGGCCGACCCGCGTGTGCAGACGTCGCGATTTTCGTTGCCGTTCACGATCCCACCGCGTGCGACGGACGGGTTCTTAACCGACGGGCAGACGCTTGCGATCGGGTCATTGAATGTGGAGGTGATTCACACGCCCGGCCACGCGCCGGGGCACGTGATGTTTTACCTGCGCGAACACAGAATGCTGGTCGGCGGAGACCTGATTATCTGCGACGCAGTGGGCCGCACGGACCTGCCCGATTCCAACCCCGCCGACCTCGACGCATCGGTGCGTCGAGTGATGAAACTCCCCGACGACACGACGCTCCTGCCCGGCCACGGGGACGTCACGACGATCGGCGAGCAACGACGTGTCAACTTGTATTTGCGGTCGATCTTGAACGGTTGAGACCACGCATTTTGCGCCCGGCCAACGGCCCGCTATGCTTCGCGGGCCCATGAACGTTCGGAATCCAATGAACCCCAAGCGACTCGCCGCCGAAGCCGCTTTGTCTCTTGTTTTCAGCGACCAGACGGTTGGTCTGGGGACCGGATCGACCGCGGACTTTTTTTTGGTCGCGCTGGCGGAGGCGCTGCGCGACGGCAGGCTGCGCAACATCCGCGGGGTGCCGACGAGTCGTCAGAGCGAGAAGCGTGCGCACGAACTGGGCATCCCCGTGCTCGACCTGACGCCCGGCACGGTGATCGACGTGACGGTCGACGGTGCCGACGAGATCGCGCCCGGCCTGGACCTGATCAAAGGCCTCGGCGGGGCGCTGTTACGCGAGAAGATCGTCGCGCAGAATTCGAAACAACTGGTCATCATCGCCGACGAATCGAAGGTCGTGTCGAAGCTGGGAACCAAGTCGGCGTTGCCGGTCGAGGTCGCGCCGTTCGCGCACGCGGTGCAGGGGGCGTTTTTTCGGTCGCTCGGTGCCGAGCCGACGCTGCGGCTCGATCGCGCCGGCGCGGCGTTCGTGACGGACAACGGGAATTACATTTATGATTTGAAATTCCCAACAGGCATTGATGACCCGCGTTCACTCGAAGCCTCGCTTAACGCCCGGGCGGGCATTGTGCATTGCGGGCTGTTTCTGGGTATCGCGCAGGTCGCGCTGGTCGGCGGGGCGGATGGGGTTCGGACGATCAAATCTAAATAAAACGAAGAGCCGCGAAGGAGCGAAGGCGCGGGGGAAACGTGGAGTTCATGCCTCTGCTTCCCTTCGTCGTTCTGTCGCTTCGTGGCTTCGGCGTTTCGTGGTTTCGTCGCTTTGGAATGACTAACGCAATACGCGCACGACCAGCGCACTGTTCTTGCTGCCGAAGGCGATGCAATTACAAAGCGCGACGTCTGCGGTCGTGTCGCGCGATTGGTTAGGGATGTAGTCTAAGTCGCAGGCGGGGTCGGGGGTGGTGAGGTTGATGGTGGGGTGCAGTTTACGTTTTTGCAGGCCGAGGATCGTCGCCGCCAAGCCGGCGGCGCCGCAGGCACCTTGGGGGTGACCGATCATGCTTTTGGTGCTGCTCATGGGGATGGCGTGGGCACGTTCGCCGAAGACTTTTTTAAGCGCGAGCGTCTCCATTCGGTCGTTCAGATCCGTGCCCGTGCCGTGCAAATTGACGTAGCCGACGTCGGACTTTTTGACGCCGGCCTGCGTCAGCGCGATTTCGATCGCGCGGGCGGGTTCGACGACGTCGGGCTTGATCTGCACGCGGTGGAACGCGTCGCAGGTCGACCCGTAGCCCGCGATTTCAGCGAGCGGCGCCGCGCCGCGCGCCAAGGCATGTGCGAGCGTTTCGATCACGAACATCCACGCACCTTCCCCCAGCACGAAGCCGTCGCGGTCGGCGTCGAAGGGGCGGGCGCTGTGTGTCGGGTTTTCCCAGAAGCGCGTCGAGACGACGCGCATTTTTTCGAACGCGTTGAGAATGCCGTCGGCAATCGGGGAGTCGGCGCCTCCGACGAGCATCATCGGGACCGTGCCGGACCGCACGAGCATGGCGGCGTAGCCGATCGCGTCGGTACTGCTGGTGCATCCGGTGCTCAGCACGTGGCTCGGCCCGCGCAATCGCAGCGCGATCGAAAGTTCACTCGACAAATTCCCGTGCGTGCCGGCGGTGATGCTGTAGAGCGACGCTTTGCCTTCGGTGAAGAGCAGTCGGTACTGCTCCTCGACGAATGCAAGTCCGCCTCCTCCCGTGCCGAGCGCGACGCCGATGGAGCGCTGACGCTCGACGTCGTCGGGGGCGATGTCGGCAAGCCCCGCCTGCGCCAACGCCTCACGTGACGCCGCGATACCAAGGTGGACCATGCGCGGGACGCGCCGCGATTCGCCGAGGTCCATGACGCTGAGTGGATCAAACCCCCGAACCGCGCCGACCGCGCTGGTCTTGAGCGGCACGTGTCCAGTACCTTGGTAACGTGAGATACCGCTCGCACCGTCCACGCAGCTCTTTGCGAACGCTTCCCTCCCTGTCCCGTTCGGTGCGACTGCCCCCAGACCGGTCACAACAACGCGCTGATGGTCAGAAACTGTCACGATCGCATCCTACGCTCGTACCGGGCTTCCGGCCATGGAAAATCCGTCCGGTCGAGTTTGCTTTCTAATGCCGTCGGCCTCTTGTCACGAATTGACGTAAATCAATTAGTCTGTGGGAAAGGAGGTTGCCTACTGTTGTGCATCAACGAAAGGTGTGCCGCCTATGAAGTCGCCCCTCGCCTCGATTTC
>Ga0163144_10021152_pt1 | contig 12943 bp, 7 predicted proteins | sample OliLak19BULKMAT1_FD_123175 | JGI IMG/M metagenome (GOLD analysis project Ga0163144, IMG submission 123175) | Freshwater microbial mat bacterial communities from Lake Vanda, McMurdo Dry Valleys, Antarctica - Oligotrophic Lake LV.19.BULKMAT1 | ecosystem: Environmental > Aquatic > Freshwater > Lake...
ACAGTGTGATAGTCCTTCTGTGTTAGCTTTACAATTAGCATTCAGCATGATAGAATAGTCATTGCATTCTGATCAGATGCAGCAGATTGCAGCAACAGTCCCGATGGCTCAGTCGGCTGGGAAGAAGTTCAAAGCAGAGGACCCCAAGTTGGGTGGAAAGCATGAAAGGGGTGTTTTGACATCATCAAAAGTGTGAGGCAACTCATAGCATGAATGAGTGAGTGAGTGAGTGAGTCAACTCATGGACAGCAATGTGCTGATTCATTTTTTTGTCATTGGTTTGCGCGAGACAATTCCCATGAGACACATTCAAGGCAAGACAGTTAAAAAAACCTTGTCAAAATGAAAAAACTCAAAAACCAAATGCACTTAATTCTTGCTGCTGCACAAGAAAATTTGTCAAGTTAAGCACAAAGCGGACAAAAAAGGTCCAGGGTGGTAGCGCAAATGCGTTCAGTCGTGCAAAACTCTCTGACATTTAACAGGCTCTCTGACAATTAATGCACTCGATGACAATTTTTGTAAGAAAGTGTTAGAAAGTGATAGCGCTGACAAAATGTCAGAGACATGTGTCAGTGAGTTGGGCCAGCTTGCATTCTTTCAGCGAATGCTTAAGGTTTGCTCGTGAATTCTCTCAGCGAACACTTATGGTGCGAATTCTCTCAGTCGTGGAAAAGAAACTTTGTTTAAGGACTTGCTGACATTTAACAGACTCTATGACAATTGATGTGCTCGCTGACAAATTTTGACAGAAAGTGAAAGAAAGTGTCAGCGCTGACAAAATTGTCAGCGACAACAATGTGTCAGCGAGTTGCCCAGCGCGCAAACGGCACTCACGCAGTGTTGAATTTGCTCTACCACCCAGAGTTTGGAAGATTCCCTAGTCTCTTCAATGCATGGATAGTCAACGGCCAGACGGAATCAAGACTGATGAATGGCTGGGTCACGGAGATCAACGGCCAGACGAAATCAAGACTTGGCCGGGTCACGGAGATCAACGAAATCACGACTGCACCATATTTTTAAAACTGAAAAATACGCATAAATAACTTCCTTGTCAAATTGGACCAAAAAGATCACTGCACGCAGCGTCGATTCATAACAAGCATTCAAAAGATGGTTAATAAGGCATCGGAAGCAACAGATCCAAGCGAGACTAATTCTCGAACATCAACCGAAGATGTAAAGCTCGACCTTGTCGAGTTGTGCTCCAGCCACGTTCAGTTTCTTCAGTATATGCATGGCACCGGTGTTACTCAGAACGTCAATCCAAAGTCTGTCTATCGTTACCAGCACTTTTGGCTTCCAATGGTAGCCGAGTATCATCAGCAAGGTCTTTCAAAGACAGAGTCGCTTACTCCGCCGCCCGATATTGCCTGGTTATGGCATTGTCATCGTTTAGCTCCGGCTGCTTCCCGAAAGTTCATCCAACAAGAGTACAAGATCTACGGGAGAACAAATGATTGCCGTAGTAGTATCTTGGATTTCAACGACCCCGTTCAACCTTATGCACTCGGCTGCAACACTTTTACTGAGGACTTTTGGGGTCGGTTGTATCCCAACGAGGACTTTCTCCTTTCATCCTCAGATGGGCCAACCAATACTTTGTTGAAGAGTGTGGTTGGTGGAGTGGACCTCCTAGAGTCATCAAGGATCCAAGCAAGCTTTCTGTGGCAAGTGCAAGAAGTCCAGGTTCAATCCAAAAGTCAAGATGAGTACCGCCGCTTTCTTCAGCTCTCGAAGGTACCTCGCAGTTTCAAGCTTATACCGACATTCGAAATCGACTTGATGTGGCATACGCACATGACTGGTGTCACTCCAGCCCAATACCATCAGGACTGAACCCGCATATGCGGCCATTTTGTTGACCATGATGATAAAATGGAGGACCGCACTCCGGGAGGAGAATTAGATACTTCATTTCAAAAGACCTGTGATCTGTGGAAAGAAAAATACGGCGACGACACGTACGCTGCCGGAGGGGGGTACAGAGGCAAGCCACCCGCAGACTACTTCCCTCAAACGAGCCTACCGAGCGTCAAAGAAGAAGTTTCCGAGTCCAGGCTAAGTTCTAAACCCACCCCAAGTCCGGCTTTGAAGACGCAGGTGCTAGAATGCATTTTCCTTTTCTTTTTGGTTATTGGTCTTGCTTTTGTAGTCATTGGATTTGGAGGCATTATTCCCAAGTCGAAGGAGGGTTACGTTTGTGGGACACCTCCTTCTGCGAACGAAATTGCGGCTCGAGGAGTACCCGTTTGTCTGCAAACAAATGTGAAGTCCGGAAACTTATGTTTGGCCGCAGGGGAGGACCCAAACGATCCACCCGCGTGGTGTTACAAAGACACAGTGGGTTGGGGTTCTTATTATCTTTGGTGGAGCCCTTGTAGCAAATGTGGTACGGCCTGGCGTATGGGTAGTAAGCGCATGAATGACAAGAGCTGGTACAAACAACCAGAAGAAACTCGCCCAGGACCTAACGAGATGCCTTCAGATAACGGTTGGTTGAAGTGGTCACCGCAAAGCCGAGGAGAATCATGGAGATCTGTCACATATTTCGAATTTTCCGAATGCTCTGGAAGTGAAATGACAAATATGGATGGTATTCCAGACGCATGCTATTCTTACATTAAAGGACCTGGAGCCATACTAGTAATCGTTGGATGGATTGGGGTAGCTATTCTTGGTCTGGAAGCCTTGCTGCTATTTGTTTGGGCCTGCCGCACGCTCGATGATTGGAGTGGAGCTTCTATGAATCGTGCTCGTCGTGCTCGTAGCTCCAGTGGTGGTGGTGGTGGTGGTGGCTACTACGGCGGCGGCGGTGGCGGCGGTGGCGGCTGTGAAGGCGGGGGAGGGTGTGGAGGTGGTGGTGGTGGTGGTGGCTGCGGAGGAGGGGGAGGATGTGGCGGTGGCTGCTGAAATGCCTTGTCGAAATGTGCGAATCCCCGTTGGCTTTTTCTGTTTCGTCTGTGTGTGATTGAAGAACAGTTATTGGGCCAGGGAAGCCGAGAGGAAGATTTTCGACTTCCAATCAGTATATATGTTGTAACTTGTATTATATCATCGATGGACATTCCTCGTGCAACAATATAAAATAGATCCACGTCGCTGAATTATCTGAAAAAGAATTTTTGTGTACAGTAGAATCCTCACCACGACTGAAGCTTTTCTTTTGCGCGATCGATGAGATCATAATAATTATTTGCCCAGATTTCAATCGAAATCGACTTTGAAGTGAAAGTTGCGAGCGAGCAGGTGAGCGAACTAATCCATATTTTAAAATACCCGACGCACAGTTCTTCATTTTCAGAACTCTTCGCCGCTTCCTGATTTGGCTTCTCATTCTTCTGCATGGCCATCTGCCTCTCCGTGTCTGTTGCATGGTTCCTGCCATCGATGATTGATGGCATGGATCTCATACTATCTATCCAATGCAGCTTTGGTTCCGAACAATACATCAATCAATGGGGTGCGTGCTGAACTTATACCAATAATTAGATTAAACTACTCTAGCTACTAGAGTAGCTTAATAGTTTGAAGAACAAGCTGGTTGTGTGGAGTCAATCCTTAATTTATTATCCCAAAGGAATATATCCATTATATCGGGATCCAACTAGCTGCACGCAAAATACTGTACACAATTCTGTCAGACAAATAATCACATTGCAGGACGGCGCGGCACAATGAGCGAAGCTCATCACACCGAACTCATGCAGGTGGTGGAACGGGAATCACAGCCACAAAAGACAGCATTTCCAGATCTCAGCAAGCCCCTAGGAAATTGTACCATGTACGAGCTGGAGTTGGAATTGAGGAGACGACAAGAAGAAGAAAGGAAAAGGAATGCTTGTTTCCAAAATATGAACCTCTTGCCCATGTTAAACTCAACGGTCTTTTGCCACAAGATCATGCCCTATCTAAAGCCGGAGGAATGTTGGAAATTAATGAACAAAGAAAAGTTGGCCACGTTCAGAAGGATATTCGACATGGAAGAAATCTATTGCAGTGCTCACGGCCATCCTCTCAAGGAAATCAACAACGTAAAAGCAGACTTGACTAGCAGAACAAAGAGATCGCTGTTTCACGCAAGCATTACGTTGCCCCCGACTCCTCCCGACGATTGGAAAGCATTACACCCATGTCCTAATTCAAGCTCGTGCGTGGACTGCCTCTTGGCCTCCAACGGCTATCAAAATTGCCCAAAATTTGATTGCAGAAAGATTTCCAAGTGGAACGAGATTGTGACATGCGACAATTGTAAACATAAGTATTGCAACAACGGCTCCCGAGAATGTTTTGCAATTTGCAACAACAGCAGGGGTCGTCGCAGCGGAGAACATAGACCAATTGCTGCCCAGTGCAGCAAATGTCCCCGCTTTGTCTGCAACAATCAGCTTTGCATGACAATTTGTATAGCTTGTCGCAATCCGCTTTGTCGTGATTGCGAGTTTTACCGGCAGTCCCATGTATGCAGTGATTGTGTCGGAGCCTGGCTCGGATAATATCTCGAGCTGTGTTGGTGTTGCTGATGAAAATTCGTTTTTCAGGTTGCCGCGTAAAAAGACCGACAAACAATAGCAACACTATTGTATTTCCAACTTGGAAGGGAAGGACCAGATACGTGCATAATTTATATAATGACGGATAAATTGTCAAAATTTGGAAGTCTAAAAATAGTACACTCTGTTAGCTGATGACCGCTGGTCGCAACCATAGCACAATACAACATAGCAGGGACTGCAGTGCAGCGCAAGTAGCGCAAGTTCTTCTTTCCTATATATAAAAAGTACTTCACCATGCCTGTATCCGGAAATTTGATCAGCTTTGGCCAAGAGACGATCGTTCATACTTTGATTACATTCTTATTCATTGTCCAACTGATCTCCAGCATGTCAAGATATGGGCAAGCCAGCGGCTCAGTCTTTTGGACCTTGGACCCAGATTCTCCAAGTGTAGGTGGTTGGTTTGTGGCTCATTTGCATTGAGAAGTGGCGCTTTCTGCTGAAATCAGCTGGCTGTCTTGATCAACCACAAGAAGACCCGAAAGCGGCCAGTCAATAGCACTATCTATTTGAACGACGTGCAAGATAGTGCTTCTTTTGGGTATAATGTATCGCGCAGAATTGTTTTGGCTCTGCTTGTATCAAACTACTGTACTTGTATCAATGGTATGCTGTGAAGGACCCATAAGCTTGTGTTAATTACGGTTTACTCCGCTCCTGGCTAGCAACAAACCAGCTAACTAGCTAGCAACCAAAACAGCGAGATATCTGAAATACTAAATTTTGCGGGCTTATGTTTCCTTACCTTCTTTTGCTGATCGGGGCGATGGACCCTTCGCCGATCCCATTTGACTGGTAGTATAAAACAATCCCAGTGATCCCACCAAGAGGCTTCCTCCTAGCAGGGGTCGGTAGAAAATCCAAGCAATGCTGGTCACAATCAGTGACAAGCTACTCGCCAGAACGGCATTGGCAATGTTCAATCCCAAATTAATGAGCGACAATGTCATGGGGCCCAAAAAGGGAATCCAGTTGAGAGAGATATCGGCCACGGTAGAGACAATCGAGGTAATCATGGAAAAGGCGATAAAATTCAACAACCACCCAAACAATCGCAGCGCCCACGTTTTGGCAGTATTGGCCGATTGCGCCGAAGCAATCATGTGTTGTGGTGAGACATGACCTTGGGATAAAATGGCCACATTGTAGTCCACACCTTGTTGGCTCGGCCAGACAGCCAACATGTTGTTGGGAGTGAGCTTGGCCATGACGCTCACATACGAGCACGGTACTTCGGAAAAATGAATCCGGACATCTCCAATCTGTGGATTTGTGGCGGGTGATGGTCGATGGTTGGTACGAGCGGATGGAGCTGGTTGGTCTGGAGCAGCCGCGAGAGCTCGTTCTTTGGAACTAAAGGATTCACCCGTTGCCTTGACAATATATAGCGTTTTCGTTTCGCCGTCGATGCGTACTGTTTGCTCTTCAATTGGATTGTCGATTTGTTGCTGCCCTCCTGTATCATTTGAGTCGTACGGCATGTAGATATGACGATGGTCTCGGATAGCACCTTCCGGGAGTTTTTGAATTTCGGTAGCTAGCACGTCCTGAAAATTACTGAGTTGCTTCCTCAAAGCGTGATCCAATGTATAAACTCCTCCTAATGTCACTTGTTGAATTGGCTGCTGCAACGTAGCATCATTATAGGACAAATGCCCAACATTTTCATGCCCATCGGGTTGTCGAAAATCGCTCGAATACAGAGGCTGAGGTACCCAGTCTTTGGTGTAGGTCACCACTTCTCGAATTTCCGTTGTATCCTTGTCCACTTTGACCTTGTTTTTGGTAATCTTTTCGACCCACTGATAAATTTCCGTGTGTCGCGTCAAGGACACGGCTTTGCGAGAAACACCAAAATCGGTATCGACCAATGGATCTTCTACTTGCAGCATATCCGTCACGTGTACCAACTGATTGTGATAGGCCTCGACATCTCGTGAATTTTTGGTTGCAGCAATTTCAATGTGAACATCGAGAGCTTCGTTCAAACTCTTGTACGTCTTGACGGCCCATTGTTCATTGTGCCACAAGAGCAAGCAGGCACCTAAAATCAAAATGGGACCCATGCAAAGTCCAGCCAGACTGTTGGCCACTTTTTCGCCAGCACCTTTTTTGTTTGTCTTTTCGTATCCAATCACACGCTCAAATCGATCATTGTTGCTGGTGCTACCCGTGCTGTCACGGTTGCTATTTCTTGGACTGTTCATTAGCTTGCTAGAATAGACTCACTTCTGTGTACGCTTCCATAAATGGTAATGTATCAACTGAGATAAATGTTTGGCACACGTCGTCGCACTATGGTTATCTGTTATGGCAACCTCTTCGAAGGTCTTGTGATGGATGGGGGTTCTCAATGTATTTCTCGGATGAACCAAACATAGTACATGCAATTGCCACTTGTTGATCTTGAAGCGGGAAACAACGAGAAACCTTCACAGCGAATCGAAAGCATTCGCTCGAAAGATCTTTAGCTTGAACGCACACTTTATCACAGAAGTTCAGTCGTGCCAGATGTAAATATATGCAGGAGTGGTCGGGAATATTACGGTTTTACCGTTAAAATCAACTAGGCGAACCCGACCGCTCCATGCCAGTTGAATGCATATGGTCGGTGATCATACATGAAGGAAAAATCAACCATGTTTCTCACTTGCTCTTTCAAGAACACGAAACACCTTTACAATTGATACCCCACAACCGCAGAATAGGAGATACTGTACTGTAGTGTTGTCTTCACTAACTATAAGTTAAAATAGAAATCGATCGGCAACAAAACTATGGATTCTAGCACGGCTCCTTTTGTGGGTGGCAATGGGAACATGGCCAATGGTGGTGCTCCCCTTTTGGACGACGGCGGAGCGGCCTTCGAAGCCATTTTGACGGAAGAAGAACAAGAACAGGAAACCCAAGTGCCCCCCTTTTGGGTACTTTGTTGGGCACCGATAAAATATTGGTGCAAGGTGCTGCGATATCCCTTGTGCGTGGTGTTGGTCAATATCATAGGCATGGCATTTGCTCTTGGTATGTTTAGCAAGGCGTCAATGGAGTATGAACAGTATCATTTTATCCCCACAAAGGAAGATGACAAGAAAAATGAGAATGACACTGACGACTTTTTTGATAACGAAGAAAAAAAAACTAAAGTTTTGTATCAAAATAAACTGATTGATCAGCACGCCAAAGCCTCAGTGACGCTTGGTTTGGCCATGTTTCTTGTGCTGTATGTGGTGGACAGTTATATATTTTGGAAGGGGGCTCAAAAAATGGAACAAAAAGTCGCTGCTAGTGTAGAGCAAGGAGATTTAGATTTACAAGAAGATGGGAGCGGTTACGAACAAGGAATGGAGAGGCCATCTGGAAGAGTTCCTACAACAGAGCCCCTTCCCGCCAATCCTCACCATCCCACTGCTACATCTGGCCTTGGTATGAACGATGATAATATTGACTTTGTGAAACTGTCGCGGTCGATAGATACTGCCTTTGGCTGCTGCATTGCCACCAGTAGTGAGGCGTTATCCACAACAGCAGCGAGTTCCACCTTTTTGGTCAGCCTCCTGTACGCACTCTTCGTCGTGGCCGTCGGGAAAGCTGCCTCCGATGCGGGTCGGTTGCTGCAAGTACAGTTGTTTACACCCGAAAGCAAAATGGATGTTCCCACCATGTGCAATTACATGGGTTCCTACATGCAGGATTTTGTATCCTCGTTCGAACAGGACGAAGAAAAGTTTGGAATCGCCACTTTGCAACAGTCTCCTAACTTTGACAAGGTCCCGAAAGATGTACAAACGTGGATCAAGGCGGGAGGAAAAGACGCAGAAAGGGGCTGGATGCCTTCTGTTTTTAATCGAAGTGTCCCCTACATTCATTACCAGGATGCAAAGAATGACACTAAAATGTCTTTGATGGCGTTTATATTTCAAAAACAAGACAAAAAGAACCGAATCTTTCCTGGATTCGGACTCTCTCCACACGCGTTGGCCGTTTATTTTCCGTCCAATGATTCACTTTTGGAATATTTTGAGACGACCATCGATGACAACAACGATATGTTCATTTTCGATGATGAACAAAGCCAACACGCGGTTCTGGTTGGCTTCCCTGGCAATGATCCACCCTACACAAATGGTTGGTGTGCTGTCTTCCAAATGGATTCAGCGTCAATTCTTCAGGATGAAGCGGTTTGTTTCAGTAGCAGCACCCACACTCTGCACCATTTCCCTCCTGTCACGGGGAACAACAGCAATGCACGTCTATACCGCCCATATGAATTGAAAAGTCACAGCTTGTATGCAACGCAAGATACTCTTTGGGTAGCATCACGTAAAGATTTTCTTCGAGAAGCTACGCCGATTAGTGCTGTTGTGAACCATCACAGTGTGAAGGGCAAGGTCAGAGTGGTTTACACTTCTCTGGTAGCCTTCAATGTCATCACGATGGAGAAAACGCTGGCAGCCGAACGAAATGTAACCACAACAGACTACAAGGACGACCAAGCTTTTTTAGGTTACCAAACGGTTGTGAATCCCAGCTGTCGGGCCAGCTACCATTTGGGGCTGTGGAGCTCCGTTCTAGCTCTATCCCTGGGCGCTATCTATCTCTATCTCATGGATGTTCCTTCTTGTGTGCTTCCAATTTGCTTTGCTACGACAATGATAGCCTACTGGCTTTTCCCCTTTGTTTGGGCTGCCCTTTTAATGATAATTTGTTCGGGCACTTGTCTATACATCCTGGTGACAAAAGAAGAGCACGCAACAATGGTCATCTGGAAGTATGTTTCCGCAGAGATGATTGTCTGGGGGATTTACTCCTTTCTCGTCGGCTCCATTTATGGGTTTTATATTCAGGCATGGGACCCAGGATTTCGGGAAAGCTTTTTCTACATTGTCTGGAGCAAACCAGGTGAAATTATCTTGGTGCCGGCTGCGATATTTTTGATGGCGGTAATTATTTCGGTGCTACTCAAGCATCCCATTCTACAAATGTTGGCAGTTGGGTTGTGTATACTGGGAGTTTCGAGTTGCCTATTTGTGTTCCACGGTGTCCAATATCTCTCAGTCTCGGCGGTGCTACTGATTCTGTCCATGGGGTGTTTCTGGGCTCACGGACTAGTTCAGCTCTATCGTGTCCACTTGATGGTTTATACAAGGCGCCTCTGGCGTTGTTTCAAGGCCAGGTGCTGCTACGTAAGCGAGAGGCGCACCAGGAATCACATTCAATTCTAATCTGGAGGAAGTGTAGATCATTGGATGCATTTTATCAATGAAGCTCTCGTGGAGCCCTGCTAGTCTTTTGGGATGATGTACACTAGTAGGAGCTGGTACCATGCCTCGGCGGTTTATAAGTACTTCTAGCTAGGTAAAGCTCAATAACTCATTCTACCAAAAAACTTAAAATTAATATTAAAAAAAATTTCCCTACTTGTTTCGCGTATTACGTTCCGCTGTTTGAATAGTAGGCACCATAACAACAAGTTTCAATATCAAATATAACCCGTGATGAAAATACAATATCTGTTCCCAAAACATGTATCATTGATGAAAATGCAAATCGCACTCAGTCCTTGTTCACAGTCACTTGGCGGCATTGCTTCATTTCATCCGCACTCAGCTGCATGGTCATGGTAAATTGGACATGAAAGGTATATTTTCCTGTGATCTTCGTCTTTTTAATCTCCACAACTTTTCCAGGTACCCATCCATGCTTTCCAAATTTCTGTTCACAAAAAGAAAGAAGAGCAAACGAGAGCAACATAGAAAAGCCAATTCAGCCAGTAAACATTTCGATCGTGAACTGCTACAGCAAGGGATTGCATTGTGGTCAAGCACATTTGCTATCGAATACAGCTGCACTTGACTTACCTTTTCCACTAGGGTGCCTTCATCCACTTGACCCAGTGGCTCGTGACTGGTATCCGACGATGATGCGAAGTCAAAGACATCACTATCGTCATCTTGACCAGCTCCACGTCGTTTCGCCGCCTTGCCGCTGTTGGAGGCACGACGTTTCGCGACGCGCTTCTCCCGCTGTAGTCGTAAAGCGCTCGGACCAGAAGACGACGACGTGGAAGAGGAGGCATCCATCAAAGCATTGAGATATCTTCGTTCGTTGTCACTGGTCGACGAGGAATGCTCCGACACGGCATCGGACGAATGAAAATCGGAATCCTTCACATGACTGTCTTCCGAAGGACTGTCCTCCATGGGAGAATCCGCCAGAACAGCCGAATTGGTAGCCACAACTGCGGGTGGTGACTGTGCTTCTGCAGCATAATCTTCTTTTTCTTCCTCTTGACCGCCGTCCTGTTCTTGTTCAGTGTTGTTATCAGTTGCTTCTTGTTTCTCCTCCTCTTCGTCGTCATCATCATCACCGCCCTTGCCACCTCGTCGCTTGCCAACCTTTTTCTTGCCATTGGAACCGTCACTGCCACTGTCCTTGTCATTGTCTCGGTTTTTCTCCACTTTTTCCTCCTCGTTCTTGTCGTTGTTGTCCTGGTCAGTGTCACTTGAATGGCCTTGTTTGCCATTACCATTGGCTGCTTCCTCCTTCTCGTCTTCCTCGCTGTTGTCGTTATTGTTGCTGTTGAAATTGTCCTCGCCGGAATTTCCGTCTTTTTCCGTAGCAGTTGCAGTGACTTCTTGCATTTCGACATCCTTGGGAGTGTCGTAATTCTCGTCCTCGTCCCCGTCGTTATTGTTGTTATTGTCGTCGCCGGCATTTCCGTCTTGTCCAGTGGCAGAGGAGGCATTTTTGTTGTTATTGTCCTCGCCTGAATTTCTGTCTTGACCCGTGGCAGTAGTGGCCTCTGTCATTTCCGTATCCTTGGGATTGTTATCATCGGCCGCCGTGGGTAGTTCCTCCTCCTCCACGCTGGCCTGATCTTTTTCGTGGTGGTCAATATTATTGTTGTTGTTGTTATTCTCCTCACCCGAGTTTTCTTCTTGACCAGTGGCAGTAGCAGTGGTTTCTGCCATTTCAACAGTATCGGCCGCCGTGGGTGTCTCCTCCTCCTCCTCCTCGCTGCCCTGATCTTTTGGATTGTCCTTCTTGCTGTCATCATCGTCGTCCTTGTTGTCATTGGTACGACGAGCTCGCTTGGACTTTTTCCCCGCCGTAGTGGTGGTGGTGGTCTTCTTGGTGGCTGCTCGTTTTTTGGAACCACTACTGGAATCGTACGATGGTTCCGTACCCGTGGGTGTCAATGTCCGAGTTTGTTGACGTCGGCGTCCTCGACTTTGGAGGGCGTTATCATCTGTTATAGCAATATCCTCCCGATCCAGCCACTCTTCTCGGTTCGTGGTCAACCAATGAACAAAAACTTGGTCTTTGGTTTCGTCCAATAAATAAGCCGCATGATCGGCTCTGCCCATGTGAATCCAAACCAATTTTTGGGGTTGTTCTTTCGAAGAAGTAGCAGAGGACGACGAAGACGAAGCATTCTTCTTTTGTGCCTTGGCGGCGGCTGGTGGTTTCTTGTTGTTTGTTTTCTTGGTTGGCTGCGAAGAAGATGAGGAGGACGAGGACGAAGAAGAAGAAGAGTCCTTTTGGTTCTTCTTTTGTGTCGTAGTGGCGGCGGCTTTCTTAGTGTTCTTCATTTTGTTTTTGGTATAGTAAGATCGCAGTTTGTCTGTATCCAGACTCTCCGCTGTATAATATGCCGAAGAATCTGAATCTGATGCAGTAGTAGAGCGAGTGGGGCGTTTTGTGCCAGAAGCTGTTGCTTTCGCTGTCGCTTTCGCTGCTCGTTTTTGTGGTTCTGTATTTGGTTGCGTCATGAGGGCTTGTGAGAGCGTGGTCTCTTCGGAGTCTTCGTCAGACGACATGATACTGTAGTACTAGTCTTTACGAGGCACAAAGCTATGTATTAAAGTCGCTATCGTGGAGACTCCTAATGTAATGCGACTACTAATTGAACGGTTTTTGGCCCGATCAATGAATGTGAATGATGAATGAGAGCTATCAGCTACATGCATGTATCATTCTTTTTCAACGGTTTGGGTGTCAACGGTTTCATTCAGTTTCTTTTCTTGATTCGTTGCCGTGCCTTGGCGCGCATGAAAAATCGCCCAATGATTGTGCGCAAATGTGCGTCTCTTATCTCTTCCAAACAAAGATATCGCGCTGATGTGCGTCTCTTTCTATCATATTGATAGCGCCAAGTCAGCGCACTACAGTAATGTGCGTCTCATAATTCCCTTCTCGAGTGAATTACCGGTTAGCTTGAGAAGGGGCTAACTAGCTATTGAAGTAGACCTGTGGTAGCTAGACCAGAACAGCATTCTAGAATAATAGACTACAGTATGGACCAGAGAAGTTGGACATCCGTACCTGTACTTCGTACTCTAGCTAGTACTAGCCTAACCGTAAATGAGTTGAGAACAGATGGG
>Ga0163144_10021154_pt1 | contig 12941 bp, 9 predicted proteins | sample OliLak19BULKMAT1_FD_123175 | JGI IMG/M metagenome (GOLD analysis project Ga0163144, IMG submission 123175) | Freshwater microbial mat bacterial communities from Lake Vanda, McMurdo Dry Valleys, Antarctica - Oligotrophic Lake LV.19.BULKMAT1 | ecosystem: Environmental > Aquatic > Freshwater > Lake...
AGCGCGGGGCAGTACGTTTTCGCCTGGCATTGCAAGCGAAGGCAGAGCTCTCAAGCGATCCGGCAGAAGATTACTGGTGTGGAGTGCGCGGGGGAGGGGAATGCGGCTACGGGTGACCCGGACGCCAACTTCACACCGCAGCAGAATGCAGCACGAACTAGCTGCGCCCCTACTTGCGCCCCTAGCTAGCTGCGCCCCGCCTGGCTTGCGGGCGCAAACAGCCATCCGTTCAAGCGCATGTACAGGTGGCGATTGGCCAGCAGATCAGCGTCGGCGAATCCGTAATCCGGATCCAACTCGCCCACCCTGGCCCAGAAGCGCGGCGAGTGATCGCGATGATCAAGGTGCGCCAATTCATGCGCCAACACCGCGCGCGTGCATTCGGCTGGGCCAAACAGCAAAGCGGTATTCAGCCGCATCGCGGCGTTGAATGAGCATGAGCCCCAGAGACTGCGCATTGGCTTCAACTGGATCCGGCGCGGACGCACGCCGTGCGCGCGCTCAAAGTGCCGCCACAGCTCGCCGATGCGCTGCTGAAACTCCCGGAGCAAGTGGTTTGCAAGAATCCGGCGCATCGCATTGTGCTCGTCCATGCCCAGCGCCAAGCTCTCGCCCTGGTGCAGACAGCCGCCACGCGGGCCGGAAAAATCGAGCAGACGCAGCCGGCCGGCAACCAGCAGATGGCCGGGCTCGGGCGGTGTCCAGCGCAGTGCGGCGGCGAACGCTGCATGATCGTCATGAATACGCTGGAACTGCCGTCGCAACCAGGCGCGCTTGCTGTGCAGAAAGCCATGAATCAAGTCTGGCGCCGCACCCGGGGGCCAGCTGAGCTCAATCCCTTGCTCGCCAGCGCGCAGGCCAATGCGGCGACTCGGCCGGCTGCACAGCTTGAGCGGGACGTTCAACTCGTCGGACCAGCGCGCAAGCAGCTCGACGCGCGCGTATGGAATGCGGCCGGTGGGCGCACTCACAACAGGTGCAACACCTCGTTCAAGGCAACCCACAGTCGGCGCAGCTCCAGCACCATCAGGGTAAAGCGCGCATCCAGCTCGGCGCGCGCGTCGTCGCCGGAAATATCCCCCAGCTCTTCTTGCACATCGTCCAGAAACTTCAATTTGCGCAGCTTCAGCTTGTCATCCAGCGTCAAGCCAATGCGATTATCGAACACCAGCCCCAGCTGACTCACCCGCTTGCCCTGGCGTACGTGCTCGCGCACTTCCTCAAGCGCAAGATCGTGATTGCGGAATTTGACCACCGATTTGGTATCCAGCGGATCCTTCAATTCGACTTCATTGCCGAGTGCGAAGCCGTGGCTGGGATTGCCCTGCAGCAACCAATCCGTGAGCACGGCGGAAACGCTTTCCGCAGCGGCAACCGGCTCGGCGGCAAGGCTGCCAAGCGCTTCGCGCAGGCGGCTGAGCACCGCCTCGGCAACTTTGTCCGAGCTGGAATCCACCACCAGCCAGCGCGCCTCATCGTCGACGAAAGCCTGGGTTTGTCCGGGGCGTACAAACGCGCGCGGCAACAAATCCTGCAGCACCTCATCCTTGATCTGGTCGCGCGCCTTTTTGCCCGGCGGACGGCCCGTCTTGTCGATGTGGCGCTGAATCTTGCTGCTCATTTCGCGACGAATGACCGGGCCGGGCAACACTTTGGCTTCACTGCCCAAAACCACCAGCGCAGCACGCACGCTGGCATGACTGAGCACGGCATCTTGCTGGCGAAACGGGGAGACAAAACCCTCGCTCAACAGCTCAAGCGGACCACAAGGCTTCAGCGGAACCCGCTGCAGCGCCTGTTCCAGGTCAACTGAAACCAGCGCGAAGTCTTTGGGCAAGCGATAGAGGGAAAGATTCTTGAACCACATACTTGGGGCACCTCAAAAGGGTCGCGAAGGGTAACTTGGATTTGGGCGAGCGCCGATGGCCAAGCGCCACGCGCGTTCACGCGGGCTCGCCGGTCTCAGCCTAGCCTAGCGAAAGCGCGCCATCAGTGCCGCGCCACTGCCAAGCTCGCCGCGTAACAGGCGCTGATAAGCCGACGCGATGGCATCGCTGCCCAGCACGGCTTGAATCGCCAGCGAACCGGCATCCGCAGCCAGGTAAGCCTCGCGCTCAATTTGAATCCGGTGCGCCAGCTCAGCGCCACCCAGCTGCGCTTGGTAGCGCTGGTACAGCGATGGCGCAAAAAAGACCTGGCTGCGCGGATCGCGTGCCTGCGCTTGCGCCGGCCCCGCGCTGTGCGTAGCGCCGATCAAAAGCGTTGCGCGTAGCTGTGCATCAAAGTGCGCGGTAAGCGCTGCCAGCAGCGCTGAGTTGCCAGCGAAATCCAGAATCACCGACGCTTGCCTGGACAGCCCTTTTAGATCGCCATAAGCACTGACGCTGGCGAATAGGCCGTGCGCCCGAAGCCAATCCGTGCGGCTCTCGGAGGTGAGCGCGTGCATTTGAAATCCGGCGCCGCGCAGCAGCCATGCAGTGGCAAGCGCAGTGCGACTGGAGGCGCTGGTGAAACAAAGCTGTGTGTCGTTTGGGAACTGACCGATCAGCTCCTGCGCAAGCAGCCACGCAGTTGCAAACAGCGGTTGTAGCACCGCAAATTGATCCCACTGCGCGGGCGCCGGCAAGCGCGTGGCATAGCGGTTATAGACAGCCGGCAAGGCGGCGCGATGCGCGCTGGCGTCCTGCCAGCCTGTGGCACTGACCTGCCCAGGCTGCATTACCCAGTGGCTTGCCAGTGGCAGGAATCCGTAGCAGTACTCACCGACGGGCACCTCAGGATGCTCAGAGGCGAGCACTTTTGCGAAGCCCCAGGCCGGCAGAATGCCATGCAGCGGGCCGGCAGGAAATTGCCGCCAATAGTGAAATTTCTCGCCCAACAGGGCGTAGGTAGCGTTGTTCGCGGTCAGCGCCAAGCGCTCAATTTCCAGCAGCACCTGATCCGCAGCAAGCGCCGGCAGGGCGCGCGTATGGACCGAGATCGCAGCCAACTGGCTGCGCTCGATCCACAGCTCTTGCGCCATGCCCGAAGCGCTCACTGGGGCGGAGATTTGACGCGGATTTTGAACTCTTCAGCATCGAATACGCGTCCTGAGCCGCCGGCAAAAGGCCCTGATCCCGACTGCGATTGAGCCTCCTCGACCGCGATCGGCTTGCGTGTGCCGCGCAACCAAGCCAGCAGACCCAGCGTCAGCATGACCCCGAGCGCAAAGAAGGCCAGGACCGCACCGACGGTCAGCAACACCACAAACGTCAGCACACCGAGTGCGGCGCCGACCACGCGAATCCAAAGGGGCATACCGGTCATTCGACCACCGTTGATGCGCAACATATGCAATCTCTCCTGTAGCTGCCGCAGAACTATGGCGCATGTCCCGTTAACCGTACGCATCCGGCCGCGATGTGTCTGTGCGTTCGCCACGAACCTACTCGGGGCCTGTCATCTCGACCGCTTGCAGAGATCTCCTTCCCGCGGCACGAGATTTCTCCCTGCGCTCGAAATGCCAGGGGTGGTGGAAATGCCAGGGGTGGTGGAAATAACTGGGGCGCCAACCGTCAATCTGCGCGGCGCGGTCAGGCGCGGTCGCTCAAATCCACAGCTTCCTGGCTTGGCCAAGCTGAGCGCGTTTTGCACTCATGGATTGCGGGACTGCGCGCCCATGACCGTGTCGGCAAAGCTGAACAAGTTTCAGGCTAACATCGAGCACGCAGTCATGGAGAACCGGATGCAACAACGAGAAGCCTTGATTCAAGCGCTGGAAGCCTGCGTGCAAGAAGCCAAGCATGCGCCGCTGAGTCTGGGCGCAGCGCTACAGCGCTTGGATCAATCCAGTTTTGGCTTGGTAGCCTTACTGCTGTGCCTTCCGTTCTTGCAGCCTTTAACGCTGGGGCCGCTTTCCAGCGCCGGTGGTTTGGTGCTGGCGTCCTTAGGCTGGCAGTTGATGTGCGGCCGACATGAGCCTTGGTTGCCAGAGAAATTACGCAACTACGAACTCAGCGCTTCATCATGGGAGCGGCTGCTCGGCGCCCTGCGCTGGCTCTTGCGCTTGTTTGGAACCTTAACGCGACCGCGCCTTTGCTCATGGACCGATGGTGCGCGCGGCGCGTGGAATGCTGGAATCCTGATCGCCGCCGGTGGCTTGCTGTTGGCCGTTCCAATGCCGATCGCGCCCTTCAACAACACGCTGCCAGCACTTGGCATGATAACTGCCGCGCTGGCGCTCTTGGAACGCGACGGACTGATGCTGGTGCTATCGGTTTTTTTCATGCTGCTTACGGTGCTGTATTTCACGCTGATCTTCTATCTGCTCTACCACTTCGGAAGCGAGGCCGGTGCGCTGCTGCGCCACTACCTGCCCTGGTGAACTCAGCGCTTGCCTTTGCGGCAAGCCAATTGAGCCTGAGGCCCGTTGCTGGGCCGCGCAAACGTCAAACGACACCGCGGAGCATGAAACGTGGTGCGAGGATCATATCTGCCTGTCATCTCGGCCGCAGCGAGAGTTCTCAGTTCCAGCGACGAGCGCCCTGAGAGGACGCACGAAGGACCGCACCAGCGCTTCTGGGATCGCGCGCGCCGCCCGCAGCGTCAAGCCGCCGCGCGTGCGCCCAGAACGCAAGCGCCTTACTTCGGCGAATAGGGCAAAGAAGAGTGGTGCAGCACGATACGCAGCTTGCCGTCATCGGTCTTCTTGAAGCTCCAGGTCTTGTCAACCGTGGTCTTGGTGCCGTCTTTGCCGGTCAGGATGACATGGCCCATCGTGGTTGCAACGTCGCCGTTGATGTGGATCGCGACGTTCTTGATCTCGACCGCCTGCCAACCCTTCAGCGCAAAACCGGTGTCGTTCGGATAGTCGCTGTCGCCACCAACAAAATAGGCCAATGCGCCGTCTTTGGTGGTGCGAAACGTTTGCGGCGCTTCGGCCAGGGTGGGCTTAAACAGCACCGGTCCCAGGTTGTATCCGTAGGCGCCATCAAGCACCGCATTGGCAAGCTCCTTGGCCTTCTCGTGGCCTTCTGCCTCATTCACTTTGCCGATTTGCACCAATGCAGCGCCCCAGGCTTTTTGTGCGGCCAGCACTTCGGCTTCGGAGATGTTGGCGTTGTAGGTTGGCGTTGCGTCGGCGAAAGCGGCATGCACACTCAGCATGCTGGCGACGACAAGCAGAGAACGGGCGATGGGGCGGATCGACATAAAACACTCCTCAAGGATGCGGCTGGGTAGGCGGCTGTGCAACGGGATACGGCTCCCGGACCAAAGCCAATACAACTTACGACGCTAGCACGACCTAAGTGTGAAAATTGCGCATAGAGAGATCGGGGTGCGAGTCAAACTGATGTGGTCACCTTGTTTTGGATTCAAAGTAGCGCTCGCAGCAAGCAACAAGCCCGAGAGGGAAACTGACCCGTGGGCTAGGCCCTGAGCCATTTTGCGTGGCGCGATGATGGCCTCGCGATTCCTCGTGCCACCTGTGTCCCGATGCCGGCGCAGGCCGGTATCCAGTCAATCAATATCCGCATACCTGTCCTGCCGCACCCTGCCCGTCAGGGTTCATTTTCCCGCGCAGTACAAGGCTGCAATCTCGTTTCCTTGGCTCGAATGCTGTCTCGCTTGGATCGCGCGCCTGATCTTCCGCACCCTCATCAAGCCAGCGCCACCGAGAATACAGAGAACCTCAAGAAACCTATTGCACTGCGCGGTAGGCTTGTCCGAACCGCGCAATAAGGTTCATGAGGTTCCCTGTAGCGGCCCAAAAACGCCGTTAAAGGCTCGATCAACGAGGCTTGTGTTGGGAAATCTGAATTCAAGCCTGTGGCGCAACGACCACCGCATACGGCACCCGCATGACAAAGCGTGCGCCGCGCGGCAGGGCTTCGAAGCGCAGCTCGCCGCCGAGGCGTTCGACGATCTGCTTGCACAGCGAGAGACCCAGCCCGGTGCTGTCATTGCTGCGTCGGGGCAGGGCAAAGGGCTCGAAGACGCTTGCCCGCAGATGCACGGCAATTCCGGGTCCGGAGTCCTCAACGCTGATGCTCACGTGCTCCGGTGCGCGCAGATCGGCGGTGAGTCGGATGCCGCCCTGATCGCAATACTTCACCGCGTTGCCAAGCAGATTGAGCACCACCTGCTTCAGGCGCAGTGGATCGCCAATGCGCCAAGCATGCTCACCCAGAACAGCAAATTCGAAGCTCAGTGCGCGCGCTTGCGCCTGATTGCGCAGCGCTTCGCACTCGCTCTCAAGTAGCGCTGGAACCGAAAACGGAACGGCCTGGGTGGCAAAGCTGCCGCGTTCCAGGCGCGCACTTTCCAGCAGATCATCAAGTAGCGCGCCTAATTCGTCGCTGGCGGTAAGCAAGCGATTGGCTTGGCGCTGCGCGCGCTCCGGCAGCGCTTGATGCAACAGCAGCTGGGCCAGACCACGGATCCCGGCGTGCAGATTGCGCAGTTCATGGCTGGCCTGGGTCAGCACGCGGCCACGCTGACCGCTGAGCTGGGTGGCAAAATCTGCCCGCTGCAGCTTGGCGTCCAGGGCGGCATGGCGACGCCGGCCACGCCGTAACAGGGTGACCGCGACCCAGCCTGCGCTCAGGCCAAACACGGCGTACGCAAGGTAAGCGACCGGACTTACGTGCCAGTCCGGCCAGACCACCAGCTGCAAGCGAATCGGGTTACTGCCCGCGGTGTGCTCGGGATGTGTGGCCTCCATGATTAGCTCGTGCTCGCCGACGCCCAGCGCATCGAGGGCGAATTCCGCGCGCGATAGTGACTGCCAGCTGGGGTCTGCTGCGTTCGGCATCTTCACCCGATAGCGTGAGCGCTCCGGGCCGGCCATCGTGATCGTGCGCAGCTGCCAGAGCGCGTTGCGGTCGCCGGCGCGCAAATCAACCCGCTCGGCGTGCAGCTCCAGCCCGCGCTTGTTGCGCAGCAAACTGACGCCGATGTGCTCAAGCACCAGGCTTGGTTTGCTGGCGCCCTGCGGCGCTTCAAACGCCCAGCGCACAACACCGGCACGGCCCCCCAGCCAGGCATGCTCAGGGCCGATGAGGGAAGAGCGTGCGAAGCGAGTCTCGACGCTGCCAAGCCCTTCGCGGACCCCAAACCGGCGCGCCTTGCCGCGCGCTTGCTCGGGATACTGGTAGCTGCCGCCGGTGGCAAACAGCCAGACGCTGTCGTTGGCGCAGGCAAGCTGCGCGAAGTCACGCGCCGGCACATCGGCGGTTCGCCACCAAACCAGAGTGCCATCGCTGCGCTGGATCTGCTCAATGCGCCCCGGCAGATACACCCAGGCATGTATGCCGTCTGGTGCCAGACACCAGGAACGCACGCGCCGCGCCGAAAGGCGCTGCCATTTCGGCGGCCAAGTCAATGCCGATGTGTATAAGCCGGCGTCGGTCGCCAGCCACAGCTGCGCATTCGATTCCTGGCGCAGCGCGATGAACTCCTGGCCCGGCAAACCTGAGCCGAAATCTTGCTGCGCGATCACGTTGCCTTCGGTATCGAGCTGAAAAAGCCCGCTCCCATGCACCGCGGCAAGTAAACCTGGCGGCCACGGGAGGAGAAAGCCCACGCTCTTTGCCTCCAGCGTGGGCAGTCGACGCAGCGCGTGCAGGCTGCCGTCAGCGTGCACCTGGCCCCGCTGTATTCCGCTTGAGAGCCCGACCCAAAGCTGATCCCCGGTCTGTAGAAAGGCGCGCGGCTCCAGCGCGCGACCATTCGGGTCAGGCAGCAGCTGCGAACGCTGCGCGTGGGTGCTTTCAACCCGCACGATGCCGCCACCGCGCGCGCCGGTCCACAGCGCGGCAGCGGATAGACCGAAGCCGGTCGGCGGCACCCGCGCAAGCGCATTGGCCGAGAGCGGATCGTGTGCCAGCAGCAGCGAGCGCTGATAGCCTGGCCGCAGCACTGCCAAGCCATTCGGGGTGCCGACCCAGATGCCGCCCGAGCGGTCCTTGAGCATGGCCTGCACGCGACCTTCCGGCAGCGAGCTGGGCACGCCAAAGCGATAGCGGTAAACATGGTATCCGCCGGGCACCTGCCGCCCAAGACCATGCGCGAATCCCATCCAAGCGCCCTGCTCCAGTTGGAAGGTGCTGTTCTGGCCCGGCTCACTGGCGCGGTAGAGCAGCTCGGGCGCTTGGCAGGAGCCAAAACGATCGGCGCGAAAACTCTGCGCATGTCCGGCCACCGTGTGGGCAATCACGCCCTGCTCGATGGCGCCCAGATGAATCACGATGTTGCCCGCATTGCCGCACGCTTGGGCCGGCGCCCCCGGCACGCCCGGCACCCAGCGATACACATCACCCTCGATCGTGCCGATCCACAAGGCGTCGCCAACCACCGCCAGCGCCGCTATTGATCGCTTGGGATCCAGCCCTGGCACGTTAATCAGTGGCTGGCCCGTGCCAGATGGGCCCGTGCCAGATGGGAGCGTGCCAGATAGGCTCGGGATGCCCACCACGCCGCCAAGATAGCTGCCGGCCCACACGGTGCCCGCTTGATCCCGCGCCAGCGCCCAAACGTCGTTGCTGCGCAAAGAGCCGTCGGCCACCTGATAAGAACGCCACGTTCGGGTCACCAGGTCGTAGCGCCAAAGTCCTTCCTCGGAACCGCCAACCCATACTTCGCCCTCGGGCGAGGTGACCAAGGCATCCGCAATCAAGGGCATGGCGCGCCCAGGCGGCTGCATGGCGTGAAACAGCGCACCATCAAAGCGCACCACGCCGGAATTGGTGGCGATCCAGATGGCGCCTCGGGCGTCTTCGGCCAGCGCCATAACTTCATTGCTGGGCAATCCTTGTTCCAGCGTGAAGCTCTGAAACTGCGGCTGCAGTGCGGCATCTTCCAGTTGCCAGTCCGCACGCGCCCCACTGGCGGCCACGGCCAGCATGCAAACCGCCACGGCAAGGGTCAATGTACAGACGGCAGATCGGGACATGGCGGCGCAGGGCCTCAAAATCGCTCAACACAGCGCGGATTGTGACGCAGGAAATCGATCTGCAAGCGATGATTCGGAAACACGAACTCATATTCCTACGTTGTGCGGTTATGCTGCGCGCCCGCTCAATAGCTCCGAAACTGCGTGGTTATGTCCAAGAATCTGTTGATCGTGGAGTCGCCTGCCAAGGTTAAGACGATCGGTAAAGTGCTCGGAAGAGACTTTACCGTGATGGCTTCCTACGGGCATGTACGCGACTTGCCGTCGAAAAACGGCTCCGTGGATACCGCCCACGATTTCGCCATGAAGTACCAAGTCATTGACCGCAACGAGAAGCACGTCGACGCCATCGTCAAGGCGGCGCGTGTGGCTGACACGATCTGGCTCGCAACCGACTTGGACCGCGAGGGTGAATCCATCTCCTGGCATGTGGCTGAGATCCTGCGCGAAAAGAAGCTGCTGCAAAACAAGACCATCAATCGCGTCACGTTTGCAGAAATCACGCCGCGCGCCATCACCGAGGCAATTGCAAAGCCGCGCAAGCTCTCCATGCATATGGTGAATGCGCAGCAGGCGCGGCGCGCGCTCGACTATCTGTTCGGTTTCGAGCTCTCCCCCGTGCTCTGGCGCAAAGTGCAGCGCGGGCTTTCGGCCGGCCGCGTGCAGAGTCCTGCCCTGCGCATGGTGGTTGAGCGCGAAGACGAGATCGAGCGCTTTATCCGGCGGGAATACTGGACGCTGGAAGCTGATCTGGAGAAAGGCAACACCTTTTCTGGCAAGTTGATCTTGCTCGATGGGCGCAAGCTTGAGCAGTTTGATGTCAACCACGCGGAGCACGCGCATGCGGTGCGTGACCGGCTGCACGCGCAGGCGAAGGGCGAGCTTGAAGTGGTGGAAGTACAGCGCCGTGATCGTCAGCGCCGGCCTGCAGCTCCGTTCATCACCTCCACCTTGCAACAGGAAGCCGCGCGCAAGCTTGGCTTTAGCGCCAAGCGCACGATGCGGGTGGCGCAGGATTTGTACGAAGGGATCGTGATTGACGGCGGCCAAACCGGCCTGATCACCTATATGCGTACCGATTCGGTTTCGCTCTCGCGCGATTCGTTGGGAGAAATCCGCGACGCCATCACGCAGCAGTACGGCGCAGACAAGCTGCCGCCAGCGCCCAACGTGTATCAATCCAAGAGCAAGAACGCGCAGGAAGCGCATGAAGCGATCCGTCCGACCAGTGCCCTGCGCACGCCGGAAAGTGTTCGACGCTTCTTGGACAGCGATCACTATCGGTTGTACGAACTGATCTGGAAGCGCACCCTGGCATCGCAAATGCGTCCGGCTCTGCTCAACACGGTGAGCGTGGACATGGCGTGCGGCAACCGCAAGGACGTGTTCCGAAGCACCGGCACCACCGTACTTGAGCCCGGCTTTTTGGCAGTCTATGAAGAAGGCAAGGACGACGCCAAGGACGAAGAGGGCGGCAAATTACCCTTGCTGACCGAAGGCGATCGCGTGCGCTTGCTTGAACTGCGTGCCGAACAGCATTTCACTGAGCCACCGCCGCGCTACAGCGAAGCCAGTCTGGTGAAAGAGCTGGAGGAATACGGCATTGGCCGACCCTCCACGTACGCCAGTATCTTGGGCGTGTTGGTGGACCGCGAATACGTCACGCTCAACAACAAGCGCTTCTTCCCCACCGACGTCGGACGCGTGGTGTCGCGCTTCTTGTCCACCCATTTCACCCAGTACGTGGACTACGAGTTCACCGCCCGCCTGGAGGACGAACTGGACGCCGTATCGCGCGGCGAAGCAGACCATTTGCCGGTGCTGCAGCGCTTCTGGGAGCCGTTTAAGGCGCTGGTTGAAAGCAAGTCCGAATCGGTGTCACGTGCCGAGGCCACCGCCTCGCGGGTGCTGGGTGTGGACCCTGCCAGTGGTCGCGAAGTGTCGGTGCGGCTGAGTCGCTTTGGGCCTTGTGCGCAAATTGGGCTGGCCACCGAAGAGGAAAAGCCGCGCTTTGCGTCCTTGCGACCAGGGCAGAAGATGGACAGCATTACGCTGGCCGAAGCCCTGCACCTGTTCAAGCTGCCGCGCAAGCTCGGTATGACCGCAGAAGGTGAGGAAGTCACGGTGGCGATCGGCCGCTTCGGACCGTTCGCCAAGGCGGGCAGCACCTATGCCTCTCTGGCCGCCGAGGACGATCCGTACGAAATCAGCCTGGAGCGTGCACTGACCTTGATCGAGGACAAACGCGCTGGAATCAATGCGCGCCTGATCGCAAGTTTTGACGGCGGTATTCAAGTGGTGAAGGGCAAGTTTGGTCCCTACATCACCGATGGCAGCAAGAACGCGAAGATTCCCAAAGATCGAGAGCCAGCCAGTCTGACGCACGAAGAGTGTCTTGAATTGCTTGCCAGTGCGCCGGAGAAAGCCCGCGGCCGATTTGCCCGTAAGGGCGCCGCAAAGGCCGACGGCAAAGGCCGCGCACCAGCCAAGAAGGCGCCTGCAAAGCGGCCTGCTGCCAAGCCAGCTGCAAGCAAGACGGCCACCAGCAAGCCCGCCGCAAGTAAGCCCGCCGCAAGTAAGCCCGCGAGCCCGCCCAAAACAGCGATAAAAGCTAAGCCTGCGGCCAAAAAGTCGGCGGCCAAAAAGTCAGCTCCCAAGACAGCCGCGAGCAAGGCAAGCGCCGCACGCAAGCGCCCAGCCAAAGCAAAGGCCTGAGCAAAGGCCTGAGAGCAAAGGCCTGAGAGCAAAAGGAGACCAAAGCAAGTTATCTCATCTTGTTTGTCATCTCGAGCGCAACCCCAAGAAGGGAAAATGCGGAATGCGGTATGCGGGCGCATACCAAGCCCTTCCCAGCGGGGCGGACGGAGCCATCGTTATCGGGTGCCCGGAGTTCACTCGCCGCAACTTTCATCTTGACTGCGGCATCTGCTTTACCGCCCATGGCAGCACACGCTGCGCTAGACGTGGCGACAAAGCCTTCCCTCACCGGTGCTTTGAGCAGACGGCTTTGCTGGCGGCGATGGCGTACTTGCATCTCAACCCCATTCGCGCCGAAATCGCCAAGAGCATTGCGGGGTCGAGGCGCACTGGCGTGCTTACGCGGCATAAGGCAATTCGGAAGAACCGCAGTCTGGCCGAGCAAACACTGAAGCCGCTGGCCGGTTACCTCGCGCCGTCGTGTCCAAGATCAGCGAGGCCGAGTACATCGCGCTGGTCGATTGGACCGGGCGCCAATGGCATCCAAACAAATGCGGCAAGATCGCCAACACCGAGCCCTCGGCACTACAGCGATTCGGCCGCGATCCCACGCGCTGGACCCGCAAAGTCAAAGGCATCGGCTCCGCTTACTGGCGGGTTGTCGGAACGGTCGAGGAGATGCTTGAGAAGGCCGTCGAGTTAAAGCAAGCCTGGGTCAAAGGCATCAACTTCGCGCGCTGGCTTGAGCAACAGCTGGGCTGATTGATTCGCCCGGAGTCACTGGCGCCGACGGCGCCTGGATGTGTTGGCTTGCGGAAACCTTGAGCGCGAAAAGCGGGATATTTATAGACGTCTAGACGTCCGTAGGAATTGGCTCGAAGTAACTGGCTCGAAACCTGGGTGTGCAGGATTGTCAGAATGACGATCTTGGGGTTTCAAGCTGGCTTGTGGATTCCGCGACTGGGCGCGGAATGACCGCCTTTGGGATTTAGGGCACCTCACAGCCGTCATTCTGCGCGGAGCCGTCAGGCGTAGTCGCTTAAATCCACAGCTTCCCTTTTGACCGAGCTGAGCACGGCCTCTAACCTCGATGGTCCCACGCGCTCTGGCGGTCAAGTAGCGTGATGGTCGATAGGTGATCCCCCTCGGGGAGTTTGATCAATCGGCTCCCGTCGGGGGAGTCTCAGATTGTCAAGATCACGCGACCCCCCGATTATGTCATGCCGTATTTCTGATCCCAAGTGGTTCCAGCAGCTTTTGCGTATCGACCAGGAACTGGCTGAGCAAGCGCGTATTGCTGGCTGCGTGTGCG
>Ga0163144_10021155_pt1 | contig 12941 bp, 9 predicted proteins | sample OliLak19BULKMAT1_FD_123175 | JGI IMG/M metagenome (GOLD analysis project Ga0163144, IMG submission 123175) | Freshwater microbial mat bacterial communities from Lake Vanda, McMurdo Dry Valleys, Antarctica - Oligotrophic Lake LV.19.BULKMAT1 | ecosystem: Environmental > Aquatic > Freshwater > Lake...
GAGTCACGACCTGAGTCACGACCTGAGTCACGACCTGAGTCACGACCTGAGTCACGACCTGAGTCAGGCTCGGAGTCACGTTCGGAGTGAGGCTCGGAGTCACGTTCGGAGTGAAGATAAGCGTCAACATGCGCGGTGCCACCTAACGGTGCGGGTATCGATGACGCTGCGCCTAAGGCTTTTCCGGCGCCAGCGTTTCCACCAGGTAGTCCCGGATTTGGCGGAACACGTGCCGCCGCTGCTCGGGCGATGAGTTGATTCCGTGCTTGCCGCCTGGGTAGGTCATCAAGCGAAAATCGCGTTCGCGCTCCTGCAGCGCAGCCATGACGCGCGTCGCGTGCGAGAACAGCACGTTGTCGTCCGCCATGCCGTGAATCAGCAGCAGCTTGGAGGTCAGGCCATCGATATGCGTCAGCACATCGCCCGCCTTGTAACCGGCCTCGTTACGGGCCGGAAGATCCATGTAGCGCTCGGTGTAGTGGGTGTCATACAAATGCCAGTCGCTGACGGGCGCTACCGAAACGCCCGCCGCGATTTGATCGGAATGCTTGGCCAGCATGGCTAGGGTGATATACCCGCCGTAGCTCCAGCCGAACACGCCGATCCGCTTGCGATCGACCCATGGCTGCTGCGCAAGCCAGGCAATCCCCTGCATTTGATCGCGCACCTCAAGCTCGCCCATGCGTCGATACAGCGCGTCCTCGAATGCCTTGCCACGGCGTGCGCTGCCGCGATTGTCCAGCGAGTACACAACAAAGCCTTGCTGCGCCATGTGCTGCAGAAACAGGCCCCAGCGCGCATCCCATTGCCGCTGTACCACCTGCACGTGCGGTCCGGCATATTGATAAACCAGCACCGGATAGCGTTTGCCTGAATCAACATTGGGATCGACATTGGGATTGAAATTGGGCGGCTTAATCATGCGCGTCATCAATTCGGTGCCGTCTTCAGCGCGCAGGGAGCCAAATTCCGGCGCCTGGTGTGCATCAAGATAGGGAAAATAAGGGTGTTTGCTATCCAGTCGGTTCTCCTCAATCCAGCGAATGCGCTTGCCGGAGCGGTCGTGCAGCGACACTTGCGGCGGCTGGCTCGGATTGGAATAAGTGAGCAGAAGCGCATTTGAGCCGGTCGCAACCACGGCATCGTTCATGCCTGCTTGCCGGGTAATCGCAAGCGCTTTGCCGCTGGCTTTTGGCCTTAGTTCCAGCGCATAAACATGCCGTGAAAGGCGGTCGTCCGGCATGCTGCCGCTTAGGTAGATGCGCTTGCTCTGCTCGTTCACTGAAAGCACCGATTCAACCAGCATTCCCGGCGGCGACAATACGCTCGCCAGCGCGCCGTCGGCACGACGCCACTCCAGCCGCTCAAGATCAGCTGACTCGCTGCTCCACAGAAAGCTGCCGTCTTTAAGCAAGCGCAGGTTGTTGTGCAGATTGACCCAGGTCTTGCTGCGTTCAGTCAGCAGCACACGCGTGCTCAAATCCTTGGCGTTTACCTCGATGAGATCCAGTTCACGCTGATCGCGATTCTGACGCTGCCAAACTAGCGCGCTGCTGTCCGGCCGCCAGTCCACGCGCGCCAGATAGATATCGGCATCCTTGCCCAGATCAAACCACCGGGTTTTGCCGCTATCGAGGCTGAGCAGGCCAAGACCGATGGTCACGTTGGTGGTGCCCGCAAACGGGTAGCGCTGCTCCATGAAGTCGGTGCGGTCGGCATAGATTTCCATGCGCTTTTGTAGCGGCACTTTGGATTCATCAAAGCGCGTTAGCGCGATCTGCGTTTCGTCCGGCGACCACCAATATCCAGTGAGACGGTCCATTTCCTCCTGCGCCACAAACTCAGCCATGCCCAGGCTGATGCTGCCGCCGCCTTCGCGGGTAAGCTGCCGCGGCTTGCCGTCCTCAAGCGCCACCAGCCAAAGATTCTGCGCCCGCACAAAGCTCACAAAGTTCCCTTTTGGGGAGAATTTTGGGTCGGTCGCAAAGCCGTCCTCGACCTTGGTGAGCTGCTTTGAGGTTCGACTACCAAGCGCATAGACGAAGAGGGCGCCGTTGAGCGGAAACAGCAGCTGTTTGCCGTCGGCCGAGAACTGGTAGTCGAGAATTCCCGAGAAACTGCCCAGTCGAAGCCGCTCGCGACGCGCCTTTTCTTCTTCCGATAGCTGCTCGGCGCGCCCGTCAAGCAGCGCATTGGAATCAACCAACAGGCTTTCCCGCCCGCTCGCAACGTCCATGAGCCACAAATCGAGCTGCTCGGAACGCTCAGCTTTGCCGCGCAAGAAGGTAACGGACTTGCCATCCGGCGCGAAACGCAGGGCGCGCGGCGCGCTTCCCGAGAGTGACGGATCGGAAAAAATGCGCTCCAGCGGCAGGTTTTCGGCGTTCATCGTGCTACTCCAACAAAAACCAGCGACCAGCAGCACACCCGCGCGCAGTAAACGCATAGCAACCTCAAGGCCAGATTCAAGGAGGCGGAGTGTGCCAAAAGCCGGGTGCAAAAATCGCCGCGCAGACTATTTGTTCGATCGCTGTGTCAAAAGCTGCGTGCAAAAGCCGCCGCGCAGACTACTTGTTCGATCGCTGTGTCAAAAGCTGCGTGCAAAAGTCGCCGCAAGAGCGCGAGCCGAAGGCAAGTTCTGGTAGTTTTGCCGCCATGAGCAAACGCAAACCGAATCCGGCGTCGCCTGACCTGCGCGACCCCAGCAACTTTTTGAACCGCGAACTGAGCCAATTGGAATTTCAGAGGCGCGTGCTGGCGCAAGCACACGATCAGAGCATCCCTTTGCTTGAGCGACTGAAGTTCCTTTGCATCAGCAGCTCCAACCTGGATGAGTTTTTTGAGGTGCGGGTCGCGAGCATTCACCATCAACTGGTGGGAAGCACTACGCGAACTTGGCTTGATGCGCAGACGCCGAGCGAAGTGCTGGCGAAAATTCGCAAGCAGGCGACGGAATTGATCAAGGACCAGTACCGCTGCTTCAGCCAAGAATTGGTGCCCGCGCTGGCCAAGGAAGGCGTTCGAATCTCAATGCGGGACCAGTGGAACGCGAAACTGAAGCGCTGGCTGCTGCCCTATTTCAAAGAACAGCTGCTGCCGGTATTGAGCCCGCTGGGACTCGACCCGGCGCACCCGTTTCCACGCATTCTCAACAAAACGCTCACGTTTTTGGTCGATCTCAAGGGCAAGGATGCGTTTGGTCGCGAGGGCGAACTGGCGCTGGTGCGCGCGCCGCGCTCATTGCCGCGCGTGATTCGTCTGCCGCATGAGGTGGCCAGCGCACCCTTTGAGTTCCTGCTGCTCTCCTCCATTCTGCAAAACTATATCCACGAGCTGTTTCCGGGCATGGAGGTCGAAGGCGCTTACGCATTCCGCGTGACGCGCAATGCTGAACTCGAAGTTGACGAAGACGACAATGAAAATCTGGCGCGCGCGCTGCAGAACGAGCTCTACGAGCGCGGCTTCAATCGCGCCATTCGGCTGGAGATCAGCGAAGGCTGTCCGCGTGCCTTCACGCGTTTCTTGACCGAGCAGTTCGAGCTCACGGACGCCGAGGTTTATCGCTGCCACGGCCCGGTCAATCTGCACCGATTGATGGCGGTGTACGACATGGTCGACCGTCCCGATCTCAAGTTCACGCCCTATACCCCAAGGCTGCATCCGGTGGTGGCTCAGGGCGCCAATTTGTTCGATGCCATCGGCAAGGCCGACGTGCTGCTGCACCACCCGTTTGAATCTTTTGCTCCGGTGGTTGAGCTGATCAAGCAGGCGGCGAGCGACCCTGAGGTCTTGGCGATCAAGCAGACACTGTACCGAACCGGCAAGAATTCCCCGTTTGTGCATGCCCTGATCGATGCCGCGCGTGCGGGCAAAGACGTGACCGTGTTGATCGAGCTGCGCGCACGCTTCGATGAGGAGGCCAACATTGGCTTGGCGAATCGGCTGCAAGAGGCAGGCGTGCAGGTGGTTTACGGTGTGGTGGGGTTCAAGACGCACGCCAAAATGCTGCTGGTGGTGCGCCGCGAACACGCCAAGCTCAAGCGCTACGTGCATCTGGCAACCGGCAACTATCACCCCGGAACAGCGCTTGCCTACACCGATTTTGGCCTGCTGACGGCCAATGTAGAGATTTGCGAAGACGTGCATTTGATCTTTCAACAGCTGTCCGGACTGGGCCCCGTGATCAAGCTGCGTCGGCTCTTGCAGGCGCCTTTCACGCTGCACACGGGGCTGATTGAGCGCATTGATCGAGAAGCCGAACATGCGCGCAGCGGCCGCAGCGCGCGCATTTGCGCCAAGATGAATGCGCTCAGCGAATCGGGCGTGATCCAGGCGCTGTATCGGGCCTCGCAAGCGGGCGTGAAGATCAATCTGATCGTGCGCGGCAGCTGTGCCCTGAAGCCGGGTGTGCCTGGACTGTCTGAGCTGATCACCGTGCGTTCGATCGTCGGGCGCTTTCTAGAGCATTCGCGGGTTTTCTACTTCGAAAACGACGGGCACTCTGAAACGCTCATTTCGAGCGCTGACTGGATGGATCGCAATCTGCTGCGGCGCATCGAAGTGGCAACGCCGATTCTGGATCTGGATCTGGCGCGCCGCGTCTTCAACGAATCGCTGGAAAACTACGCGGTCGATAACCAGCAGGCGTGGCAGCTGAATGCTGACGGCAGCTACACCAAGGTGATGCCCAGCGACGGCGAGATGCCGTTTTCCGCGCAGTCCATGCTGATGGCCAGGCTAGGGGCCTAAACGATGGAACTCGCCGATCTGGAAGGCCAGAGCTTTGCCGCGGTCGATATGGGCTCGAACAGTTTCCACATGATCGTGGCGCGCGTCACCGCCGGTGGCTTTCAGATCATTGATCGACTCAAAGACACGGTGCGCTTAGGCGCCGGATTGACCGCCGAGGGCGGGCTGGATGCGGATGTGCGCGCGCGCGCCATGGCAACGCTTGCGCAGTTTGGGCAACGGCTGCGCGGGCTCAGGCGCGAACATATTCGTGCCGTGGCCACCAACACCGTGCGTCAGCTATCGGCACCCAACGTGTTTCTGGCCGATGCCGAGCAGGCGCTGGGCGTGCCGATTGATGTGGTCAGCGGACGCGAGGAGGCTCGCCTGATTTATTTGGGCGTCTCGCATTCGCTCGGACCCTCGCGCGCCCGCCGGCTGGTGATCGATATCGGCGGCGGTTCCACCGAATGCATCATTGGACAGGGTTTTGAACCGCTGGAGACCGAATCGGTGCAGATGGGCTGCGTTGCATCCACGCGCCGGTTCTTCAGCGACGGCCAACTCAGCCGCAAGCGCTGGCGTGAGGCGCAAGAGATCCTTGCCCTGGAACTGGCGCCGTTTCGCAGCGCCTATCTTGCGCGTGGCTGGCGCAAAGTGATCGGCTCATCCGGAACAATCAAGGCCACAGCGCGCATTGCAGCCCAGTTTGCGGGCAGAGAATCCGATCTCACGGCGGTTGGCTTGGAACAGGTCATTGAGCGCGTGCTGGCGGCGAAAGAAATCGAGCGCATTGAGCTGCCGGGCCTGAGCACCGAACGGCGCGCGGTGATTGCAGGCGGGCTTGCCGTGCTGGAAACCTGCTTTCGCGAGTTCCGGCTCGGCCATATGGAAATCAGTGAAAGCGCGATGCGCGAGGGCGTTTTGCTCGATCTCATTGGCCGCTTACACCACGATCAGGCGCGCCTAGTGACGATCAAAGCCATGGCCCGGCGTGCCAGCGTCGATCTGACTTTCGCCGAACGCGTGATGAACACCGCGATGGAGCTTTTTCGCCAGTCCGCCGTGCGGCTTTGTCTGGATGATGACGATCGTGATTTTCTGCAATACGCGTCCTTGATCCATGAGGTTGGCTTAACCATTGCGCACAGTCAGCACCACGTCCATGGGGCCTATATCGTTGAAAATTTTGATCTTCCGGGATTTTCCAGGCGCGATCAGCAGCGCTTGTCGATCCTGGTTCGTTGCCACCGCCGCACGGTGGATATGGCGCAACTGGCAAGCCTTTCCGCTGCGGATGCGATTCGAACGCGCTGGTTGATCACCTTGTTGCGGATCGCAGTGACGCTGCATCGCACGCGCAGCACAGAGCAGCTCCCCGGCCTGCAGGTGCAGGTCGATGGCAGCGAATTCAATTTGTGTTTTCCGCCCGGCTGGCTGCAGGCGCATCCGTTGACCCGAGCTGACTTGAAAGAAGAGCGTGATCGACTGAAAGCATTGGGTGTGAAGCTCAAAGTGGGCGCGCGCTCCGAATCGCGCGCCGCCGGCAATGTGCTTTCAGGGGCGCTGATTTAGTTGTCAGGACCCATGCGGCGAGGTGGTAATCCATGCCCACGCGGTGGCCATTGCCAGCCTACGGTATGCGCTCAAGCTTCAGTTCCGTCACCGGCGAATGGCTGATCTTGCCTTTACCCAGCACCTGCCAGCTTGAGCCATCGGGTCCGACGAACACAAAGCCTGTTTCCGCGAATTCGTTGGCTCTCAGCGGGCTTGGCTGCAAGCCCGCGCGATCCGCGCGTGCGCGCACCGCGGCCACGTCTTCGCTGTACACCGTATGCATGGTGATGCCCAGCTCTCCCAGCCGCTGGTGCTGCTGGCGGTCGGTGCGCACGTCACGCGGGGCGAAGAATTTCAGCTTGCCGCAGATGTTGTTGGGGGCCACGAAGCCGCGATACCAGTGACTGCCGCCGTCGACCATGCCGAACACCTTCTTGGGGCCTTCCAGCCAATCGCCGTCCAGGCTCGCGGGGCGCTCTTCCTTGAAGCCCAGCACGTCAACAACGTACTGGGTTTTGGCATTGATATCGCCGGAAATGATGAAATCATGATGCGTGAACTCGCTCGCCGGCAGCGGCGCGCTGGTGTTCAAGGTGCCGTAGCCCTTGATCGTGTAGCCGTAGCGTTGAAAGAACACGTGGTTGAATAGCTCACCGTAGACGCCGGACTCGCGTACGCCCACGCGACGATTGTGTAGATCCGGCTTGCCCTGCGTTTGTCCAAACAAGTCGGCAAACACCGGCGTGATCGGCAGCCAAGACTGACCCACAAGCCGCGCGTCTTGGAACACATCGTCGATGCGCATGATGTCATCCACCATCAGCACGCTCAGTCGCTGTCCTACCGTTTCTGGCGGCGCGTAACCAACGCCTGGCCCAAGCGGTTGCTGCCAGACCATGATGCGCAGCAAGCCATGGCTGTCTACGCTGCCATTTTGCATGCGAATGCTGCGCAGTGCGCTGCGCACGCCATAGAGCGCGTGTGCGGCGTCTTCCGTGAGTGCCCCGCTGGCGATTTGGCGAAAGCCAAACAGCGCGAAGTGCTGCTTCACCGCGTCCAGCCCGCGTTCGTCGGTGCCGGTCACCACCTCATAGACTCCGGACGTAGGTGCTACCAGCGCCGGTTGCGCCGTAATCAACGTTGGTGTGAGCCACAAACCCAAGCAAACCAGCCGTGCTATACGCATTGAAATCACCTCAATAAATCTCGCCAATCATGCAGCGCAGACTACCACCTGCTTTTTCGATTTCATCCAGCGGCACGCTTTCAATGGCAAAGCCCAGCGCGGCAAAACGTGCGCGGCTTTCCGGCCGAAGCGCGTCTGCGGCTTGCTCGCTCATCCACACCGAGTTTGGGCTCAGGGCAATGCAGTTGCCCGCGTAGTGCGCCTTTTCGACGCGATCAAGCTCAATCAAGCGTCCGGCGTAAAGGCGCTGCATCTGATCAAGCGCCGCCGGATCAGCGATGCCGTCCGGGCAAACCACCAGGGCGCGCCCGGCCAGGGCGCTGAGCACCACGTTGGTGTGGTATTCGCCTTGCTGGAGCGCAAACACATAGCTGGAGTCGAGAGCAAAGCCGTGGTGCATGGCTGCTGCACCGGTTTGGTCGCAGCGCTCGCTCAGGCCGCACCAGCCCACATTGCGCGCCCGGTCGATCACCATGCTGCCAGTGAGCTCAGCCACCATGTGCGCGCGCGACAGCGGATACAGCGCATAGCCCAAGGTCTGCGTGAAGTAGCGCTTGATGTCTGGCCGCTCCAGCTCCCGCTGGCGCACTGGATGCCGCATCGCGCCCAGCAAAAGCCGCCCGGGCGCAGTAGCGAACACATTATTGGGAAACTGCGCGTCGGGGGTTTCACTGCGGCCGGCAAATGCCATGCTCACGATGCCGCTTCGGCTCAAGCGCTGCTGCAGCCCAATAAACTGGCGCATGGCGCGATCGGCGTCAGCGCCGGCTTGCAGCTGCATGTAGCGGTTGTCGCGCGCAGACTCCGCGGCCAGCGAGAACTGCTCCGGAGCAATCAGGAATACCGCCTTGGGTACGCCGATGTGGCACGCCGGAGGCAAGGCATCCGGAATCGTGCCCAGCCAGTAGCTCTGGCGCGCAACGAGCGTAGGCTCTTGCTGCACGCGGTCTGGCGCGCTGGAGCTTGGCGCGCTGGAGTCTGGCCTACTGGAGCCTGGCCTGTTGGAGCCTGGCATGCTAGGCGCGCTTCCAGCGCACGCCCGCAGGGGTGTCTTCCAGCACCACGCCGGCGACGGCCAGCTCATCGCGCAAGGCGTCCGAGAGCTTAAAATCGCGCGCCGTTCGCGCCGCCTGACGCGCCGCGATTTTTGCCTCGATGGCTGCATCGTCCAGGGTGGAACTGGCGTTTTCGCTCTGGAACCAGGATTGGCTAGTGCGCTGGCAGAAGCCAAGCAAGCCGGCACTGCCCAGCAGCCGCGCCTTGGCGAGACGCATGGCTTCGGGTCCTTCTGCCTTGTTGCCTTCCCTGGCCAGCGCGCTCAGTTCGGCCAATGCTTCCGGCGTATTCATGTCGTCGCACAGGGCAGCTTCAAGGGTCTCGCTGATCTGATAATCGCTGGTATGCACCGGCACGCTTTCGAGCCGCTGCAGGGCGCCATAGAGGCGGTCCAGCGTGCTGCGCGCTTGCTGCAGCGCAGCATCAGACCAGTCGAGCGGCTGTCGGTAGTGCCCGCCAAGCAGCCAGAAGCGCAACACTTCGGTATCGAAGCGAGCGCGCACATCGCTCACCAGCAGCGTGTTGCCAAGCGATTTGCTCATTTTTCGCCCGTCAACCGTCACCATGCCGTTGTGCATCCAGTAGCGTGCAAAGGTTTTGCCGCCGTGTGCGCAGGTCGATTGTGCAATCTCGTTTTCATGATGGGGGAACAGCAGATCGTTGCCACCGCAGTGGATATCAAGGGTTTCTCCCAGGTGATCGCGGATCATCGCCGAGCACTCGATGTGCCAGCCTGGTCGCCCACGTCCCCACGGGCTGGGCCATCCGGGAAGCTCCTCGGTTGACGGTTTCCAGAGCACGAAGTCAGCCGGATGTTTCTTGAACGGAGCAACCTCAACGCGCGCGCCGGCGATCATTTCCTTGACGCTGCGTCCGGAAAGCTTTCCGTAGGCTGCAAAGCTCTCGACGTGGAACAGCACGTGGCCTTCGGCCGCATAGGCATGTCCCGATGCGATCAGCGCTTCGCACATCGAAATGATCGCGCCGATATGGTCGGTTGCACGCGGTTCCAGATCCGGCTGATCCGCGCCGAGCGCGCTCATGTCGTCCTGATAGGCCTTGGTAAAACGCTCGGTAATGCGCGCGATTTTCGCGTTGATGTCAAGCCCGGGCGCCACCAGTTCGGCCGCTGCGGCATTGATCTTGTCATCCACGTCGGTGATGTTGCGCGCGTAGCAAACCGCCGCAGCGCCAAATTGTCTCTTCAGCAAACGTGCCAGCAGACCAAACAGCACCGGCGGGCGCGCGTTCCCGAAATGGGCGAAGTTGTACACGGTGGGGCCGCAGCAATACATGGTGACCCGATTTGGGTTTGACGGGACAAACGTCTCAAGTCGGCGACTCAATGAGTTGTATAAGCGCAATTCCATGCCAAAGCGGTTCCGGGAGTAGTCTGCGGGCAGTCTAAACGAAGCCAGTCTAAGCGAAGCTAGGTCGAAACGTCATGGCGCCTGCGCGCGGCTAGCTACCCAGCCACCAATGTAGGCCGTAAACAGCGCCAAACGCCAACGCGGCGTGCGCGCCGGCCAGCCAGAACATCCAGCCGCAATCGGGTTGCAGCCAGCGCTCCTCGATCTGTTCGGCCAGAGCGCCGCCCAGAGCGGTGATGGCCGGTATTTCGGTGCCCGCGGCAAGCAGCTTTGCGTGCAGCGCGCTGCGGTCAAGCTGGGCCACAATCAGGCTAGAAAGCACGCGCTGTGCACGCGGCAAGCAGGCGTCAAGTTGGCAGAAGCGGTCGCCGAGCTGAATGGCGCTTTGGCCCGCGCCAGCTTCGCGCAAGGGGCCGAGTAGCCAATCGAACAAGGGCTTTTGCTGCAAAGCGATGGCTTTACTGGCGCCGAGCAACAGCCCGTGGCGGTACGACCAGAGTGCCCAAATCCAGGGCAGGGCCAGCAACACCACCTGCACGCAAACGATGCTTGCGCGTCCCACCCAGCTCAGTTCGCTCAAGCGCCACCAGAGTGGCAACAGCGCGAGGGTTGCCGCCAAGCTCAGGCCGGCGCCGAGGCTCAAGCCGAGCAGAACGCGTGAAACAGCATAGTAGCCAAAGCGCAACGCGGTGCTTCCCGCGTGCGCCAGCGCGGCGCCCGTTTTACTCATCGCTTGCGCATGCTGCAGTGCTGTGAGTGGCTAGGGCAATCTGCTAGCGCAATCGGTTCAATGGGCGCGCCGATTCAGTGTAGTTCCGCGCTCTTGGTCACGGAAAAGCTCTCGCCGCAGCCGCATTCGCCGGCCATGTTCGGGTTGTTGAACACGAACGTGGCGTTCAAACCCTGTTTGCGGAAATCGATCTCGGTGCCATCAACAACCGACAAGCTGCGCGCGTCAACCACAACTTTGACCCCATCAAGCTCAAACACTTGGTCATCCGCATCGATCTGGTGCGCGACATCCACCACGTAGCCCCAGCCGGAGCAACCCGTTTTCTTCACGCTAAAGCGCAACGCACGCGCGCTCGGATCCTTGCTGATGAAGGTCTTGGCGCGCTGCAGCGCGGCACTGGTAAGCGAAATGGCCATGTTGACTCCTAAGGTAAGCTTGAAACATACAGGTTTGTAAGTGCTGCGCGATACTGGACCGATGACAGTGAATGCCCGGTAGCTGGAGCCTACCGCCCGTTTGTGCCTGACCGCCCGTTGGTGCCGACACTTAGCCCCGACACTTAACCCCTGTCATCTCGAGCGACGGGAGAGCTCTAAAGCCAGCGGGAGTTGGATTTCTCGCTGCGCTCCAGATGAAGCTCACATCCTACGCGCGCTGAATGTCAGGTGCGACCGTAGCGATCTTCGAAGCGGACAATGTCGTCCTCGCCAAAGTAGTCGCCACATTGAACCTCAATCAGGGCAATGGGTTCGCTGGTTGCGTTTTCAAGGCGATGCCGGGTTTCCACCGGAATCTCAATCGACTCGTTGCGCTTCAGATCCACCGTTCGCTCACCGACCGTAACCCGTGCCACGCCGCTTACCACCGTCCAATGCTCGCTGCGGCGATGATGCATTTGCAGCGAAAGTATGTGTCCCGGATTGACCACCAAACGCTTCACCTTGCAGTCGACAGCATCCTCCAACACCGTGTAGCTGCCCCACGGGCGGTGCACGGTGCGATGCACGCTGGCGCTTTCATGGCGCATGCTTTGCAGTGATTCGGTCACTTTCTTGACCTGCTGCGCCTTGTCGCGGTGCGTGACCAGAACCGCGTCCGCGGTGTCGACCACCACCACGTCATCCAGCCCCACCACCGCCACGGTGCGATTTTCACCGGCTTGCACAAAGCAATTGCGGCTGTCAACGATGACCACATGTCCCTGCTGACGATTGCCTTGCGCATCCCCGCTGCCGAGCTCGCTCAGGGCTTTCCAATTGCCGATATCGTTCCAATCAAAGCTGGCTGGAACCACGGCCCGCCGATGCGCGCGCTCCATCACGGCGTAGTCGATCGAAATGTCCGGCAACTGCGCAAACGCGTCAGCCGGGAAGCGAATGCTGTCCTGGCCCCATTGCACTGTTTCCGCAACCTTGTGCACTGCGGCCAGTACCTCAGGGCAGGTCTGCTGCATCACGTTCAGCAGCTCATCGGCGCGAAACGCAAAAATTCCCGCGTTCCAGAAATACTTGCCGCTCGCAACATATTGCTCGGCCGTGGCTTGATCCGGCTTCTCAACAAACTGGGTGATCAAGGCGCCGCCGTCCAGTGGCGCACCCGCTTCAATGTAGCCAAAGCCGGTTTCCGGGCGCGTCGGCAGCACGCCAAAGCTCACCAGGTAACGATCGCGCGCCAGACGCTCGGCGCGGTCAACGGCATGTTTGAAGCCATCGAGGTCATCGATCAGGTGATCGGCCGGCATCACCAGCATGATGGCGTCAGGTGCCTCCATGGCTTGAATCGCAAGCGCCGCCAGCGCAATTGCTGGCGCGGTGTTGCGTCCCATCGGTTCAAGCAGCAGCCGCGTGCGCGCTGAGGGTGCGCTGGCCTGGAAACAGTCCTGAGTCAAGAAGCCCTGGTCCTGGTGCGTGACCGCATACACCAAATGCGGCTTTGCCACAGCCTGGGCACGCTGCATGGTTTTGGCGAGCAAAGACTCGCCATCCTGTAAGCGCATGAAGGGCTTAGGAAAGGCGCGACGTGAGATCGGCCACAAACGGGTGCCGGCGCCGCCGGACAAGATAACTGGGATCAACATGGCGCGCATCTTAGCTTGAAGCTGGTTGAGATCGGCCGAAATTTAGCGAGCAAGGCCATCGGGCAAGGCCATCGGGTAAGGCCATCGGGTAAGGCCATCGGGTAAGGCCATCGGGTAAGGCCATCGGGTAAGGCCATCGGGCAAGGCCATCGGGTAAGGCCATCGGGTAAGGCCATCGGGTAAGGCCATCGGGTAAGGCCATCGGGTAAGGCCATCGGGCAAGGCCATCGGGTA
>Ga0163144_10021157_pt1 | contig 12941 bp, 12 predicted proteins | sample OliLak19BULKMAT1_FD_123175 | JGI IMG/M metagenome (GOLD analysis project Ga0163144, IMG submission 123175) | Freshwater microbial mat bacterial communities from Lake Vanda, McMurdo Dry Valleys, Antarctica - Oligotrophic Lake LV.19.BULKMAT1 | ecosystem: Environmental > Aquatic > Freshwater >...
GCCTCAGGAACATTGTCTGTCTCTGGTATTATCAACATCGATTACCTGCGGTTGGACGGTAACGCTATCACGAGCACCAATCCTGACGGTGACATTACTATTACCCCCAACGGTACAGGTAACTTGGTGTTGGATGGATTGAATTGGCCGCAAGCAGACGGTACAGCTAACTACGTACTACAGACGAACGGTTCAGGTCAACTGGGCTGGGCCCTTATGTCTGCGGCTGCCGGTGGTTCTACCACACAGGTGCAGTACAACAACGCAGGTGCGCTAGCAGGTTCTAGTGATTTCATCTGGAGCAACGGCACACAGACGCTGACACTAGGGACAACACTAGTACTAAACGCTGATACTGCTGCAGCACCTGTAATCGACTTCCAAGGTGCAACCTCTGGTGGTATGACGTTTGCTGCGAACTCCACAGGCTACCTGGGTCACACGAGCTTCACTACTACACACAACGGTACGTTAAGCACTGTTACCCTTGCTGGACAGTTGAACGTAGATAACCTGCGTCTCGACGGTAACACTATCAGCAGTACAGATACTAACGGCAACATCACAATAGCTCCCGACGGTACGGGGCAGATTGTACTTGATGCAATGAGCTGGCCCACCGGTGCTGGAACTACAGGTCAGATCCTGGAGGTGTCTGGAGCTGGTGTACTGTCTCTTGCTTCGGGCTACACTACCGCAAGGTGGAATGCAGATAAGATCCAAGGCTACGCGGTACAGAACGTAGCACCTAGCGATGGTCAGGTTCTCAAGTGGTCTAACGCTAACAGCAGGTGGGAACCTGCAGCAGATGCTGGTGGTGGAGGTGGTGGTACTCCAGGTGGCGCTACCACACAGGTGCAGTTCAACGATGCTGGCGCCTTTGCTGGCGACACAGCCTTTACCTGGGATAAAACGAGTGAGGCATTACAAGTAGGCAAGCTAGGCATACTGGATATTACTACGGGCGGTGGCCAAAGCTACACAAACATTTTGGGTGGATATCTTTTAGATACCCCTCGTGGTGATGGTGTTTTTATTGGTATGGACAACTCTGCTGTCGTGGCTGGCACCACCAGGGGTCACATCAAGATTGGTCGTAATGACATTCCACTGGGTGGAGCGGAACCATTGCCAGGTCGTGGAGCGTATGACGGGCAGATCATAGTACTGGGTCAATTCGGTGAGATATCGGAAACAGACTACTTCGGTAGTCCTATCTACGACACGGTTGTCATAGGTAACATGGGGCTAGCTAGGCAGTCCGGTACCATCGTGCACGCGTATGATTACATCAGTGATGACGACCGTGTTGTCACGCCTGTAGCTGTACCAGGATCTGCACAGACCACAATGTCTGTGGCTTACGGTAAAGTCGCTAGCGGTGCTATGGGTGGCGCTACTCTGTTCGTCAAACGTACAGTCGATAATCTGTACAATGCTTGTTACTCAGTACCGCCCAACACGGTAAGCACCTTGGATATTTTGCTAACGGTTCGACGTACCGATGCGTCAGGGTCAGCTTCTTATCAAATCCTGGCTGTGGTTGAGGAAATCGCAGGTGTCGTAACTCTACTTAGCTCAAAAGTAACTACGTTATACAGTAGTATCTTGGAAGCAGATATGACAGGACCTGTCTTAACAGGAACCAATGCCCTTGGATTAACCCTGGAGTTTTTGCTAATACAAGCCAACATGGTAGTGGCAGCGCATGCACACATTCGTGCAGTTGAATTACAGTTACCGTTTGCAGTAGGGGATTCATCAACATGATAGGTATAGCAACGTTTGCAATGATGCGTACTGGGCACCATGCTGTTATGGAGTGGATACGTAAACAGTTACCTGGTTCTAATGTCCTTGACAACAATAGTGCATCTAATTCTGCTACAAACAACCTACGGCAACGTAAGATAAAGACAGATGTAGATCACTATCTAACTAACTTCGAAGATGTACCAGTAAGGGTGCTACCAGCTTTCATGAAAGCATTAAGCGTCTTCACGCCACTACGGGACTGCGAAAGCGTTAGTAAGGTGCTGGTGTTGCGTGATGCTTACAATATGTTTGCTAGCCGCATAAGGGTAGACCCGAAGACATTTATACCATTAGGCAAAGCGTCCCCCAGCGCCATACAGCTGTGGAAAGATCATTGTATAACTGTGTTATCAGACCCAACTGTTCTACCTGTACTGTATAACAAGTGGTTGGTAGACGAAGCATACAGGTCTGACATAGTACACAAGCTTGGGTTGGAGTTAGTAGACAACGAACTAGGTAACATGTGCGAGGGGTTTGAAGGTGGTAGTAGTTTTGGTGGGCAGCGAGGAGCGAGACCTCTAGCGAATGATCTGACAACGCGGTATAAGCGCGTACTGACTGATACAACATTTGCAGGCATATTACAGGACGATGAAATAGATGACCTCAACAAAGAAATCTTCGGATTCGGTGTTCGTGATCTACACGGACTCTGATCCAATGTTCCTAGACGCGGCAAAGGCGATGCTTGCCCAAGTACACACAGTAGGTGGATGGCAGGGCGACTACGCAATGTTCCACAACGGTTTGGACTCAAATCAACTACAGTGGTTCATTGATCGTGGTGTACATGTGCAACCTGTGGCCGACTACACTCCTGACGTGTCAGGTATGCGAACCACAGCTCCGCTACAGGAGTTGCGTAGAGTGCAACTGTACAAACTTAACGTACTAGGTTCGTGGGTTAGGCAGTGGAAGCAGGTGGTCTTCTATGACACCGACATGGTTCTGATGCGTGAGATAAACACGTTAGCCAGCTTACGTGGGATCCACGCCAAGCTAAGTCCAGGTCCGGGCAGCACACTGTTAACAAAATTTTCTATGCAACCCTCGCAGATGCTAGAGGAACTTCTATACGAGTACCCTGAGGTAACGTTTGAAGCAGGGTGTAACGGTGGTGTGTACGCATTCAGTACTGATGTCATCAAGGACGACACATTTGACTACGCGACCGCGATATCCAATAAGTATCAGAAAGTAGCACACTGCGGCGAAGAGGGTATCATGGGCTTAACGTTTTTGGGTGAGCTACAGGAACTACCAGCCTGCTTTAACTTTAACATAGTCAACCACATAAAGAATAACAATGCACCCTTAGTGCCTAAACCAGTAGTGTTGCACTACGTTGGATTTAAGAGCAAGCCTTGGTTCAAGGGTCATTGGTTCAACAACTTGTGGAAGTTCAACTTATCGCTTAGCGACCACTTGGACTACTCTAAGCCGTACGAAGGTTACGACAAGTATGGCAGCGTAGTACCTACAATAGTTGGGAGGACGTTCCTAGGCGACTTCCCATCCGTGTACAGACCGGCTATCATGGGGTAATAATGGCTAACGAACTAAAAGCTCTGGCTGCTTCAGGTAAAACCTTGTACGCAATCGTACGAAGGCACACGGATGACAAGGTCTACTCAGCTGACCTTGGGCAACTGGTTACCTATGACGACGACGACTGGACCACGTACGCCATTACCATGACGGAGGTCGGTGCTTCGGGTTTGTACTTGGGTGTAGCCCCAGCACTCACTGCCAATACGTACTACATCGACATGCGCTACCAGGCCGGTGTTGACCCTGCACTTGATGACGCACGTGTAGGTGGTCGCCACTACATATGGACAGGTTCAGAAGAAGCAGTTAGCCCCCTTGAGGAACTGGTGGATGGGCTGGCCTTGCGGGACATGCTGAAGGTTTTGTTTGCAGCTATTTGTGGCGAAACAGAATCCCCGGCAGTTAATAGGATAGAATTCAAAGATCAAGAGGACAATGTAGTCCTCTCCATAACCTACGGCAACAATAGGGGTGTGCGTACATCCTCTGACATCTCAATCTGATATAATCGGGTTTGAGTGGCAATGTGCCATTTACTTGAAAGAAAGGTTTTACCATGAGCGATACCCTCACCGAGAAGCAAGCAACCGACGTACAGAACCATATGTTCTCCAACGTCTACCTGCCTGCCTTCGTCCACAACTTCAACCAGAAGGCGGCCTCAGTCGGCCTGCCCCCTATCCAGACTGAACAACAGCTGGAAGAGGCGCTGCAGATTGCGTCTATGCTTGAACAACAGAAGCATGCATCTGCTACCACCAATCACCCCGTTACCAAAGTGGCTAACGCCATGCGCGGTAAGAACGGCGTCGTCAAGCAGGCAACTGTCAAGACTGCACAGGCTGCCACTAACTTCGGCAACCAAGTTGTCCAGGACCAGAACTTCCTGCAGGGTTTGTTTACCGCACTGAAATAAGAGAGGATCTTTGTTATGCGCAATATCTTAATTGCGCTCACGTTGACCGTGGCAACACTCCTGCAAGGGTGTGGTGTCACGGTCTCAGCACGTGAGCAAGACCTGTTTCGTAGAAACGCAGAGAACGCTACACAGATGGCTGACGTAGCAGAACGCGATACTAATGTACCTGACGCCTACAAGCGTTGGATTCGCGCAGATGCCAAAACGTGGAAGGCACTGCATAAGTGGTCACTAGGCGAACGAGCCAGCGACGCTAAGGGAGAATAACAATGGCATCGGAACTGAAAGACATGATTGCCGAGGCTCTACGAGAGCCAGTCAAGGCGTACATCCCAGGCATTACCCGCATGGCCTCCAAGGACTTCTGGGCAATGGCTAAGCTGCTTTTCCAAGCAGATGATCCAGCTAAAGCACGTGATGTAATCCGACCGTACATGGATGCAGAGGAACTGACTAAAGAAAAGGAAGAGTTGTCTGTACTGGCAGAGATTCTTGCTAACGAGCGTGCCGACTCAAAAGAGTTCGCCAATGCAATCCTGAAATCAATCCTGCGTGTCGCTATCAAGGTGGCAGTGGGAATCTAAGAGGTAGTTATGAAACAGCTCTGGCATCGTATAGCAGACATACTTTTCTCGGAGAGCCGGAAGAAGTACACGGCGCTGTGGGTGGCAGGCTGGGCGACCAGAGCATCGGCAGTTATTGTCGGTGCTCTGTTGGGTATGTCGGCTACAGACACTGCAAGCATCGGAATGATTATTGGTCAATTTGTGGGTGCTGCTGTACTACTGTCAGCACCTGCACTGTTTGACTTCATGAAAGACAAGAAACTCACCGAACGCGCTAAGCACTTTGAGAACTTGTCAGAGAAGGTTGTAGAGGCGCTTGAGGTAACCAAGCGAGACAACGTAGTTAACTTCAAGGACGACAAGAGCAAAGAGCTCTTAGACGCGCTACTTGGTCCCGAGGGTAAGGCCCTAGTGGACAAGATACAGAAACGACTAAACACATGAGCATTTGTCTACCCTACGCTGATAGCTCCGGTGCCACTGGCTCATCAGGTGCATGCGACAGTTGGCCAGTGTACTCAATGAACCAGGGTATTGCTGAGGGACTCACCGTAACCATCAACGATGCTAAGTTGGCGGCTATCTCTGTGATTACCAACAACTATGTACCTATCTGCGGCGAGGACATCGCAGAGGATGCAATCGAAGGTTTCGGTGAAGAATGTCGGTTGGAGGGTGCAGAGTTTCGATACAGAGAGCACTGGAACAGTGGCGTTGTACGCATCGTTGAAGGCGAGCGCGTAACGGCCGACACTTTTCATTTCTCGTTCACTGCGGCACAACTTGCTTGCGCTGGTCTATTCCTGGGTGAGATTATCCTGTATCAACCAGTGGATAACCGCCAAGCACCTGTGTACATCAAGTCTGTGTACCTAGAAGTGTCCAGCAACTCTATGGGTGGATCCTATACACCGCTTACTATTGCTGAACTCCGCATGATTATGCGGGACGAGTGCCCTGGTTCCAACTTCTTGCTGGACGACCTTGAGTACTCAGACAAAGAGATCTTCGGGGCTATGCGCCGATGCGTGGACTACTGGAACGAGACACCACCGCCTATAGGATGTTACGACTACTCAAACTTCCCGTACCGGTACCACTGGGGTGTAGGCGCCATGGGGCAGCTACTACGCAGCGTATCTCTGCATAAGCTTCGTAACTTCCTGGACCACGATGGCGGTGGCCTGGCCATCAACGACCAAGCACGTTGGAAGAACTATCAGGATATGGGATCAAACTACTGGAACGAGTATCGTGAGTGGGTACTCAGCAAGAAGATTGAGATCAACATGTCCAGTGGCTTTGGGAGCATCTAATGGCCTTTGTATTCGGTAGCTTGAGCGTGTACCCACAGCTAGTGAACATGTCACTGATTGAGTGGTCGCTGCACCCACAATTCAACCGACCTGGCCCTTATAACTTCACTGTACAGTTCTCTCGCGCGGGTACCCCTGACGCAGAGGATTGGACCGATCTGATTACGGTACAAGACGACAACAAAGCCATCTACTCGTTTACGGACGAATTCCGTCGTAACTGGTCTGTACCTACTCACTGGTTCTATCGTATTAAGCTGGAGCTACCTAACGGTAACCAAGGCGAATACTACGTAAGCCACGCAGAGCCCTCATGGGGCAGCCTGGGGCGTCAGGACGTACTGCAGGTACGAGAGATGTACAGGCAGGCTTGTTTGAAGCTACGCAAACGTGCGGGATCTAAGGGGCTTCTGTTCAAGCGTAAGAACTGGGGCATAGTCACTGACACGCGTGACCCGGACACAGACGAGGTGATAGACACGGGATCTCTGGTGGATTATGGGGTTGGTTTCGTAGGTGGCTACTACTACCCTGTTGAGTACTGGCTGGAGATGCGAGCAGGTGAGACACGAGAGATAAGCCAAAACGACACGGGTACTACAGATAACGTGGTACTATTCTGTAAGGGACTGGCTTGGCCCATACCGCGTACAAATGACTTCTGGCACGACTGCACCACAGGCAAACGGTACTACATCGGTCAGATCACAACTACCACGCGTATGCGGCATCAGGCAGTTACGCTCACCATAGGGATAAGTGAGGCCCCCGCTACAGACAGCTTGTACTCTGTACCGCTACCTGGGCAAGATGAAGAACATTCACACTGGCAAGATGAACAATGGATAGTTGCCGCAAACCCTGCTGACTATGGACACTGGTTCTAACAACACGACGTTTGAGCCTACGAAGACTAGGAAGAAACCAGAGACCGTTAAGGTTCCTGAGTCTGTTCTACCCGACTACAGCTACGAGATCGAGCCCACGTATTCCATAGACCCTGAGTACACTGAGTTATGACTGCACTAGTCAATAACATCCCGTCTGAATCCTACCTATGCAAGTGGGCTATCACCCCACAGGTAATCACTGGGTACTTGATACAATTTGTACGTTGGAAGTTTTCCCGTCTTGAGAACCTACAGGATCCTATGCTGCGCAAAGCGCACTACCTGTGGAAGCCTGACGACCTGCTAGCGCAATCGATTAACTCTAATCTGCTAATCACCACCGCGCACAACTACAACACCACAAACGCACAACAACGCCCGGCCATTATCATCAAGCGCCAAGGTACAAACCTGGGTGAGAGAATGTCCATTGGTGATCGGTACCAGACCCCTACCAATCTTATTGGTAATGGTCATGACCCTAACTATGAAGCGACCATGGGGCAGCATCAACAACTCATGCAGGTGCAGGGTGCGCACTCGGTAATGTGCATCGGGGACTCTGGCGCTAACGCAGAAGTGATGGGTATAGAATTGTGGCACACATTTATTGACCACACACAAATAATTCGCCGTGACATGGGATTAGACGCATTTCGAGTAGGACCGCTACAAACTGCTGGTAAACTAAAAGAAGCAAATACGTCGTGGGTCGTCCCCTTTACGGTAACATATACATATCAGCGCGCAACGCTGGTAAGACAGGAAGCACCGTTGCTAAAGGCCTTCACCGTAGAGACCGCCTTGTCTTAAAATGCTGGAGGAATCCAAAATGACTTCGATCGTACTACCTCAGGTGTTGGTGTTCCAAGAGTTTCGTGCTGTTCCCGATGAACTCGTGGATCCGCTGCGAGCTCTAATCGTCGGCCCTGAATACAAATTACACCGGTACACCAACGAAACAGAAAAGCTGTTGACAGGTGCCTATAACCTAACTCTTGGTAACGAGTTTAGTTGGGTCACAGACCTCGCGCGTACCACAGGTGGTATCGTTGAACAGACCTACACCAAGGTGTACCTGGAAGACGCTCTGCTCAAGTACTGGGAAAACTCATCTAGCGCTTACGTCACCGGAAACCCTTACTCACCACCCGACGCTATTACGATTGTGCCGGTTAGTGGTGAGACCAACAAGGTGACTATCACGGATGTTAACCTGGTCGACAAAACTGGCTATGATCTGGATGCCAGCTTCTACGATCGAGACGTTAAAGTCGGTGACCACGTTATCCTGTCGGCAATTGTCGACGGTGTAACGACCACACTCGCAGCGGACATCATTGGCTTTGAAGGCATTGACGTAGCTGCAGTTGTTGGTACTGCCGCCCAGTCTTCAAGCAACAAAGTTACACAGATCGCATCTGGCCCCACCGCAGCTACTGTTACTGGTAGTATTGACCTTACCGCCTTGAGTGGTACGTTCGATGGCGTGTCGGTTGGTGTTATCTCTGAGGTCTACACCATCACGGTGGTTCGCGGCTCAACAGCCGGCAATCCATCCACGATGACCCTCAACATTACCACAGCGTCCGGTAAGGACGACGTACTTGGTTATGTACCCACGACTACAGCCTGGAACCAAGACATTCTGCTCGGTACACTCGGCCTGGAATTCCAGTTCGATCAAACCGTTGGAACGGACATTCTGGTTGGTAAGTGGACCGTCACCGTCGCGCAAGCATTTACCGCACCTACCCCCACTAAGGGTGGCACATACACCGGCACCAAAGACACAACCTACGTTGTTAAGGTGCTTCGTGGTGGCGCATCAGATGCGGCAGACGACGCAGACAAACCCCTGGTACAGATCACCACCAACACGGGTGTCGATGCTTCGGCTCCAACACTTGTGGACGGAGCAGTAAATGCTAATACGATCGACATAGGTAACTACGGTGTTACTATCGTCTGGAACCAAGTTAAGCTCTGTGCTAACGACAAGTACACCATCCCGGTTACTGCTGCGGGTGAGGGTGCTATTAGTACGATTGTTCTCAACCGAACACTGCCTACCGAACTGTTGGAGCTGGAAGATCTAACGATCAAGCTCTTCATCAAGAAGGATGTTGAGCTTCCCGACACGCTGTTCAACCTGGCTCTCACGAACTGGGAACAGAGTGCCACTACTATCACCATCAACGCTGGTGCCCAGGACTACGACTCTACGTGGCGCGGTGGCGCATACGCACTGCCCATCGAGGGTGCAGATATCTATGTACATTGGCGCGAGCTGGTTCAAGACCATGCTGATGCTGTGTACACGGTTGAAACTCTTGGTGACATCGCGGATCTCTTCACCACGAAGATTGATATTGATAACCCGCTTGTGTTCGGTATCTACAAAGCACTGCAGAACAGCGGTACCGAAAACTTCCCCAGCACTGCCGTACGCGCGATGGGCGTACCGACCAATGACTTGGCCGGTTACACCTACGTTCTCGATATTGCCGAACAACGTGATGACGTGTACACCCTTGTACCGCTCACCCACGACTCCGCTATCCTGAGCCTGTTCCAGACTCACGTGACTAGCCTCAGCTCGCCAGAGACCGCCCTGTGGCGTATCCTGCTGGTTTCGTCTGAGGAAGTTAACCCGCAGAACATTGTGGAAGCGGACAGCGATGCTTCGCCAACGCTAGCCACTATCGACGCAGACGGTTATGTAGATCTCGACTCAGGTTCAGACGTAGGGTTCATTACCGCTGATGTTAAGATCGGCGATACAGTTCGTGTCAACTATGGTGCTGACGCTTACGGCGAAGCCACCTACGAAGAATACGTGATCGATCAGGTCATCGCAGAAAATCGTGTCAAGTTGCTGGTTGCACCCTCTTCTACGGTTGACCCTGCTTCAAAGATTGAAATCTGGCGAGACCTCAATGCCGCTGGCGTTGTGATCCAGATGGGCACAAAGGCCAATGCGTTGACCAGTCGGCGTGTGTACAACATCTTCCCATCCGTTGCCCCCGTGGACGGTGTGGATGTACCAGGCTACTTCCTGTGTGCTGCCATCGCTGGCATCATCGGGTCGGTTGCACCGCAGCAAGGCTTGACTAACCTGGAGATCAAGGGGTTCGACAACATGAACCTCGTTGTGAACCGGTTTAGCCGAAGCCAACTGGACGAGCTGGCCAACAAGGGTGTATGGATTGTTACGCATGACCTGAAAACAGGTGATGTGTACACCCGCCACCAGTTGTCCACCAATGTACTCGACCTCACCACGCGTGAGCTTAGCATTGTGAAGAACGTAGACTCAATCAGCTACTTCTTCCGTAATCGCTTGAAGCGGTTTATCGGTCGCGCAAACGTCACCCCGTCCACCATCGCTGTAATCAGTACGATAGTGCAAGGCGGCATCAACTTCCTGTTGTCCAGCAACTTTAACGCGCTGATCGGCGGACAAGTTTTGGACGGCACCTCTATCCGTGAGCTGCGTGCCCACACTATTCTCAGGGACCGTTTGGTTATTGTCCTTGATCTCATCGTTCCGTTCCCCCTGAACAACATCGAGTTGCACCTCGTCATCTAAGTTTGGAGTATACATATGTCAGATATTTACGGCGCAAATCCAACATTCGGTGGCGCGTTTTCCTCAGACCAAGCCTCGCTGGTTTTCACCTCCGAGGGTGATGCTGGGTTGGGGTTGCTTACGCAAGGGCTACAAGCCACGTACGCACGTCCCATTCAGCGTATCTTTGAACTCGGCGATGGTAAGACCCAGTACTATGTGATCGGTCGTGCAGAAGGCACACTGAACATCACACGCCTGGCAGCGCCAGGACCGGTATCTATTTCATTCCTCACGAAGTTTGCTGATCCATGTAACGTCAAGCACAACAACATCTCGATTACTGTTAACGCAGGTACGTTGGAGGACTGTCCTATCGAGGGTTCGAACGCGGGTCCTTCTAAGTATCAGTTTGGGTTCTGTTTGATCAACAACCTTGGCTTCTCTATCTCCACGCAAGCCATTGCACTACAAGAACAAGTCTCCATGATGTTTGCTTCAATGAGCAACGACGCAGCAGGTGGCAGTGGCAGTGGCGGCGGTAGCCAACTAATCTAAACACAAGATAGTCGATTCTCCTCTCCCCGCGGCGTCACGAGTAATACTCTTGACGCCGTTTTTCTATACAATCCACATATGCCCATTACCAGCCACATCATCAATGCGACTACCACCGACTCACCTGTCTCGATGTCCACACACGAATCGGGCAACAACAAACTAGATCGTGTACTTCGAGTAGGCGTAATCCTGGATTCAATCCAGTACCTAAACGCCTACACGGTAAGAGACGACGACAACACAGGCGGTGTATTCGCTGCGTGTGCTGGTTCGACGTCAGGCGGACAAGGGCTCATCGGAGTCAACGCACACGCCACGTATCCTGTAGGTACACGCGTTGTTTGCTTCACACCGCATGGACTTAACTACGCGATCATCCTGTGTGCTTTCCCGCGAGAGACTGCTGCTAAATCAGAGAGTACATCAGATGCGGTATTACGCCGCAGTGGTGTGGGGTTCTACGACGATCAATCGCTGTACGAAACACTGGAGCTACCCAATCGCATTCGTGATTTCAGCTTGGACAATCCTAATGATGCTTACCCTGGAGAAGTAGGTTGGCATTCCCCATTGGGCGTAATGTTCCACATGAGTCATAACATGGCCATGCTACGTGCAACAGAACTAGCAGGCATGTGGCTGTTCCATCGAGACCACACGTTGCGTATGGCTGCATACAACTGGCAGTTCTGGGGTGCATGTAAAGAACAGTTTGCGTGTAACGACGAAGGCGAGAACCTGGAGGTTACTAGGTGGTCCCCGTATCCGTGGGAAATGTTAGGTGTTGCTAGCCCCGAGACGAACTTCACAAAAGAGCCACATGGGTCGGTAGAGTACACAGCAAAGAACGGCGACCCGCTGCGTAAAGCCGGTGTAGACGATGACCAGTATGAGCCCCTTGAGAACGACCAACTACTCATCCCGCGCGTAACCTCCATACGTGGTTACTTGGCTGGGCTTGAGCGCGAGACCATTTGCATACCGCCGTCGGGTCTGGATACAGAGACGCTTACCAATGAGTCACACTACACAGGTGTGGCTGAGTTCATGAAGCATACAAACGGTATGCTAGAGCTAAGGTCTGCTAAAGGTATTCTGTTGGAGAAGGCTGTACACATACCTGTACTCAAGCAGATGAAACGTGTAGATGATGTCACAGGCGACACAGCATCTGAGCAAGGAGACTCGGACTACAAGTTTGCTGGCTATTACGGGGACGGTCCCGAACACGATCAGGTGGAGTTTGAGCCACCTACGCCAGAAGCACGTATTGCCTACATGAATGACGAGATGGCATGGCTGCACCAGAACATGGGCTTGAAGGCTGCGCATCGCCATGCGAAAGATTGGTTGGTATCCGAGGAAGCCGAAACAGACCTACATAACGGGTCTTCCATAGATGCTGGTATGTTCTCTGGTGGACCTAAGGAACAGAGAGCACCTCTGCCTGCAAGTGTCACCTTACCAGTGGATCACAGGGGAGATGCCAAGTACTACAAGGGTAGGGCGATGGTACAACTACTGGACAATGGTAGTGTACTGATTGAAGATGCCTGGGGCTCACAGATTGTAATGTCTGAAGGTAACATCGACATTACGTGTTCTGGCGACATCAACATGCGCCCGGGTCGTAACCTTAACGTGCTTGCACCCAACGACATTAACCTACGTGCAGGTCATGCGGCAGACCTTACAGCCGGTACCTCGGATGTGCGAATCAAGGCGGACCGCAACCTGCACATGTTGTCA
>Ga0163144_10021158_pt1 | contig 12941 bp, 8 predicted proteins | sample OliLak19BULKMAT1_FD_123175 | JGI IMG/M metagenome (GOLD analysis project Ga0163144, IMG submission 123175) | Freshwater microbial mat bacterial communities from Lake Vanda, McMurdo Dry Valleys, Antarctica - Oligotrophic Lake LV.19.BULKMAT1 | ecosystem: Environmental > Aquatic > Freshwater > Lake...
CAATGTGTGCTCATGGCGTTGGTCCGAATACTCGTGGATGGCTACAGCCTGCTGCACAGCTGGACGAAATTAGCTCCCGGCAGGCCGCGATTTTCCGCGGCGGCGCGGGATGAGTTGGTTTCCAGGCTCACGCTCTATCGCGACGCAATCGGCACACCCATTACAATCGTGTTCGACGGAAGCGGCGCGCCGACTGGCACGCCCGCGGCTCATTCGACCCCTGAAGTGGAAATACTTTTTTCTCGCGCAGGCCAGACGGCCGACGACATCATCGAACGTGTCGCGCACCGGATGAGTTCGTATGGCGAGGTCCTGGCCATCACCGATGATCATGCGGAGCGTGACACGGTGATCGCGATGGGCGGCATGGCATCGAGTTGCTGGAGTTTTATCCAGACGGTGGAGAGCACGCTAAAGGAACAGGAACGCGACATAACAAATTACAATCGCCAGGTGCGGAACAAATTCAGGAATTCACGTTAATGAAAAATCAATTTTTTATGCTCGCGCTCCTGATGGCGATGAGCGCGGGTCCACTGTGGAGCCAGGAATCGTCCAACAAGCCGGTCGAAAACCGTTTCTTGTTCGTGATCGAAACCTCCGCGGCGACCAGTCGATCCGCCAAGGCGGCCCGTGATGCGGTTCGCGAGTTGATCCAATCGGGTGTTCAGGGACAAATGCGCGCGGGTGATACTCTGGGCCTTTGGACCTTCAACGACGAGTTATACACGTCCTTTCCGATGCAACAATGGGTTCCCACCGTCAGCCAACAAATGGGTGAGCGTGCGGAGGCGTTTCTCAAAAAAGTCCGCTATGAAAAAAAGAGCCAGTTGAACGTGATGTTGCCCTCGCTCGATACGGTGATTCAGGCTTCGAAATCCATTACCGTAATTCTCATCTCGGATGGCCACGAGCCTGTCCAGGGCACGCCGTTCGATCAGGAGGTCAACGCGGTTTATTCGGTTTATGGACGCTCTTTGCGCGATTCGAGAGCGCCGTTTGTGACGGTATTTATCGGGCGCAATGGAAAATTGATCGCGCACGCGGTCAGTTCGGCCCTGGACGCAATCCAGATTCCAACCGTGCCTTTGCCAATCGAACCAGTCTTATCGCAAACGAAAACCAATAACCTCGCCGCCGCTAAAAAACGTGCCGCGGTGACAAATGAAATTGCGCCACCCAGGAAAATCGCCAAATCCAACATCATCCTCACCAAACCGGTCGCGACGAATCAACCTCCTTTGGTTACAAACATCGTCGTTGCCGCGCCCGAAATTGAAGTTTCTCCGCTTGCCGCGAAAACGAATTTGCCCGCATCAACGGCTCCCCCGATTGTGGTGCCAGTCCCGACGAACATCCCCTTGCCCGTTCCGGAAACACCCGCAGTTCCCGCACAGGTGAAGATTGAGCCATCGCCCCCCGTCCCCGTCGCATCCCCGGTTCCACAGACAGTGGCGGTGGCTGCTACGCCGCCGGTGAGTATCCCAAATCCAGTGGGCAATTCGACCAAAGTGGAAAATACGGTGGCACCCATTCCGACAGCACCTCTCGCTGTTAAGTCCGAGGAGACGAAACCGGGAGCGACTCCGGCGCAATCCAAGGAATCGTCCGTCAGTTCCGCGACAAATGATCTGGTGAAGAAAATGCCCGCCGCTCCTGCGGTCGTGGCCGTTCAAACCCCATCGAGTTCGCAAGGCTCCATACTCATCGGCGCCTCGCTGCTGGTCATCGCAGGATTACTGGGATTGCTGGTCTTCCGGAATTCGCGGAGCAAATCTCAGCCGAGCTTGATCTCCCGCTCGATGAATCAGCCGCCGAAATGATCTATTGGACCTTCAGCCAGACCGTCTTCAGATAGGCCGGCTCTTCTCGCGAGATTGGAAAATCGACCGGTTGCGGAACGTAATGTTGCTGGACAATTCTTCTTTTCGCCGAATTTACTGAATCCTCGATTGTCTCCAAAAAAGTTTCCGGCTTCAAGTTAGCGGCATTGGTCGATGCGAGCAAAACCCCGCCGGTGTGCAAAAGGGGCAACGCGGCCAACACGAGTTTTCCGTAATCTCTCTCTGCCTGGAAGGTCCCCTGCCCTTTTGAATTTGAAAACGTCGGCGGATCCAAAACAATCAGGTCGAATTGCCGGCCTTTCTTCCCGAGGCGTTTCATCCAATCGAACGCGTCGCCAAAAATAAACTCGTGGCCGGACGGATCGAGTTGATTCAAAACGAAATTTCGCTTCCCCCACTCCAGATATTTTTTCGACAAATCTAGACTTGTCACGGTGACTCCCGCCTTCGCGGCGCACACGGAAAAACCGCAGGTGTAGGAAAACGTGTTCAGCACTTTAAGAGCAGGCTGGGGAGATTCTTCCGGCTTGCCTCGAAGGAAGAACTCGGGCGCGACAAAGCCGGTCAGCAAGCGACGGCGATTCTCGCGCTGATCCAGGAATAATCCGACCGAATACCCTTCGTTGAAACTCAGGTTGAATTGAACGCCATTTTCTCGAATGAAAAATTCGTCCGGCGCAGTTTCGCCTATGACCAGTTGAGGGGATGCATCGTTGCTGGCGAGCTGGCGGACGCGACGGTTGAGAATTTTGTGATACGCGCCGCGCAGCGAAAAAGTTTTCAACAGCGAATCGAGCTTCTCACCTTCCTCAAGCTTCAGCGCTTGGGCGGATTGGGAAAGTAAAAAGTCGCCGAGCCGCTCGACCTGCCAGCCGGGCCAGCCATCGGACGCGCTATGAATTAGCCGATAGGCATTGGTGGCCTGCGGGTCGATCACCGCGTTTCGCAATGTGAGGCGTGGATCTTCGGAGAAATTCTCGGGCGCAACAATGGTTGTTCGCTGGCCGGTCTCCGGATGTTCAAACGTAATTTCGGCAGCGTGAAGATACACGCGCGACGCCGGGTCGCCTCCATAAAGCGTGTCGCCCAGGAGTGGAAATCCGCTCGCCGCCGCGTGAACTCGAATCTGGTGGGTCTTGCCTGTCACCGGTTCGGCTTCGACCAGGAAACTGTCCAACAACTTTCCTTTCAATTTTCTGAAGCGCGTTTCGGCGCGTGCTCCGCCGGAATGAATCGGGCGGCTCAAATACTTCTCCCCTGCCCTTACCAAAATCGATTCCACAGTCAATTCTTCGAATGCAACCGGACTCCGGGTCAACGCGAGATACTTCTTGGTGACGATCCGGTCGGTGAACTGGCGCGTCAGCGAGCGATTTGCCAGCGCGGTTTTCCCGAAGATGATTGCGCCGGATGTCTCCTTGTCGAGCCGGTGAATGATGGCGAGGTCCGCCCAGCGCGGCTCCCGGGTTTTGAGCCACTCGTAAATCCCCTCGCCGGCGAACGGATCGGGGGAATGCGTATTCCAGCCCGCCGGTTTATTGACAATCAACAGGTGCTCGTCTTCGAAGAGGATCATGTTCGTGGCCGCGTCCCGGAACGGCGCGGCTCATGTTTCATTTCGAAATATACTCGAGCAAATCCGCCATGCCCTGAAGCGTCAACCCTGCCTCCAAGCCTTCTGGCATGAGCGATTGTTCCTGGCTGCGGATTTTTCCGATTTGCGAACGCAGGATGACGGTTTCTTTTCCGAACGCCTGGCGCAACGTCACGCTGGTTGCAGTTTCATTGGCGACGAGGCCGATTGAGCTTTCTTCGTTCTTTGTCTCGACCTCGAAGGCCTTGTAGTTCGGTGCCACTTCGCGATTGGGATCCAGAATGTTCACCAGCATCTTTTCTTTGCCCGAATTCTTGACTGTGACCATATCCGGGCCAAGCGCGAACCCGGTTTCCTCAAGTCGATGACACGAAGCGCAGCGTTCCTGAAAGATGACTTTCCCCTGCGCCGGGTTTCCATTCAATTCCAGCGCTGGCTGGAAGGTCTTTATTGCATCGTCCCGGTGAGCCAAGCCGAAGTTCGCGAAAAGCTTCTCCGCCTGCTTTTGAACGCCCGTGTCCCGGTGATTCTTCAAGAATTGGATTTGCGACGAGGTCAGGTCGCTCGGATGAATCGAGCCTTTCTCGATGGCTTCGAGCAAAACCGCCGCCCGTTCCGGCCTCGCCAGCAACGCGGATAACGCACTGTCCCGAATCCGCGGGGTCATGGAGGCGAAGCGCTGAGTCAACTCAAGGGCGACCCGCGCGTCGGCGAGGCGGCCCAGGGCCTCGACCGCGCCCAATTGAATCGCCTGGGATTGATTTTGATCAAGCAAGCCAACCAGAGTCGGCCCGGAGTCTGCGTAGCTGGCAACTCCAAGAAGCTGGATTGCCTGCACGCGGGCCGTCTCGTTCGCCGTTGGGTTCGCGGCTACCGTCGCGGCCCGGGCGAAGACGGGCTTGAAGTATTCGACGAGATTCTTCGAAGAACTGCCGGCGCGCTTTAGCCCGTCCCCGAATGCGCGAATGAGGGGAAAGACAAACTGCGGATCCTCGGACGCGGCGAGCAATTTCACCACGGCGGCAACTTCGCCCGTCTGATTTTTCGCGCCGATCATTCCAATTAAGGAAGTGAGAAACTCCTTTCCAGCGGTGCTGCCGATGAAGACTTCATTCCGCCCCATCAACGTGAACATCGTTCCCGATCCATCCGCCAGTGAACTCAGTGCCGCGGCGCGCATCCATGAGTTGCTTGCGTCCCTCACGACAATTTCGGAGAGCGCCTTTATTCTGTCAGGATGTTTCACCTCACCCAGCGTGAAGGCCAATTGATAGCGGACACCAATCGACGGGTCGTCGGTGAGCGCACGCAAGGCTGGCCACAACGTTTCCTGGGACGAAGCATCTGGTAGAAATTTTTCAGATAATTTGACCGCGTGTGCGCGCACTGTTTCGTCTGCGTCGTGAAGCCCGATCAAAATTGCTTTCACCTCCAACGCACCCAATCCATCCAAGGCATAGAGCGAATGCATTCGGGCCAATGGAGAGGATGATTTTGCAACCAGAGTCTGAAGGAGGGGCACGGCGGACTTGTCCTGGCGTTCGTAAAGGAGGCGCGCGGCGGTGTCGCGATGCCAGCCGTTGGCGTTTTCCAAAGTCGCAACCAACTGCGCGATCGTAGCGTCACCGAGGCGGGGTGATCCGGGACGTTTGAAACCGTCCGGCACCACTCTGTAAATCCTTCCCCGGTCGTTGCCGCTGTTCAAATCGAGATGTTTCTTCATCTGTTCCGGAAGCGACCAGGGATGCTCAATGATCTCGCGGTACATATCGATGACATAGAGTGCGCCGTCCGGCCCATTGGCAAATTGCACGGGACGAAACCAGGTGTCGCGCGAGGCGAGGAATTCAACGGTCTGCTCATCGGAAGGACGCGCGGCCTTCACACCGGGTCCGTCCGGGTGAATGATTTTGCGATGCACCAGATTGCCGCCTGCATCACCCGTAAACCCGTTGTCGTGAAATTCTAGCGGAAAGGCGTTGCCCCGATACATCGTCACTCCGGTTGCGCCCGTGAAATAACCCGCCGACCGTCCGCCACCCTCGACGATGCCGGGAGAAACACCGCTCACACGCCACTTCGTCCGGATGACCCGCCACGGTTCCTCCGGGCTGATGCGATAGACCTCCGCGGCGGGCCCGTCCACCGCAATATCGACCAGCGCGCCGGGCATCGCGTAAAAGGGATTCCGTTCCGCATAGCGCGCCTCGTACATCATCGTCTGGATGTGATGGCTATTGCTGCAAACAAACTTCCGACCCTTGCTATCGTAGCTGAATCCGTATTGGCCGCCGCCGTTTTCGGCGAACAACTCCATGGACCGGGGATCGAAATAAAAATCGCGCCCGTTCAGGTTCAGCGGCGCGCGCCCCGTCACCACCCGATTCGTCACGATGCCGCCGTTCGGCGCGGTCGCCCCGTGAATCCGGTTGTCGAGCCCCCAATTAAATCCATTGAGCAATGCTTGGACATTCAACCGGTCCTTGCCGCTGCCGAACCCCGTATAAACCACTCTACGAACATCCGCCTTTCCATCCCCGGTGGTGTCTTTCAAATAAAGTATGTCCGGCGACGACGCCACGAACACGCCGCCGTCGTAACAAATGACCCCGGTCGGCCACGGCAATCGATCCGCCAGCACCGTCGCTTTTTCGAATCGTCCGTCGCCATCCAGATCCTCCAGCACGCGAATGCGGCCGAGCTGCTCCTCGCGTCGCTCGGAATAATCGTTCATCTCCACGACGAACATACGCCCATTCTCGTCAAACGAGAGGGCGATGGGATCGATTACGTTCGGTTCGGCGGCAGCCAGCTCCAGACGAAAGCCCGGTTTCAATTGAAAGGTCTGAAGCGCGTTGGCCGGATCGACCGCCGGAAAGCGCGGTAAATCCTTTTGCGGATCAAGCTCCGGCGGCACGGCTTGTGCCAGCACAACGCTTAGAAACAGGCCAAAGCAAGAGCCGCGAAAAATCATGCCAGAACCAAGCAGCGAAGCCAATGGAGTTCAAGGTATTTCTGTTCGTCCGCTGTAGTTTAGAATGGTCACGCGACTCGGTTTTTGAATTGACTGTTCCACGTAAGCGATGCGCCCGGGTTCCTGGCAGGTTTCGTAACGTTCCAGAAATTTGATCATCGTGCGAAACTTCTCCCACCGACCCTGTCTTCTGACAATAAACTTTTCCCCGGTTCTCCCCGCCCGTAACGTGCGCCCGTGAATTTTGCCGTTGGCAGTAATGTAACCGTCAGCATCTCGGATATCGCCTTTGGCGGCGAGGGCGTGGCGCGTCTGGAGGAGTTTGTGGTTTTCGTTCCGTTCGTGGCGCTGGGCGACTCGGTGGAGGTTGAGATTACGGAGCTGAAAAAGCGTTTTGCCCGCGCGCGGTTGCTCAAAGTCATTTCCCCGTCGCCGGATCGCGTCACCCCGCCCTGCCGTTACTTTGGCGAGTGTGGCGGTTGCCAGTATCAGCACATTGACTACGCCGCCCAGCTTCGGATGAAGCACAAGCAGATCGTCGATCTGTTTGATCGGGTTGGAAAATTCCCGGAAGCGCTCATCGATCCGGTGATCGCCTGTCCCCAGCCTTACGGCTATCGGAATCGCATCATGATCCGCAGCCAATGGGACAAGATTAAGCAGCGGTTGAACATTGGATTTCTTCGGGCGGAAAGCCGGCTGGTGGTTGACATTGAGGAATGCAAGATCGCCGAGCCCGCTTTGAACCAGGAGATTCACCGTGTCCGGAAAAACCCGCCGCCCAAAGGCGGCCTCAAGGTCGTCCTGCGTGTTCCGCCGGAGGGATGGGAATTACCGGGCGATTCATTTTTCCAGAATAATTTTTTCCTGCTTCCAAAACTGGTTGAAGCGGTTCGCGAGCGGTTGCGCGACAGCAAATCGCGCTTTCTCATCGACACCTATTGCGGCGTCGGGTTTTTCAGCGTGGAACTGGGCGACCTGGTTGAACGATTTGTCGGCGTCGAAGTGGACAAACCGGCGGTATTTTCGGCCCGGAAGAATGCGGAGAATCGTGGGCTGAGGAATGGAGAATTCATCAGTGGTCGCACGGAGGAATTGCTGCCGGGGTTGATTGGCCGCTTTGACCGGGCGGCGACCACCATCATTCTCGATCCGCCCCGCACGGGCTGCCCTCCCGAGACCATGCAATTGCTGGAACGGGTTCGTCCCTCTCAGATCATTTATGTGTCCTGCCATCCCGCCACGCTGGCGCGAGACTTGAACATTCTGTGTGCATCGGGTGTCTTTAGACTGGCAAAGGTCGTTCCGTTAGACATGTTTCCACAGACGCAGCATGTGGAGTGCGTTGCGGATCTGCGGGCGAAAATCACCGCCACAATCAAATTGCCTCTTGCTTCCTAAAAACGAGCCCCCTATATTGCGCGCTCTTTTCAAAGGAAAGATCAATTTATGCGACGACCAAAAGGTATCAAAACTCGGAAAGCGGTGGCCAAGCGTTTCAAAATTACCGGCACCGGCAAAGTGAAGCGCTCACGCGCCGGCAAGCGCCACTTGCTCCAAGGCAAGAGCTCGAAGCGCCGCCGCCGCCTCGGCACCGCGAAAATGCTGGATAAAACCGACATGTATCGCATTTTGCAGAACCTCCCGTTCAGCCACTGATTTCATAGAATATTAACCTATAATTTTTTACTCCCATGCGTGTCACAAATGCTCCCGCCTCACGAAAACGCCGCATCCGCACACTCAAAGCGGCCAAAGGCTTCCGATTAAAACGGTCGGCACTCTACCGTTACGCCGCCGATGCCCTGGATCATGGCCGCCAATATGCCTATCGTGATCGCAAGGTCAAAAAGCGCACCTACCGCGCGCTCTGGCAGATTCGCATCAACGCCGCCGCTCGCGCAGCTGGCATGACCTACAGCCGTTTCATCGAAGGCCTGAAGGCCGCACAATGCACCCTCGACCGGAAAGTTTTAGCCGATCTCGCCGCCACGGATGCCGCCGCGTTCACGGAGTTGGTCACCATTGCGCAAAATGCCCTCAAGACCAAAGCGCCCAAAACCGCCAAGGCCTGAGCCTCGCATTTACCTTTCATCGACAGGCGGCCAATAAACTGGTCGCCTGTTTTGTTTTCGCACTGAATTCTTGAAACTTTAAATTCCAAACTCGAAACTCCCCCGATGTCTTTCTTAAACGATCTTGAGCCGCTCAAACAGACGGCGCTCGCGGATTTAACAGCCGCTGCCGATCTCGCCGCATTGGAAAAAGCAAAGGGAACTTACCTGGGCGCGAACGGAAAGTTTACAACGTTGATGAAACAACTCGGGACGCTGACGAAGGAAGAGCGCCCGGCGGCGGGGAAACTGATCAACCAAACCAAGGTCGATCTGGAAAACGCGATGGCCGAGCGCCGTGCCGAACTGGAATCGAAAGCGGCGCTCCCGAAAGAGCCGACCGATTTTACCTTGCCCGGTCGCCGACGCAGTTTCGGCAAGCTCCACCCGCTGACCCAGGTCTCCGACGATATTGTCCGCGCCTTTCGCAAGATTGGTTTCGCGGTTGCAGAGGGACCTGAGATCGAGGACGAGTTCCATTGCTTCGATGCGCTCAACACACCCGCCGATCATCCCGCGCGGGACGTGCAGGACACATTTTACCTTTCCAACAGCGGCACGAACGTTTCTTCCTCGCCCGGAACAGAGAGCGGGCGCAAACCATCACTTCTGCGCACGCACACTTCGTCCGTGCAAATCCGCGTGATGCAGCAGCAGCCGCCTCCGGTCCGGATCATCTCTCTGGGCCGCGTTTTCCGCCGGGACAACGCCGACGCCACCCATAACCCGACGTTCCACCAGATCGAAGGTCTTTACGTGGACAAGAACGTGACGGTGGGCGATTTGAAGGGAACGGTTGAATTCGTCTTCAAAGAGTTGATGGGCTCGGATGTAAAAGTCCGTTTCCGCCCGCACTATTTCAGTTACACCGAGCCAAGTTTCGAAATCGACTTTTCCAGTTCGCTCGTGAAAAAGATGGGCAAGGATTGGCTGGAGATCGCCGGCTGCGGGATGGTGCATCCAAAAGTTTTCGAAAACGTCGGCTACGATCCGGAAGTCTGGAGCGGCTGGGCTTTTGGCTTTGGGGTTGAACGCATCGCCATGATTCGTTACGGCATCACCGATATTCGCTTGTTCTACGAAAACGACGCGCGGTTTTTGAATCAGTTTTGATTCCGCGAGCCCGCGCGGCGTCAGGAGCGCAATGGATCATTTCAACGCGCTCACCTGCTGATTGGTGGCCGGGTTCCGCACCCGAATCAGCACCGGCAATGACGTCGGGTTTCCCGCCTGCTTCGCCTGCAAATGGGCGAGGCGATCGGTTTCAGGAACCCACTTTGCGGCTTTGAGAAACACCTGCCGCTCACTTTCCTCCTTTGGAATCAAGACGCCGCTCAGACCGATATTGTCCACGATCACGCCGTGCGGAAGGTTTTCCGCGGTAAAGGAGACCAGATCGTCGTGACCGGAACGTTTGATTTTTATCCAAACGGGGACGATCTGCCCGGGCGCAATCGTGATTTCCAGGGGCTTCTCGGCAATGGATCGCTCCACAAAATTAGTTTCACCTTCGACGTAAGGTTCGAGGGAGACTGCCAATTTTGGTTTTTCGCCCAGCTTGATTTTGGCAAAACCATTGACCTCTTTAGTGACTGATTTTCCGTCCACCATTGCCGTTGCGGTAATTTTTATCGCCGGCATTTCCGTGGGATCCTTGGCGTCCGCCGCGGCACAAATACTTCCGCTCGCCGACGTGTGTCCTTCCTGAATACTCAGCGGATTCGCCGCGACGAAACCCTCCGGCAACCCGCAGATCTCGATTTGGATTTCGCCTTCAAAACCGTCCGTTCGTTCAGCCGCAAAGGAAAACTCCTGCCCGCTCCCGGGCGGCACGACCGGACTCGCCCCATTCAAGGTCACTTTGAAATCGGGCTTCGCCTCCCGCACAGAGAGACGATAGGCAAATCGCTCGCCGCTGAAACCCCGGCTGTCACTCACGCGAACCAGATAAGCTCCATCCGCCGGAACCGTGAAGAGCAACCGCGAATCACTGCCGAGCCGGCGTTCCCCGTCGTCGTCATTTTCGTAATGGAGCGGAAAGACCGGCAGGCCGTTGTCCACCAGTTTCGTTCCGGGAGGATGCGGCTCGACGATGTAGCAAACCTCCTCGTCGGCGTGCGCCGTGGGAGTTGTGTCAAAGTAGGCGTGGCGCTTTCCATTCGATGAGTAATACTGAAAACCGGAATCCGGTCCCTGCGGCATGCGGAAAATCTTGCACACCTCGCCCCGCATATACAGAAACTCGTTGAGTTCCATCTCCTCCCAATTCTCGACGCGCACGTCCTGGGTGTTTGCGTCAATTCCCCGAAAGGTGATGTTCGAGTCGCGCACCGCCTGCAACAACAATCGCTCCACGGGCCGGCCGTCCCGATGCAATATCTCAATCCTCGAATCGAGGGGCGAACCCCGCCGCGCCGCCATCGTTTCAACGACCAGAACCTGCCCTGCCCTGCCCTCAAATTGAAACAGATCTGTGTCGCGCGCGTCCCGGCCCTGAGCGAAGAGTCGCCCGCTAACGGCGCCGGGAACGCCGAGCTTTGTCGCTTCGCCCGGCGAATCGTTGGGCTCCACTTCCAGCGACTCGGAGCCGTCCGTGACGAGAACCTTGAATGCCTTGCGCGCGCGGAATTTTTCCAGGTCAATTGGCACTTCCTTTTCCACCGGTTGGTTCGCGGCAAATCTCACGCGGGCTCCGGCGGGGAGATTGAAACCGACCAATTCGACTTCGGCCGCGGCATTGGTTGCCACGCTCAGAGGAAATATCCCGACGACTTCAGGAAACTCGCCAATCGATAGACGATAAAAATGATTTTCCGAACCGCCCATGGCTTCGTCGGAAATGCTCAGCCGATAAACGCCGCTTTTGACAAACTCATAGGCGAGCAGTGGGTCAGCCCCGTCAAAGCCATTGTTGCTCGCCAGCAGATTCCTGTTTGCGTCGAACAGCGCGAGCATCGCGTTTGCCTTGGAGCCGATGCTGGCCGCGGAGAATTCGAACACCAGAGTCTGCCCGGCTTGCGCCTCGAACTCGATTTCATCGCGGTCCGCCGGCGGATCGAGCGTGCCTGAGAAGGTCACCGGCAGGGCCGGCAGTTTGGAGATTGCGTCAGACGCCGTCTCCGCTATCTGGGACAGATCGTCCACGAACAACTTCACCTTGGAGCTTTCGCCTTTGTCGTTTTTCAGAGAAAACTCGTAATCGTCGCGCTTCAGATCGGGCGAAGCCAAAACGGTGATCCAGGCCTCCGTCGTTTTTTCTTCCATGTCCAGAATCTCCGCTTTGATTTTCTCACTGGAGAACTTCACCTCGGAAAGGCCCAACAGGTTCGTCCCGTGAACTTTTATCTTTGTTTCCGCACCGCGCTGCACTCCGCGCGGGTCGAGGCGTGAAATCTCAGGCTTTCCTTCGGCCGCCTTCCCCTTGGCCTTCGGTGCCGCCACGAGAGGCTCCAGAAAAAAAACGGCCGCCAGGAATGAAAGCGCCAGAATCGTTTTCATATTTATTTTATCTCCTGTTTCGCCACCGACGCACCGGACGGATTGTTTGAAATCAGCTTCCCGTTTTTCGCCTCGTAAAACGCAAGGGAGCCGTTCAGACGCCCGACCGCAATAATCCTGTCACCGTCGGCGAATGTTAACCCGGCACACCAATCGGACTGCGGCTCGAGGGTCAATTTTTCCTTGAGTTCGATTGCATCCCACAATTTCACGGAGCGATCCTCTGCGGAGGAAAGAAGCTGCTTTCCATCAGCCGAGAAAACCAGGCGGAGAATGGCGCCTTCATGGGCAAATTTCGATTCGAGGATCGGATTCGTCGTCTCCGCCGCGTTATCGCTGATCTGCCAGACGCGAATGCGATTGTCCACCCCGCCGGCGAGCAGCCTTTTTCCGTCCGGGCTGAAGGCCACCGCGTAAAGCTCCTTGAGCGATTGGGTGAGGGTGTCGCGCCGCTCGCCGTTCGCCACGTCCCAAAGTTTCACCGTGCGATCCGCGCTGGCGCTGGCCAGAAGTTTCCCATCCGGACGAAACGCCAGCCCAAATATGGCGCCGTTGTGGCCGGAAAGCGTGTTCAACTGTTTTCCAGTCGCGACGTCCCAGAGTATGATCTTCTGGTCATAGCTTCCCGTCGCCAGCGTTTTCCCGTCCGGAGAAATTGCGATCGAATAGATTGTGTCCTTGTGCCCCTCGAAGGCGCGGATCAGAGAACCGTCGGCGACATTCCATTGTTTCACCTCTCCGACAAGCGAGTTCTCGCCGGACGCGGCGAAGAGTTGCGAGCCATCGCCGGAAAAGACGATGGCATTGACGTTCCCGCGATGTCCCGAAAGCTTTCGCGCCAACTTTCGACTCTGGTCTTCGATCAGATCCACTTCCCCGTAACGCGCCGCAGCGATGACGCGGCCCTGCAACGAATA
>Ga0163144_10021160_pt1 | contig 12939 bp, 12 predicted proteins | sample OliLak19BULKMAT1_FD_123175 | JGI IMG/M metagenome (GOLD analysis project Ga0163144, IMG submission 123175) | Freshwater microbial mat bacterial communities from Lake Vanda, McMurdo Dry Valleys, Antarctica - Oligotrophic Lake LV.19.BULKMAT1 | ecosystem: Environmental > Aquatic > Freshwater >...
GCATCTCGCGGGCATGAAGGACAGCAAGGTTATTGTGGCGATCAACAAGGATGAGAACGCGCCTATCTTCGAACTGGCCGATTACGGGCTGGTCGGCGACTGGCAGGTGATTCTGCCTGAACTGGAGAAGCTGTTGGCCAAATGATATTCGCAGCCGAAGATATCAGTGTCGCTATCGCCCAGATGAATTCTGTGGTCGGGGATTTGAACGGGAATTTCGCGCGCCTGATGCGCTACCATGAAGAAGCGATTTCGCAGCGCGCCGATCTTCTCATCTGTCCGGAACTGGCGCTGATCGGCTATCCGCCGGAAGACCTCGTGCTGATGCCCGCCTTCCGCAAGCGCGCCATGTATATGGTCGAAGAACTCGCGCGGCAGACGACAAAAGGCCCGGCCATACTGATTGGTTGCCCGTGGGAGGAAAAAGGGAAAATCTATAATGCGGCCATCTTGCTCGATAAGGGCAAAATTGCAGGCATGCAATTTAAGACCATGCTGCCCAATGAAGGCATCTTTGATGAGAAGCGTCTGTTCTCGCCCGGCAACGGCGCGGGCATTATTCGCTGGCGCGGCGTGTCGCTCGGTATCCTGATCTGCGAAGACATGTGGCATATCGAACAGGCGGCGGCGCTTAAAAAGAAAGGCGCGGAACTGCTGATCGTGATGAATGCGTCACCGTATGAAATCGGCAAGCTGGAACAGCGCAAGGGACTGGCGGCGCTGGCGGTGAAAAAGGCGGGCGTGCCGCTGATCTATGTTAATGCCGTGGGCGGTCAGGACGATATCGTGTTCGATGGTGGCTCGTTCATCATGGCCGACGATGCGACGCTGGCGCGCCAGCTTAAGGAATTTTCCGAAAATCTTGAAATCGCCGTCATGCATAAATCGCGCAAGCGCTGGCAGATGATCAGCTCGCGCCGTCATTTCACGCTGTCGCACGAAGAAGCGCTCTACCGCGCGATGATGATGGGGCTGCATGATTACGTGAACAAGAACGGTTTCTCCGGCGTGGTGCTGGGACTGTCGGGCGGTATCGATTCGGCGGTGACGGCGGCGGTGGCGGTCGATGCGCTGGGTGAGAAGAAGGTGCGTGGCGTGCTGCTGCCGTCGCCCTACAGCTCAAAAGACAGCGTCACCGACGCCAAGAAAAGTGCTGCACTCCTTGGTATTAAAACCATGACCGTGCCGATTACGCCGGGCATGGACATGTTCGAGGGTATGCTCGGGCCGATTTTCGATCAGGAAAACTGGATGGAAGATGTCAGCATCGGCGGCAATGTGCAGTCGCGCCTGCGCGGCATGATACTGATGGCGATTTCCAACCGCTTCGGCTGGATGCTGCTGTCTACCGGCAACAAATCGGAAATCGCGGTCGGCTACAGTACGCTGTATGGCGATTCCTGCGGCGGCTACAACGTGCTTAAGGATATCTACAAGACGCAGGTATACGCCATCGCCGAATGGCGCAACCGGCAGAACCCGGTTATTCCCCAGCGCAGTATCACCAAGGCGCCGTCGGCGGAACTCGCGCCCGGTCAGACCGATCAGGATCAGCTGCCGCCGTATGAAATCCTCGACCATATCCTGACGCACCATATCGAAGAGCGTCTGTCGGCGGATGAGATTATCAAAAAAGGCTATGAGCCGGATATCGTAAAGCAGGTGGTTAAAATGGTGCGCATGTCGGAATATAAGCGCCGCCAGTCCTGCCCCGGCGTCAAAGTGTCGTCAATGCTCTTTGGCCGCGACCGCCGCTATCCGCTGACCAATAAATTTTAGGCGGCGGAAGGCTTCCGGGCTGCGCTTTCCCTGGTCGCATCCTGATGATCATCGTAGCGCTTTTTTTCGGCGTTGAGGATCGTATCCATATTTTTCTGCAGCGTGTCAAAGGTTCCGGAGGTGAGGGTGATGCTGCCTTCATGGATTTCGTCGCCCATGCCTTTCGCGCCGTCGGTGCTGCAGGTGAAGGGAATGTTGTTGTCGCGCAGCAGTTTCATGGCGCGGGTAAAGTTCGCGCCGTAGGCGGAATTATGGTTGGTGAACTGTGCGGTAAGATGCGTCGGGGTGAATTTTTTCAGCATGTCTTTGACCGCCTTTGGTTCCAGCGGAATCGTGTAGAGTTTTTCCAGCCGGTAATATTCGGCGGCGCTCAGGGTCACTTTCGCCACGCCTTTGCCAACAGGGGCGGTAAGGGTGGGGTGAGCCCCTTCGGCTTCCAGAAAGGCTTGTACTTTCTTGGTATCGCTCTCCATCGCGCCGGCTAATAGGAAATCGCCGTTATACTCATCGGTCTGCTGTGAGCCGTAGGGAGCCGCCATTTCAAAACCGGCAATGATCTGCGCTTTACGAAGCACCGACAGCTTGGGTGTTTCTGCCGGGTTGACCTCACCTGTAGGAACGATTTTTTTCTTAGCCATAATGCTTTCCTTTATAGGGTGGCAGTGGTGTAGCACAGCCTGCGAATGGGCAATAGTTAAGCTTTTGTGACCGTTTTGTCCTTATACTCGCACAAATCGCGGATAGGGCAGTGCGGGCATTCGGGCTTGCGGGCCTTGCAGATGTAGCGGCCATGCAGGATCAGCCAGTGATGGGCGTGCTGTTTCCACTCGGCGGGAATGGCTTTTTCGAGCGCCATTTCGGTGGCTTCCGGGGTTTTGGTGGCGCACAGCCCCAGCCGGTTGGCGACGCGGAATACATGGGTGTCCACGGCGATGGTGTGCTCTCCCCGCGCACAGTTGAGCCAGACATTGGCGGTCTTGCGTCCAACGCCGGGGAGGGATTGCAGCTCCTCACGCGTATGCGGCACATGGCCCTTGAATTCCTCGATCAACTTTTCGCTCAAGCCGATGATATTGCTGGCTTTGCTGTTAAACAGCCCGATGGTTTTGATATAGGTCTTCACGCCCGCTTCGCCCAGCTTCAGCATCTTTTGCGGCGTGTCGGCTATGGCAAACAGGGCAGGGGTGGCTTTGTTGACTCCGACATCGGTGGCCTGTGCCGACAGCACGATGGCTACCAGCAGGGTATATTCGTTGGTGAAGGACAGCTCAGTCACGGGATGCGGGTTGAGGCTCGCGAGCCGGGAGAATATCTGGTCGATTTTTGCTTTTTTCATGGTATTAAGGGGTGATAAAAGATGAGTAGATAAAGGATGAACAGATGATGAAAGGTATGGCAACCACAATTACACGGTGCGGATATAGTCTGCTGATCTGTTTATCATTCCTCTATTCATCCTCTATCGTCTTCGAGGCCTACGCGCAGGAATCATCCGCTCCGTCCACGGTCTATATCGAGGATATGACATGGGTGGAAGTGCGCAACAAAATCAAGGGCGGCTACCATATCGCCATCCTGCCCACCGGCTCGACGCAGCAGCAGGGCCCGCACATGATTACCGGTTACCATAACCGGATCGCGCGTTATACCGCCGGTGAAATCGCCGCCAAGCTCACCAATGCGCTGGTGGCTCCCACCATTACTTATGCTCCCGCCGGTCGCATCCATCCGCCGGAAGGTCATATGCAGTTTCCGGGCACCATGTCGGTGTCGGCAGGGGTGTATGAGATGGTGCTGGAAGAAGCGGTGCGCAGCCTCAAGCAGCACGGTTTCAACCTGATCTGCCTCATTGGTGACAGTGTCGGCAGCCAGGTATCGCAGGCGCGCGTGGCGACCAAGCTTACCACCGAGTGGCGTGCCGATGGGGTGCGCGTACTCAACATACCCAACTATTTCTACAAGAACGGCCATGAGGAATGGAGCGAGGTCATGCCGGTGCGCGTGCCGCGTCCGGAAGCGCATGGCGGCCACGCCGATACCTCGCAGTTAATGGCCATTGACGCGGAAGGCGTGCGTGATAATATGCGTGCAGTTCGTACGGAGCGCGACTACAAAACCACAGGGGCCATGGGGGATTCCAGTGTTGCTACGGCTGCTATTGGTCGGAAGTATTTGAGTTTAAAAATAGAAGCAGCTATAAAGCAGATACAACATGCCTCAAGCCACGCTAAGTAAAGCAGAAGAAATCATCCCAGTGAAAGAAAGCCGCTACCGTCGCTGCCGACACCATTTCATCGTGGCCGCTATTCGCGCGCCGTTTAAAATCGGTGGCTTTCTTCCCAGCTCCAAAGCCCTTGCGCGCGCCATGGCGGCGCGGGTTGAGCTGCATAAGCCGGGTACGGTCGTAGAGCTTGGCGCCGGTACGGGCGTTGTGACGCATGCCTTGATTCAGGCAGGCGTCAAGGCTGACAATCTCGTCGTGATCGAACGCGATGAGAAACTCCATGCGGTGATTTCCCATCATTTCCCGCATCTGAATATTCTCTGTGCCGATGCCATTGAGCTGGATAAAGTTCTGGCCGATATTGGCGTGAATAAAGTCAACGCGCTGGTCTCCAGCCTGCCGTTCCTCGTCATGCCGAAGGAAGTCAGGAACGCGATTCAGGAACAGATGGCCAAAGTCATCGGTAAGGACGGCATCATCGTCCAGTTCACCTACGGCCCGAAATCGCCCATCAGCATCCAGTCCATGCGCAAAAACCACCTGCATGGCAAGCGTATCAAGCTGGTCATGGGCAACGTGCCGCCCGCGCATGTCTGGGTCTATCGCAGGGTCGATAGCCACTAGCCGTTAACCCTTTCCCGTTTAATATGCGGTTTTTCAACCGCTTGCTATAGCGTTTATTAATCAAATCCCATTGATTGATAACGGGATATTTACTTTGCGCTGCCATAATGAAAACGTATGGCAGACACATCGACACCAGCACCGATCATTATCAAGCGCATCAAGAAGGGCGGACATGCCCATCATGGCGGTGCGTGGAAGGTAGCCTATGCCGATTTCGTGACGGCGATGATGGCGTTCTTCCTGCTGCTGTGGCTGCTCAGCGTGACGACGCAGGATCAGCGTAAAGCGGTGGCGGATTATTTCACGCCGACGATTGGTATCAAGGACTCGAAGGGTATCGGCATCGATGGCGGTAAGGCGCCGGGGCCGAAGGGCACATCCAACAATAACCTGACGGCGGTAGGTATCGTGGTCGGGCAGGTGCAGCAGGGGCCGGTGGCCAAAGAGCCTAACGATGCCACCAAAGACGACCCGCAGGCGGAAGCGGCAGCCGAAAACAAAGACGACAAGAAAAACGATTCCGACAATCAGGACAGTCAGGACAGCGAACAGTTCAAACTGACCGAGCAGGAAATCAAGCAGGCGATGGAGAACGATCCCGAGTTGCAGAAATTCAAGAACAACGTGCAGGTGGAAAATACCGACGAAGGCATGAAGATCGACCTGATTGACGATCCGAAGAAGCCAATGTTCTCCGCCGGTGCAGCAACGCTTACGGAAGACGGCAGGAAAGCGGTCGATTCGATGGCCAATATTGTCGGCAAGACGCCTAACCAGCTTAGCATTATCGGTCATACCGATGTCGCCGGTCCTTCCTCCAATCCTCGCTACGGCAACTGGGAATTATCAACTGACCGTGCCAACGCGGTGCGCCGTACGCTGGTGACCACGCAGATTGAGTCGGGGCGTGTGGTTAAGGTCGTGGGCATGGCCGACCGTCAATTGCTGGTGAAGGAAGAACCCAATAACCCGCGTAATCGCCGCGTGACGATCATGCTGCTGCGCGGGTCGTATTTCCGCGACCCGAACAAGGTGCAGCCTACGGGCCGCGCCATTCTCTCGGTACCGGAAGCCAAGGTCAAGCAGGAGGAACCGCCGCCGGAAGCATCCGCACCCGTACCGGCTGAACCTGCGAAGCCTTCTATCTTCGATCAGAAGCCCGCGGAGTGATGATTCCATGCGCATGAACTGGTTGATGGCCGGATGCATTGCAGTGACGGCGGTGCCCGCGCTGGCGGCAGTGCAAATACTCACCTATAGCAGCGGTACCGGTTTTTTCGTGACGCGTGACGGCTATGTCGTCACCAATAACCATGTCGTCAAAAACTGCAAGCATATCTCCGTATTCGGCGCGGTGCCATTATCCGATGCAAAGCTTATCGCGTCCGATGCCGAGTATGATCTGGCATTGCTCAAGACCGACGCACTATCGACCGATGAAGCGGAACTCAGCAACTCGAAGCAACCGCTGCATGCCAGCGACCCGGTGGTCATCGTCGGCTATCCCGGCCAGTCGTGGAAGACGGGACAGACCAAAACAAGCGAAGCGCGCATCATCAATACCAAAGGGCCGCAGGGCGAAGAGAAGTGGCTGGAGTTCAGCGATTCGCTGGCGCAGGGCAATAGCGGCGGGCCGCTGCTCGACGGCTCCGGCAACGTGGTGGGCGTCGTGGCGGCGAAAGGAAAGATGGTCAGCTATAATGAAGTTTCGGCGCGGGAAGAAACGGTGCGCAAATTCGATATCGCTATCAGCCTGCCGGTGATACGCAAGTTCCTCGACGATAACAGCGTGCGCTACCGCGAGGCGGATTCAGGCATCTATCTTTCGGCAGGACATATCACGGACAATGCGCGGCGCTTCGTCGTCAACGTGCGCTGCCGCCTTCAGTAAATCACGATTGCTAGATTTTAAAGCCGGGAATGCCGGGAATGATTTTCTGCGCGGCGTTGAGCAGCGGAGAAACGGCGGTGGCGCCGCTGGCGTTCATTGCGGTTCTGACTATTTCGGTGGGAATATTCGTCACTTCAGCCACGGCGGCTTTTTGTACTTGCTCCGTCATGTCTGTCACTTTGGAAACGACCGGGTTGGCCTTTTTGTTTTCTTCGAGGGCCGCTGCGGCGTTACCGGACAGTGCTTCGACCAGCGCGAGCTGATCGGCTTTGCTGAGGTCTTTTGAATATTTGTCGCGGGCGATTTCTTCTGCCAGCGCGTCTTTGGCTGCTTTCAGCTTGGCGGGATCGCTGCCGGCTTCAATTACGGCTTTGATGCGTTTGGGCATGGCGCTGCCAAACAATCCGCCCGTGCGTTTGGTCAGCTTGTCTTTGACTTCGGTGAGCATCGCGCTGTGCGCTTCCTTGGCTTTTGGCTGGGCGTAGGCGGCGACCATGCCTCTGACGGCGTCTTTATCTGCCGCGGTAAGGTCTTCACCTTTTTTGGGGGCAGAGCCTATGGCGCTATCCACGGCGGCGAGTGCTTTCTTTTCGGCAGCTTCGGCCTTTTCAAGTTCCCTGCGCTGCGTGCGGGTGAGGTTGTCGCGCGCGGCTTTTTCGTCGGTGACAGCTTTCTGATCATCAGGTTTCGGGGCGGTCGGTGGCAGGCCCGCTTTCAGGCGCGCTTCGGTGGTTTTCTGGCTGGCTTCGACATAGTTGGCGAGCACTTCTTCATTGCCTTTGAAATAGGCTTTCAGGATGACCTGCGCATCGGCGGATGCAGTGGCAACATCGGCGTTGGCGCTCATATCGGCCAGCATCTCTTTCGCTGTCAGCTTTTTCTTCGGCTTGTCTGCAGGCGTAGTGGCAGCCGGAGCTACTTGCGGAGCTTCTGTGGGCGGTGTTACCGGTACCGGATCAACCATGGCCTTACCCTCTTACATGCGATTACAATATGTTAAGTATAAGTATACACGCTGTTTCTGGCAACGGTGTTACAATTTTGTGAAAGCGGAATGACACTGCGCGCTATAATATAACCAATTGATTATATTAATAAAATAATAGGATAGGGTGGTTATCCGATCTTGATTCCTGGCGTGCCGGGGTCGGTCTCTTTGTTATGCTCGGCGGCGTGGGCGGTGCCTGACTTCATGGCTTTTTCCTGAACGACTTCCATAATGGTGTCGTGTACCACGCGTAATTGCTGCTGTAATTCGGTAGCGGATTTGGTTTCAAAATGCATGGTCATGCCAATTTTCTGGTGACTTTTAATACGACCGCTGCGTGTTTCCCATTCCGACGGAGATGCGGTGGGATTCCGGATGACGCGCTGTTCAAACGAGATGAAGCCGTTGCCATTCTGCCATATCGGGTCGGAGCGGGCCGGGTCTTTTGGCAAGGCGGCTAGTTTTTTCTGTATGGCGGAAATCAGCTCAAGCGTGGCTTCCTGATCCTTCGCTTCCCACATCACCGATCCCCCGGGAGAGTTCGCATCCTTCGAGCAATAAAAACTCACACTGCCATGGGTGCAATTTTTAGGAGCAGGTTCGTAAGCTGTCTTTTTTATCCTGAGTCTTGATGCTCAGACTGAACTCCAGCTTATCGTGGAGGTAATGATCGGAGCTGTGCATACCGGAGACGTAGCCGCCCTGCGCTTGCCTGAAAATGACGGGATCGGGTTTGAATTTTGAGCCCCACATGGTGTTTAATTCACCAGTTCTTCGTCGGTTTCCGAGTTGGTTTGCCTGCCGGTGCCGAGCACCTTGCTGTAATGGAAGCTGAGCTCGTTATCCTCGACGCTGACCTTCACGGTGCCACCTTTGGCGAGCTTGCCGAACAGCACTTCATCGGCGAGCGTCTTTTTGATTTTCTCGGCGATGAGGCGGGCCATCGGACGCGCGCCATTGGCACGGTCATAGCCACGATCCACGAGCCATCTGCGCGCCTTGTCGTCGAGCTGGATGGTGACGTTGCGGTCAGCCAGCTGTGATTCGAGACGGAAGATAAACTTGTTCACGACATGGGCCACGACTTCCGGCGTCAGGTGATCGAAGCTGATGATCGCATCGAGACGGTTGCGGAATTCCGGCGTGAAAGCACGGTTGATGGCTTCCTTGTCTTCCCCGGCGCGATCTACTTTCATGAAACCGACAGGTGCGCGGGCGGTATCGGATGCACCGGCGTTGCTGGTCATGATGATGATGGCGTTGCGGAAATTGACTTCCTTGCCGTTATTATCGGTGAGGCGGCCATAATCCATGACCTGCAGCAGAATGTTGTACACATCCGGATGCGCTTTTTCGATTTCGTCGAGCAGGATGACGCAGTACGGATTCTTGTCTACCGCATCGGTCATCAGGCCGCCCTGATCAAAACCAACATACCCTGGAGGCGCGCCGATCAGGCGGGATACGGCATGTTTCTCCATGTATTCTGTCATGTCGAAACGCACCAGCTCCATGCCCATCTGTACGGCGAGCTGCTGTGCCACTTCGGTTTTACCCACGCCGGTCGGGCCGGTGAACAGGTAATTGCCGATGGGCTTTTCTTCTTCGCGAAGACCTGCGCGCGACATTTTGATCGCAGCGGCGAGGGCTTCAATGGCTTTGTCCTGACCGAACACGACGAGCTTGAGATTCTTCTCAAGGTTGCGCAGCACTTCGGCATCATCCGTGGAGATGGTTTTAGCAGGCATACGCGCGATTTTCGCTACGATGTCTTCCACTTCCTTATTGGTGATGGTTTTCTTGCGGCGGCCTTCCGGCAGCAGCATCTGCGCCGCACCGGCTTCATCGAGCACGTCGATGGCCTTGTCGGGCAACTTGCGATCGGGGATATAGCGCGCGGATAATTCCACGGCGGCTTTAATCGCACCGTTGGTATAGCGCACCTGATGATGTTCTTCGTAATAAGGCTTCAGGCCACGCAGAATCTTGATTGAGTTTTCGACTGACGGCTCGTTGACGTCCACTTTCTGGAAGCGGCGTGCGAGCGCGCGGTCTTTTTCGATGCTGTTCTTGTATTCCTTATAGGTGGTCGAGCCGATGCAGCGGAAACCGCCGCGAGCCAGCGCGGGCTTCAGCAGGTTGCAGGCATCAAGCGCGCCGCCGGAAGTAGAACCGGCGCCGATAATGGTGTGAATTTCGTCGATGAATAAAATCGCACCCGGAATCTTTTCGATTTCCTTGATGACGGCTTTCATGCGTTCTTCGAAATCACCACGATAACGGGTGCCTGCAAGCAGGCTGCCCATATCGAGCGAAAAGATGACAGCGTTACGCAATACTTGCGGGACCTCTCCACGTATGATGCGTAGTGCCAAACCTTCCGCGATAGCGGTTTTGCCCACGCCGGCTTCACCGACATAGAGCGGATTGTTCTTGGTGCGGCGGGCGAGAATCTGGATGGTGCGTTCGACTTCTTCTTCGCGACCAACGAGAATATCGGTTTTGCCGGCTTCAGCTTTTTTGTTGAGATTGACGCAGTATTGTGACAGCGCGTCGCTCTTTTCTTTATCCTTCGGAGCCTGCGGACGCTCGAGCGATTCGGAATCGTCGGTGTCGATTTCGCGTCTCCACTCAGCAATTTTCTGGTTGTCGCCATACTTCACGATGCCGTGCGAGATATAGTTCACAACATCGAGGCGCGACAGTTCCTGTTCCTGTAAGAAAAATACGGCGTGGCTGTCGCGTTCCGAGAAGAGGGCGACGAGCACGTTAGCGCCGGTAACTTCCGACTTGCCGGCAGACTGTACGTGAATGGCGGCGCGGTGAATAACGCGCTGGAAACCAGCAGTCGGGCGGGATTCTTCCACTTCTTCTACGACAAGCGAAGTGAGTTCATTTTCCATGAATTCGGACAGATGTTTTTTGATATCGTTCAGATTGATTCCGCATCCACGCATCACAGCGGCTGCATCCGGATCGTCAGTCAGTGCATAGAGCAGATGCTCCAGCGTCGCATATTCGTGCCTATACTTCTTGGCGAGAGCCAGAGCACGGTGCAGACTAATCTCCAGGTTCTTTGACAACATGGTGAAACACCCCCGTTAAACGTACGTTTTTTTATGCCTTTTCTACGCGGCACTGGAGTGGATACTCATTACGGCGTGATATGGTTATCACTAATTCCGCCTTGGTTTCCGCGACATCCCGCGTATAAACACCACAAAGACCTTCGCCCTTGTTGTGGATCTCCATCATGACTCCGACCGCTTCTTCGTGCGTTTTGTGGAAGATGTCTTTCAAAACAAACACCACAAAATCCATAGGCGTATAGTCGTCATTCAAAAGAACCACTTTGAAGTAGGGAGGCCGTTTGGTTTTCACCTCCGGTTCTGCAAGCAGAAGGCCATCACGCCTTACTTCCTGCAATTCCCCACCGCCATTCCCATTGGTGTTATCCGCCGGTTTGGCCATCTCAGTGTCTATAGTCATTATCGCCATAAAACGTTGAACAATACGTTAAGTGAAGGTTGCCAATTTATTAAAATCGGTAACTATTTCGGCACCTCTTGCGCCTGGGTGAGCTAAGGTATTGAATCACCTTGAGGTACAGTTATAGACTATCCCGCGCAAAAGGAAAGTAAACACTCAAAAAAATATGCATTTCGACCAAACTCAGCACCTTAAAACATGGCGCGCGCTTTTTTACGCAGCGCAATCCATGCTTTGAGTCCCGTTTTCCTCTTTTCACTCTTGCTGAAACCTAAGCGGGAAGGGGATTTCCGGGCTTTTTTCCTATCGTTTGTCTTTCCGTACATGGCAGACTCAAGAAGAATGTAGGGCGGACGCGTCTATATACAAGGGGAGCCGTGGGGGGGAACCCGCCCGTTTTTAGGGCTTTGCAGTGCCCGCAAGATGAAATTCCCTTGTAATACGCAGTTTTACTGGTATTTCCGAGGGGCGTGACGCATCCTGATACAGTAAATCCAAGTCGGCGTATTTGAGGCCATTTACGCGACGTTCGGATTACATGGAAAAAGGATTTTTCGAAAAAAATAAAACCTCTGTAACCCGCAGAAAATCAGGTGTTCCAGAGAGTCATAAAAAAAGTATAAAATAATCTCACAAACTGTGTTGACATACCAGAAACAAGGTAGTACATAAACGCTCCCTTCGACGATAGAAGGTGATTCGCAGGTGACGGGGCAACCCAAACCACTCTGCTGTAGTTTGATATTGTGAATAGGTTTTTCTGGCTTTGCTACTTAGGCAGGCTTGCCACCGTTAGGGTCTACACCCAAAGCGGAGTAAGCCGGGTTTTGTCTGACGGCATCTGAATGATGAGTTCAGGTGTAGATGAAACTTATAAGTAGCCGAGTCGATGCAAAATGTTTTGAATTGTTTAGTGACGTATATGCTAAGGAACCATTCCTCCGCGGGAAGGGACCTTACGAGTAAAGCTTGCTTTGCTCTGTACGTTCATGATTCAGACATCGTTCAATTCTTTTTATTAATTGTTAAATAAGTATGTTAAGTGCATCTGGTGGATGCCTTGGCGGTAGAAGGCGATGAAGGACGTGATACGCTGCGAAAAGCCTCGGGGAGTTGCGAATACACTTTGATCCGAGGATGTCCGAATGGGGAAACCCACCACTTATGTGGTATCCTGTAATGAATTCATAGTTACGGGAAGCGAACCCAGGGAACTGAAATATCTAAGTACCTGGAGGAAAGGAAATCACAGAGACTCCCTTAGTAGTGACGAGCGAACGGGGACTAGGCCAATGGCCAAAAAACAAAAACTGGAATGCTTTGGAAACGGCAGCCATAGTGGGTGATAGCCCCGTACAGGTAAATTGTTTTTTGGTCTTCGAGTAGGGCGGGACACGTGAAATCCTGTCTGAATATGGGGCGACCACGCTCCAAGCCTAAGTACTCTCTACCGACCGATAGTGAACTAGTACCGTGAGGGAAAGGTGAAAAGCACCCCGGCAAGGGGAGTGAAATAGACCTGAAACCGGATGCATACAAGCAATAGGAGCTCGTAAGAGTGACTGTGTACCTCTTGTATAATGGGTCAGCGACTTAATGTGTCGAGCAAGCTTAAGGCGATAGCTGTAGGCGTAGCGAAAGCAAGTCTGAATAGGGCGCTTTAGTTCGACGTATTAGACCCGAAACCTAGTGATCTAGCCATGGTCAGGTTGAAGGCAGGGTAACACCTGCTGGAGGACCGAACACACGCCCGTTGAAAAGGTCGGTGATGAACTGTGGTTAGGGGTGAAAGGCCAATCAAACTGGGAAATAGCTGGTTCTCCGCGAAATATATTTAGGTATAGCGTCAGACGAATACTCCGGGGGGTAGAGCACTGGATGGGCTAGGGGGTCCCAAAGACCTACCAAACCTAACCAAACTCCGAATACCCGGAAGTACTA
>Ga0163144_10021161_pt1 | contig 12939 bp, 12 predicted proteins | sample OliLak19BULKMAT1_FD_123175 | JGI IMG/M metagenome (GOLD analysis project Ga0163144, IMG submission 123175) | Freshwater microbial mat bacterial communities from Lake Vanda, McMurdo Dry Valleys, Antarctica - Oligotrophic Lake LV.19.BULKMAT1 | ecosystem: Environmental > Aquatic > Freshwater >...
GTTAGCCTTTTAAGTTGGTGGCGCTTTCATCTGCTTGATCTTCCGCTGCTAAAACTGTTTGGAAAAAAAATTGTGGTTCATTTTCGTGGGCTGGACATTATAGATATCAAACATTTTGACTATTTGCGGGAAGCCAGCCGGGGCGAGATTGTATCAAAACCAGCGCTAAGCAGACCTGATCAGTTGCGTAAAGTTAAAAAGTGGCTGCGCTATGCGGACGTTGTTCTGATTTCTGAACCCGATCTGTTTGAAGTGGTGCCTACAGCCATTTTATCGCCACAGGTTATTGACATGGCCTACTGGCAACCTACTCGTAATCCATTGTCCGCTCAGGATGGTATTATTCGAATTGTTCACGCTCCTTCCAGCAGACGCAAAAAGGGAACGGATTTTATTGAAGCCACCATTGACAACTTGAAGAAAAAAGGGTTACCTGTTGAATTGGTGTTGGCTGAAAAATTACCTTACCATAAAATAAAAGAGCTCTATGAAATCAGTGACATCGGCATTGACCAGGTGCTGTATGGTTGGCATGGAAAAGTTTCGGTTGAGTTAATGGCATTGGGTAAACCGGTTATCTGCAACATTAACGAAGTATACCGGAAATATCGGCCTGATTTGCCAATCATGCATGGTGATCCTCGTAACCTCGAAGCTGTAGTTGAATTGTTGGTAAAGGATATTCGTCTGCGTACTGAGTTGGGAAGGAAATCGCGCGAATATGTGGCGCGTTACCACGATGTAGAGGTTGTAACGGATGAATTGCTTAAGTTGTACGGCCTTGAAAATACAACAAACGTAAAACAATCGGTTGAAGGTGCCGCTACTTGGTAATGAAGGTAAACCCGTATATTTTCTCATTTACACGATATGTTCAACCCGGATGGTATTTTTGGTTGCCCACACCCGAGGGTAGTTGTTATTGGGTAGATGTGCGGAAAGTTTCGGTAGCAGATAGGGAATTGATTGACCTGGATACCGGGTACATTCATGAAGAATCAAGGTTGCGTGATGCTGCCCACCAACTTTTAGTTAAAGGGTATATTACCACCGATCCGGATTTTTTGCTTTCCATTTCGGTTGATGCCGTTCCAGTAGTTGATGAGTATCGTTTTCTTCACAGGTATTACCATGTGCTATGGTCTTGGTATGTACTTTTTTTGCGTTGCCTTAGTGGTCATAATCCATTTCTTGAATGGCGTTACTTTTCAAAGGCCAGGCAGGCAAAACGAGTATTGGTATACGATCAATGTTTCTCTCATGCTGTAGTTCATGATCTAACAAAAAATCCTTCCATGGTTTCAATCGTTATTCCAACATTAAACCGGTATATCTATTTGGAAAACATACTGCGTGATCTCGAACAACAAACCTTCACTTCATTTGAGGTAGTGGTGATTGATCAGTCAGATCCTTTTCAACCTAATTTTTTTAATGATTTCAATTTGCAGTTGCGCGTTATTCACCAACCCGAACCCGGCCTATGGAAAGCACGCAACCGGGGTATCCGGGAAAGTAAAGGGAAGTGGATAGCATTTTCGGAAGATGATGTTCGGGTAAAATCCGATTGGCTTGAAAAGCATCTGGCCTGTGTAACACATTTTGGAGTTGATATTTCAGCGGGAATTTTCTTTGCCGAAGGAACCAACATGCCATTACACAAAGCGCACTTTCGCTGGGCAGAACAGTTTGCTGCCGGAAATGCCTTTGTTAACCGATCGGTGTTTGAGCGAATAGGATTATTCGATCTGCAATTTGAGCTTATGCGAATGGGTGATGGTGAGTTTGGTTTGCGGGCATACTTATCAGGCATTCGTAGTATTTCGAATCCACGAGCATTTGCTTTGGATGTAAAGGCTCCACAAGGTGGCTTACGTCAAATGGGCAGCTGGGATTCTTTTCGCCCTACTTCTTTGTTGGCTCCGCGACCAGTTCCCTCTGTGTTGTATTTAATGAGGCGTTACTTTGGAAATGCGATTGCCCGATTGGATTTACTGGTCAAGATACCTATGTCTATAATACCCTTTAGATATAAAAAAAACAGCAACCTATATTGGTTAGGTGGTATTAGTGCTATTCTGATTTTACCGTTGGTGTGCCTTCAAGTATTTCGGTCGTGGAAAAAATCCAGTGCTATGTTACAGCAAGGTCCCAAAATTGACTCATTGTAAAGTTGTGGAATGATGAGTAAACCACTTCAGGTAACGGCTTATATTGAATCGCAACTGGCGCATACAAGTCAACTGTTTAGCGGACTAGCCATGTTGCAAGATGCGGGCATGATTAGAGTTACTTTTAAGGCCGGGCATGAACTACGCGCGGATGAACCACTGGTGCGCCTGCAAGTTAACAATAAGGTATTGGTTTTTGATTTGAGTGATAATCCCACGTTATATAGTGACACCTGGTTGCAGCGATCTGATTTATACTTTAAGCGTATGCTTACAGAAGCTTTGCAACAAACCAATTCTCGCCTGCATCCCTATGGATTGAATTACCCGGTTTTTCACGAGCATGACCGCATGGTGTACCGAGCGTATTTAACCAAAAACAGGAAGCGATGGATGTATGCGCTATTACGATCAAACAGATTTTTGTCAAAAGTATTGAATATCAACCTTTCTTATGCCAACAACCTAGTGCATCAATTTGAAGATACTCCTCATGCCGAAGCAGACCCGCGAATTATTTTCTATACTCGACTCTGGAATCCCGATTCAGCAAAGCAGGAGTGGAAGAAAAAAGAACGGTTTGTAATTAATCAGATGCGTGTTGATTTGGTCCTGCGTCTGCGCAAGGAGTTTGGCGATCGTTTTATAGGAGGTATTCAGCGCGACAATCTAAGCGTGCGAGTAGCCCCTGATGCTTTGGTAAAAAGTGATGATGAAGTATTCAAAGGAAACTACCTGAAAAAACTCAGGCAGGCATCCATTGGTATTGCCACTCCGGGCTTGGAGGGGTCTGTTGGCTTTAAACTGGCAGAATATGTAGCCATGTCAAAAGCAATTGTTACAACCCCAGTGAATTGTATTATACCGGGTAATTTCACTAATCAACATTATCTGACTTATACAACACCCGAGCAATGTATTGAGCAATGTGGGAAGTTGGTTGATGATCTGGAGCTAAGAGAAAGTTTAATGGTTAATAATAATAACTATTATAAAAACTATCTCAGGCCTGACCTATTGGTAATGAAGTGTTTTGAAAAGTTATCGATTTAATCGTTAAATAATGTGTGCTTCAATGAATTCATTTGATAAGTGCAAGTTTTGTTCAGGTCAAATCAGACCAATAAATTCACGACATAATCTTGTGCTGTGTGTTGATTGTGGACTAATTTTTTGTAAGGATATTTTTACCGATACTCAGATAAAGGATACGTATGATCATCTCTATAACAAAAGCACAAAATATCAACCTTATCAAACACAATTTAATCGGCTGGCGAAGCGGGATTTATTTCGATTAGGTTGGCCTAAACGAAAAGTAATTCGCCATATCTTAGGTCAAAAAGTTAATGATGTTTGTGAGGTTGGCGCTGGTATAGGAATGGTTGGCGTTTATCTCAAGAAAAGAAATTTAACTTATTTGGGTATTGAGATGGATTCTGCTACTGCTGAAAAGGCAAGTTCTCTTGGTATTGATGTACGGGCAGGTTCATTCACACAGTTGGCTGCGTATTCAGAAAAGTTTGATGTAATTCTTGGATTTGAAGTTATTGAGCATATTCAGGAACTTCGCGATTTCTTTACAATTGTAAGCAAAAGCCTTAAAACGGGTGGCTTGTTGGGCTTCTCCGTACCGAGCTATAATAAAGTTTTGAATTATCCTATGGATAAGGACAGGCTTCATCAGGACGGTCCTCCAATACATGTAAATTTTTTTACGCTGCAAAACCTGACTAGCATATTACAACTTGCAGGCTTTGAAATTCGGTTTTTAGAAACAAAAGGGCGGCCTTATTTCAATTTTAAAAAATTAGACACCTATCGGTTCATTTTAAAGGCCCTTGTTGGGAAGTATCATGGGCCAACCATAATTGGAGTGGCTGAGAAGAGCCGTTTACTTTGAAAATTTATTCGTGCGGGTTATCCAGGTAGTCGATTCGCTTAACGTAGGGGGGGCTGAGCGCGTACTAATTACTCTCTGTAACATACTTAAAACGGCTGATGTGCAGATTGCGGTCTGTTTACTCACCGATAATTTAGGTTTATTGCCTTATCTGGATAAGCGAATACCTGTGCATCGACTGAACCGTAGATTCAAATGGAATCCGCTAAAGCTTTATGAGGTGCATCGCATGTGTTCCGCTTTTGATATCGTGCATGTACATTTGCGTTATAACCTACGGTACATAGGGCTGGCAAAATTTATATTTAGGGGAAAATATACAATGTTGCTTCATGATCACTTTGGTGATATTGAACAGGTCAAATCAATTCCGGTTGGTTTATCGTTTTTTATGCAGCGCAGTTGGTATGTTGGTGTGCATCCAGCATTGTCCCGATGGGCGATTGAGCACGTTGGCTTACAGAGTAATCGCGCATTTGTGTTGTCAAATACTATTCTAAAGAATGGAAAAGCAATTTCACCACAGTTTACAGTTGATTCGGAAAAATCGTCTTTCAGGTTTGTGAAGGTTGCTAATTTCAGAACATCAAAGAATCAGGTGTTTGCGGTGCAACTCATGGCAGCATTCGTTAGAAAACATCCGGCTAGTTTGGATTTAATAGGCCGGATTAACGATAGCTATTATTGCAATCACATTCGGCAGGTGATTGATGAAGAGTGCTTGACTAAACAGATTACATTGAATCATGAAATAACGGATGTTCAACCAATGCTGCATCAATATTCGTTGGCCATCCATACGGCTTCTTTGGAGAGTGGACCGTTGGTATTACTGGAATATCTGGCCTTAGGTTTGCCTTTTCTATCTTATAAAACTGGACAAGTAGCTGATGAACTTCAGTCGGATTTTCCTGAGTTTTTTATGAGTACATTTCATGTTCATGAGTGGATTGATCGCATTTTTGAAATTTTCAGGATGGACGTGCCAGCCTTGCAGAAGCGAATGATGCACTACTTTGAGCAACATTATGCTCCTGAGGTGTATGGAAAGAAGTGTCAAGATATCTATAACCAGATGTTGAAAGCAGATAGAAATTGAGTACTTCAGGTAAACATTCCTTGCTGATTATTTCAGATACGCCCATGTATCGGGAGGGAGAGCGATTTGCCGTATTGGAATCAACTCTTCGTGAAGTTGAATTTCTGGCTGATAGTTTTTCCTTCATAACCTGGATTGGCTATCCTTATGCAAGTAACAATGGATTAGGCCGGGCTCCTCGTAATTCAAACATTTATTTGAAACAGTTTCCGCCTGCCATGGGTGGAAAATCGGTTTGGCAGAAATTAAAAATTATTCCAAACCTGCCGGTTTTGTTTATTCAATTGTTACTGGAGTTGCGCAAGCATACGGTTGTTCATACGCGAGGCCCATCGGTACCGGCATTGATTACTTTGTTAATTGCGCGTGTGTGGAGAAAAACATTTTGGCACAAGTATGCAGGCAACTGGCGACAACCAATTCTGCCCAAAGCGTACGCTACACAACGTTACCTGCTGCGCAAGGGCAGTGATTTTGTTGCGGTTAACGGTCGTTATCCGGATGACCCTCTGCATATCCATACTATCGAGAATCCCTGCTTCTCGGTAAATGAATTAATGCAGTGTAAAGCTATTGCACAAGCAAAGGAGTTTGAAGGTAATTTAATGGTCTTGTTTGTTGGCCGTGTTGAACACAAGAAGGGAGTGTTTGAGTTACTGGCTGCTTTTAAACATGTAAAAGATTGCATGACTCTACATATTGTTGGTCCCGGAGATTCCATGGCGGAAGCAACATCATACGCAATCGAAAATTCGCTTCCGGTACATTTTTATGGAGCCCAACAGCGTGATAAGCTGAATGAATTATATGCAAAGGCTCATGTTTTGATACTTCCATCCCGGGCTGAGGGATTTCCGAAAGTCGTGGCTGAAGGAGCTGGCTTTGGTTGTATTTGCATTTGTTCTGATATTAGTTCAATCGGTGAGTATATTAAACATGGAATTAATGGATTCCTGATAAAAGAAATTTCAGAATCTTCCATCGCTCAGATTTTGCAGGCGTTACCAGATTCGGGTACACTAAAAAGCATGTCGAAAAGGGCTACCGATCTTGCGGAATTATTCACTTATGAAAGATATATTTATCAAATCAAATTAAAGTTGAACATTGGTTGATTCAATACCATCGAAGAAACGCTTTCCGGAAATTTTAGCTGGATTACACCTAGCGTTAGGAGCTGCGCTTTCTGTTATGCCCGGCCTGACTTTTTATATTGGCGCTACTGTACTTCTGTTGGGTATTTATTGGGCGCTAACGGATTCGCCATCTGGTGTAAACCGGGCTCTTTTGGTAGCAGGGTACCTCTGTGGTCTGGAACTTGTTTTTCGATTGTCAAGATCAGGACTGCCCCATGAATTTGTTAAGTATGCTGTAACATTTTTGTTGCTAATTGTCTGGACACGCAGCGGAATGAAATTGCAATTCGGTATTGTGCTTTATTTCCTTTTACTGCTTCCGGCTATTCTTCTTTCCAATGGCAGAACAACTGAAGAAACACGACAGTTTGTTTCTGCGAATTTGTCCGGCCCCCTTTGTCTAGCGGCTTCATCATTGTTCTTTTATAAACGAAAGATTCCTTTGAATCATTTTATAGGCGTTCTGCGATGGTTGCTATATCCCCTAATCACCCTAGTGGCTATTATGATTATTAAAAGTCCAGATTTATCTGAAGTTGATTTTGGTTATGGAAGTAATTTTGAAACGAGTATTTATGGGCCTAATCAGGTATCGTCCGTTTTGGGTTTGGGAATCATCATTATTGGTCTTGGTATTCTGTTAAAACTTCAGCTTTTTAAGTGGCAATGGGTGGGGTTGGGTATAGGAGGATTGTTCCTTTTTCGTGGCCTTCTCACCTTTTCCCGTGGTGGTATTATAACCGCAGTTGTTGTAATAGTATTGGTATATCTCCTGATTTTGTTCAGCAGTCAAGCATCCTCAAATTTGAGGGTACGTGTGGTATCTTTCGTTCTCATTGGCTCATTAGCTGTGTATGGATTGTTTCAGTACACAAATCAATTGACTGACAATGCGTTGTTTAATCGCTATGCAGGTATTAAATATGGTAAGCAGCTAGCAGCCGATAGTTATACGTCAGGGAGAACAAGAATTATTAAGCTTGATTGGCAGATTTTTGAAGAAAACTGGCTGGGTGGTGTTGGTGTTGGTATGGGTAAATCTGCTCGTGCAGTACAAGGTTATGAAATTATTGCGCACGTTGAATTTACACGAATGTTAGCAGAGCATGGACTTGCAGGTTTGGTTTCATTACTTATTTTATTATTTCTTCCAATGGTTTTCTTTTATAGGGAACCTAGAGTAATGAACAAGATTTTTTTGGTTGTTGGTGTGCTTTTCTGCTTTTCCTTTATGCTTCATTCGGCTACTCGTATTGCGGCACCCATGTTTATGTACGGATTTATTTTTATTCAATTAATCACAAAACGTGATCTTATACTTCGGAAACATGCTTTCCAGACACGGCAAGTCGCCCTCCGTAATCGAGGAGCTAACACCCCGGTTGCAGCTGGAGCATCATAATATCAGAGCTTTTTCAAACAAGAGAAATCCGGTAATGCGTTTGGCGGATATGATGTTCGGGTTTTTACGACATAAAGGAATGGCATCATTAATAATACTGGATACCTACAGTACTACGGCATTTTGGTACGTATGGATTTTGGCTCAGCTTTGTAAGCTTTACGATAAACCCTATGTTCCTATTTTGCATGGTGGTGAGTTGGAGAAGCGATTAAAATCCACACCTCGTTTTAGTCGTTCAGTGTTCAGGCATGCCCATCAAATTGTATCGCCTTCTCTTTTTTTGCAAGCTGTCTTCCAACAGTACGGTTATACCAACGTAATTTTTGTTCCAAATTCCATTGAATTGGAAAAATATAAGTTTGTCAATCGATCCTCATTTTTACCCCGGTTATTGTGGGTTAGGTCTTTTCATCAAATCTATAGGCCTCAAATGGCAATACAGGTATTAAAGGAATTACAATGTCGGTATCCATTAGCCAGTTTACTAATGGTAGGCCAGGATAAGGATGGTTCAATGAAGGTTTGCAAACAAATGGCTAAGGAATTTGATTTAACAGATCATGTTCAGTTTACAGGCTTTCTACCTAAATCTGAATGGATTGCAAGATCGCGTGAGTTTGATATTTTTATTAACACTACTTCAGCGGATAATATGCCGGTAAGTGTTATCGAAGCCATGGCGCTTGGATTTCCAATTGTCTCAACACGGGTTGGGGGCATACCCTATTTAATAGAAGATGGTCAAACAGGCTTTTTGGTAAATGAGAATGACATAGGGGCCATGGTTGATCGGATTAGTTTTATTTGTGATCATCCTAAGGAAGCGCGCAAAGTCGCATATCAGGCCAGAAAAAAAGTAGAAGAATATGATTGGCGGATTGTCAAACATCAATGGAATCAACTCCTTTCCAGTTAAAGCATGAATTATTTCCATAATCATATTTATCCTCGTATGCCAGTTTTTCTCCAAAACATGGCAATTTCAGCCTTTGGCTTCACGTGGCGAAACAGAAGGTTGGGGGGTTTTTTTCAGCGCGAAAGAAAAGCATTTAAGGCAAGAGAAATGTTTACATTCGATCAGTGGTCGAGCTATCAGGAAGAAGAACTTCGTAAGTTATTGATTCATGCGTACACAACCGTTCCATACTACCAAACAACCTATAGCAAACTTGGAATCGAGCTTGGAGATTTGCGGCAGTTTAAGCTTAATCAGCTGCCTGAACTTCCGGTTTTAGAAAAGGAAACACTGAGGAATTTTGGTGAGACCGATTTGTTGTCTTCCAGTAAGCAACCAGGGAGAAAATTTTTCACCTCCAGTGGAAGTACGGGCACACCAGTGAATATTTTATTTTCTTCATCGGCACAACAAAAATGGTATGCCGCGTACGAAGCACGCTGTCGCAATTGGGCTGGTGTAGATTATCGTTCTTCACGTGCTATGATTGGCGGTAGGAAGATTGTCTTTGGTAACCCAGGCAAGCCGCCATTTCATAGAGTCAATTTTGCTGAGAACCAGATATATTTCTCCATTGTTCATCTCAGCAGCGATAATTTCAAATGGTACTATAAGGCGTTGCAACTGGAAAGGCCTGTTTATTTAACGGGTTATTCAACGAGCATTTATTTGCTTGCAAGGTATCTTTTGGATTTAAATTTTACTCCAATAAAACTTCGAGCCGTCATCGGTTCTAGTGAGAAGCTCACCGATCAAATGAAAAAAGTAATTGCTGAAGCTTTTCTTTGTCCAGTCTACGATAGTTGGAGTGGTATAGAAGCCTGTGGTTTAATATCAGAAAACCAAGATGGGAATTTATATGTAAGTCCAGATACAGGCATTATTGAATTTACAGATAGTAACTTTAAAAAAGTTGAATATGGTGAAGAGGGAGAAATGATTTGTACCGGACTGATAAATTATGACCAACCTTTAATAAGATATCGAATTGGTGATTTGGCTATACCATTAAAACCACTGGAAGGAGAAAAGGACATCAAAATGCCAAGAGTTAAAGAAATTGTGGGACGTGTAGATGATATAATTACATTAAAAGATGGTAGGCAATTGAGTAGTTTTAACAGGTTTTTCGCAGATATAGATGGGATAAAAGAGGCGCAAGTTGTTCAGATTGATTTAGATAAGTTTCAGATTAATCTAGTTGCTGACACTAGTCAAAATAGTAGAATTAAAGAAGAAATTGTAACGAGCCTTCAATCAAGACTAGGCAATATTCATATTGATATTGTCGAACTATCAGAGATCAAAAGAATGCCAAATGGAAAATTTAAAGCTGTAATTTCAAATGTTAAACGGTAAGTTAAATCCATTTTGAGTAACACAAATATCGATATAAGTGTACTCCTTCCTATTCTAAATGAAGTTCATCATATTGATTCTTTGCTAACGGGTTTAATTCAGCACAACCAATCCAATTCTATTGAATTTTTTCTTATTGATGGTGGGTCTACGGATGGCACGCTGGAGAAGATTGAAGAATGGAAAAAAAAGCATTTAGGCATTTATCTTATCAGCAATCCAAAGCGTTACGCAAACTTTGCCTTTAATGCAGCGTATCCCAACACAAAAGGAAAGTACATAGCTTTTATAGGGGCTCATGCCGCATACCCTAACGATTTTTTTAAAATCGGTAAGCAGTATCTGGACGCCAAAGAATGCGATGTAGTAGGTGGTCCTTTAATTCAAAAGGGAAAATCAGAAAACGGAAAAGCGATTGCATTCGCCATGAGTTCGAAGTTTGGGGTGGGAGATACAGAATTCAGGACTACCTCAAAGAAACAATATGTTGATAGCGTTGCGTTTGCTATGTATAAGCGTGAAATCTTTGATGCTATTGGCGTAATGGATGAACAATTAATTCGAAATCAAGATGATGAATTGCACTACCGCATGAATGCCGCTGGTTACAGGATATTAATGGTACCTGAAATGAAATGTGTTTATTATGTGCGCGAAACGTTGAAAGGATTATTTAAGCAATATTTTCAATACGGACTTTTTAAACCGTTGGTCTTGCGAAAAGTGAAATCGGGGATCCGGCTCAGGCATCTCGTTCCAACGTGCTTTGTATTGTATCTAATGTTAATTCCGTTTTTATGGCAATATGTTGGTATCGTATCGTTGGCTCCACTTTTTTTATATGGCGTGTTAGTACTGTATGTTGCCTTCGCAAGTAAGATGAAGTTGGGTACGCGTATGTTTATGTGTACTGTATTTCCAACGTTGCATATTAGCTATGGCATAGGTTTTTTGTTGGGATTAGGAAAGAGAAATCGATAAAGCAATGCTTTTAAATGCTCAAGAAAAAGATTTAGAAGCGATAGCAAAATGTCATCAAAAAACGTTTCCAGATGCATTGACTTCAAAAATGGGTGTCCATTATTTATCGAGAATTTTTAGCTGGTATTTGTCAACCGATAAAGCATTTCTTTTCTTTTTAAAGGAGAACGATCAGGTTGTAGGATATGCCGGAGGAATAGTGGTGGACGGAACGCTGGCGCATGGCTCGGCTAGCAGTTTAACGCAACATACGTTCAATGATGCCATTAAAGCCTTGATGATCCGTCCATGGCTTTTGCTCCATCGCGATTTTGTTTCGCGCTATGCTTTATTTGCGCGAAATATTGTTACAAGACTTCGGAACAAGTTTAAAGAAACAGAAATACGGAGTGCCGTTACACCTAAAGAACCTCATGTTGGTTTAGTAGTGATTGGAGTTGACCCAATGTTTCATGGGAAAGGATTCGGCACAACATTGCTACAGGAATTTGAAAAGCAAACGTTGCAGTATGGTTTTAAGAAAATGACGTTAACCGTGAAAACGGATAATCAGAAGGCCATTCGGTCGTATTTTAGAAATGGTTGGTTTGCTTCCAAAGTTGTGGGCAAGTCCACACTAATGGAGAAACGATTGAACTAAATAACCTAAATGAAAATCCCATTCTCACCAGGAAGAAAACAGAAGTCAAATTGTGCGAACGCAAAAGGGCTGTTAAGAATAATCTAGTCAATCCCATCGCCAAAACTAGAACCATTTGCTATGGCTGGCTCAAGTAGGAGCGGACAGGCTGTAGGAGATTGAAAACCCTGAATTGGCAACTCAAGAACGCGGGTTAAGATGGAAGATTACCCGGTGGCCTATGATTCTTATTCGCGTGAAACTTCCATTCCTATAAATCCTGAGGTGGATGAACCCAAAATAAAATACTGCGTAGAAATTGATGTCGCTGTCTAAATTAGTAAGCGAATTCTCGATGGAGTTTCGGTAATTGGATTAGGTGCGCTCGCACCTTTTTTTATTGATATAACTATTAATAAAGCTCACATCCAAGGATCCAATTTTCTATTTGCAGCAACGAGTTGGCAAGGGTGGTAAGTTGTTCAAACTTTTTAAGTTCAGCACCATGCGTGTTGATTACTATATAAGAAAAATAATGCCTGAGAATGCCTTTGGGTTCAGCTTGCCCTTTAACTATACTATAGAAACATGAGCGTAAAACATCCCTATTTGAATGGGTTAACTATCTTCAATATTTTATCAATGACCTGCCCGTTGCTCATATCCTCCGAATACAAAATTGAGCATTCACATTCGAGGGCGGCAGAGATAATCAGGCTGTCATAAAATGAAAAGCCGTAGCGTTCCGCTATTTTACAAGCCTGAACAATCGTGCTTTCTGTGTTGATATGAAGAATACTATTATGGGCATCTCTAAAAACTCCGCTTACCCTTCTCTTCTGGAGAAGGGGCAGGGGTTGAGGTAATGAAAGCAAGGGTTTTTAGAGATGCCCTTATTCTTTGATTCACGAATAGCCTTTATCGCGTCAGTAAAGTTAAATTTAAATTTCTTTGTGAGCGTATTGGTAAGTTCCTGCAATACCTGAGTGCTTATGTAGGAAATACCTTCACTTATAAGGTGCCGTGCAATTTTTTGTTTTTCAGGTTCTGCATAAGAATAACTGTAAATCAGAATATTGGTGTCAAGGAAAATCTTACCGCTCATTGGCTTCATTGCGGTCAAACTTATACCCTCTGGTATTAATTCTCGAAGCGGTAAAAGAGACTTTCTTTTTGCCGTTGGCTGATTCTTCTTTCTTTTCAGCGATGGAAAAATCAAAATACTTGGCAAGGCTTTTCAATACGTCCAATGTTCTTGAATCTTTATACTTTATGATTACTTCTTTCATAACCAGTTATTTTCAGGTTCTA
>Ga0163144_10021163_pt1 | contig 12938 bp, 9 predicted proteins | sample OliLak19BULKMAT1_FD_123175 | JGI IMG/M metagenome (GOLD analysis project Ga0163144, IMG submission 123175) | Freshwater microbial mat bacterial communities from Lake Vanda, McMurdo Dry Valleys, Antarctica - Oligotrophic Lake LV.19.BULKMAT1 | ecosystem: Environmental > Aquatic > Freshwater > Lake...
CCTGGTTCGGAGTTCCCAAAATCAAGCTGCGATCTGGCTAGTCAAGCGGATTCTCCAAAAACTTGGTTTTCAAAATCCAAAAACTTCCTTTTCTCCGTTCTCAGAGTCGCTTGGCAACCAAACCCCCAATTCCGATTGCCTGATTGCACCTGGCCGCAGCTATTTAGGCAGGAAGCTGATGACCTGCTTGACAAGCCTTGGCGATATTGCAAAGCTTCGCCAGCGCAGGTTGCTGCTTTGGGATGATTTACTGCTCTCACAACATCGTGACCAGCCACAGAGGGTAATCGCAACAGCCCGCCCGATACAGCGGGCCTGGACGCCTTACCTGGCAGGGTATGAGGCTAATCTAGAAAATGCGCAATCCGTTTATGAGCAGTGGCAACGCGAGGGTCTGCCTGTAACGACATGGCCTGATCTGCCCCCAGAGGTGATGACGAATCCACAAAGCCATGCCAATGCTATTCGTTTGCGTCACACAAGATTTTATTTACCAGTGCATCAGACGCTAAATGCAGAACCAATGCTGAAAACAGCTGGTCCGTCGAAATCTCGCAATTTGAAACCGCCGCGTCTTCGTGTTGTATGGAACAGTGTTTCGCAAGATGCGTGGCAAGAACTGATACAACAAGCAGAACGGTCAAACCTTCTTCAAGCTTGGGCATATGGCGAGGCGAAATCATCAGACTCGAATTGGCAGGTGGTGCGTGGCGTTTTCTATCGCGGTGGTCAGCCCATTGCCATTTTGCAAATGTTGCAAAAGCGATTGGTGGGCCTAGTACAGGTGTCGCGTATCAATCGCGGGCCTCTTTTTTTAAGAAGGCCTACGACTGTTGATGAACATGAAGCCTGGACTGAACTTGGTAATTTAGGCGAGTTTTGGCGCGGCAAGCTTTTATCTGTTGCGCCTGAACTTATGCTGTCGGGTTCAAATCTAACCTGTATGGCTGAACTGGGTTTTAGGCAGTTCACTGTTGGCGCATGGGAATCGGTCTGGATAGACCTGCGAGCGGATTTGACAACGTTGCGTCAAAGACTGGACGGAAAATGGCGCAACGCCTTAACGGTGTCTGAAAAAACCAGTTTGCGGGTGGAAGTTGGAAGCGATGATCATTTGTTCGAATGGATGATGAGTCGCTACCAGGAGACGATGCGAGTCAAGAGTTTTCAAGGTCCCACAGTGTCTTTGCTGTCGGTATTGCAAAGAGACCTGCCGATTGGGTCCAGGTTACTCGTTTTGCGTGCAGTGCACGACAATGAGCCAATAGCAGGCATTTGTCTCGCGTATCATGGCGTTGCGGCAACGTACCTGATCGGCTGGAATGGCCAAAATGGCCGCAAACTTAAAGCTAACCAGTACTTGTTATGGCGGGCGATCGTACATCTGAAGCGGTCTGGCTTTAATGGCTTTGACCTCGGTGGCATCAATGACGAAGACACCTCGGGCATTGCTGCCTTCAAGCTAGGCTTGGGTGGTGAGCGATATGAACTGGTCGGAGAGTATTGGAAATGGTGAAGCTTATATGCATGTAGTGGCAATAACGGGTGCTTCCGGGTATATCGGAAGACATCTAGTGGCACAGTTAAGCCAGCTGGACGGCATACGCATCAAAGTGCTTAGAAGACGTAAAAATGCTGTCGAGCGCGTAGTCGAATTCGGGCCAGGCGTTGAGGTAATAAGTGGTGACTTACATGATCCACAATCCCTGGAAAAATTCGTTGAACCTGGGTGCACCGTAGTTCATCTTGCCTATCTTCAAGGTCAAGGTGAAGATGAAAATCTTCACGCAACGTCTGCACTACTGGATGCTTGCAAGCGATCCAGGATACAAAGACTTATTCACTGCAGTACAGCCGCTGTAGTGGGCAGAGTACCGGACGACACTGTCAACGAGACAACGCCTTGCTGTCCGGTAAGCGAATATGGCGTTACGAAATTGAAAATTGAAAAAGCTGTTTTACGCTCATTAACTGACGGCTTCGATGTCGTAGTGTTGCGACCAACTTCGGTATTTGGCCCCGAAGGCGGGTCTCTAAAAAAACTTGTTGCCGACCTGATAGCTTCGAAAAATATAAGAAACTATTTCAAGTCAAGTCTTTTTGGTAAGAGACGCATGAACCTTGTGCATGTGGACAATGTAGTAGCAGCAATCATTTTTACTATTCGTCAAGAAAAACACTTTGCCGGAGCATGTTATATCGTTTCGGAAGACGATAATGCGAGAAACAACTTTTCGGATGTCGAGCAATTTCTAATTCGTCAGCTAGAGCTAACGGGTTACCGAGTGAGACCAGTCTTACTCCCTTTGGGATTGCTTTCTTTTCTGCTTAAATTTTTGGGGCGGAACAATATAAATCCCCGCTGTAATTATGATCCTGGCAAGCTTTTGGGCATTGGTTTCAGGCGGCCAGTGAGCTTTGAACAAGGCCTGAAGCACTATTCGGATTGGTATCGCTCCGTCAATCGATAAACAGCTGCCATTTCGGCGCTGAATTCATTGCCGTACAAGACATGCTTGCAAACAAGCATAAATTAACCATCACAGTAAAGATGTCATGAGCAAAATAGCTTTAATTACCGGTATCACAGGACAGGACGGTGCCTATCTTGCCGAGTTTTTGTTAGGTAAAGGTTATATCGTCCACGGTATAAAAAGGCGCGCGTCGTCGTTCAATACAACACGAATTGACCACCTGTACCATGACCCTCATGAAGAAGGCGTAAGATTTTTCCTGCACCATGGTGACTTGACTGACGGATCAAATCTGACCCATCTCATTCAAAAAATCAAGCCAGATGAAATTTACAACCTGGCAGCGATGAGCCACGTCGCTGTTAGTTTTGAGTCACCAGAATACACCGCTGATGTTGATGCAATCGGACCCTTGCGGATACTTGAATCAATACGAATTCTCGGTCTGCAAAATAAAACGCGGTTTTACCAGGCATCAACTTCAGAACTTTATGGCCTTGTGCAGGAGTCACCGCAGAGTGAAACGACACCCTTTTATCCTCGCTCTCCCTACGCCGTGGCCAAGCTGTATGCCTACTGGATCACAGTCAATTACCGCGAAGCTTATGGGATATTTGCATGTAACGGCATTCTTTTTAACCATGAGTCACCGATTCGCGGCGAAAACTTTGTTACCCGGAAAATCACCCGTGCACTGGCACGTATAAAACTTGGTTTGCAACAGCAACTTTATCTGGGAAATCTGAACTCGTTGCGGGACTGGGGGCACGCAAAAGATTACGTTGAAATGCAGTGGCTGATGTTGCAGCAGGAAGCGCCAGAAGATTTTGTGATTGCGACTGGCGTGCAGTACAGCGTTCGGGATTTCGTCACTATTGCCGCCAAAGAACTCGATATTGATATCACCTGGCATGGCCAGGGACTCGATGAAAAAGGAAATGATCAATCTGGTAGATGTATTGTTTCAGTTGATCCGCGCTATTTCCGACCGACTGAGGTAGAGACCTTGCTCGGCGATCCGAGCAAAGCCAAATCCAAGCTGGGGTGGACACCAAAAATTACTTTTACTGAGCTCGTTCAAGAAATGGTACGTGAGGATTTAAAGTCTGCTCAACGCGATGAGCTGATAAAGAGTCATGGCTATTATGCAAACTCTTACCACGAGTGAGTTCCAAAGATATTCTTGGCAACATATTAAAAATACTGCCATGTAAAGCGACACGTTAAGTAGAGATGAAAAAAGTATTGATAACCGGATTGACGGGTCAAGACGGTAATTACATGTCGGAGTTGCTTCTCTCCAAAGGTTACTGTGTGGTGGGCGGCGTGCGTGATCGCGCGGCTTCCTATTTAAAGCTGGGTCAAACCTTGACAGATAAGGTTCAGTTGTTGAATTGGGATATGTCTAGTCAAGCAGAGATGACCCGAGTATTAACGGAGGTTAAACCTGCCGAGATATACAATTTTGCTGCCTACACGTCGGGATCGGGTATGTATGACGATCCATTAAGTATTTGCGATGTTAATGGCTTAGCTGTCGTGAGAATCCTGGAGGCGATTCGCGAGGTCGATGGAGGTATTCGATTTTGCCAGGCGTCAAGCCGAGAGGTTTTCGGAGAAGCGTTGGAAAGTCCGCAAACAGAGACCACTCTTCGTAATCCTCGAAGTCCATACGGCTGCGCAAAGGCTTTTGCAGATTCAATGATTAAAATTTACAGAGAGCGTTATGGCATGTTTGCCTGTTCTGCAATTTTGTTTAATCACGAAAGTCCTTTGCGAGGACTAACGTTTGTGACGAGAAAAATAACTCATGAGGCAGCCCGGATCAAACTTGGATTGTCCAATCAGTTAGTTCTTGGTGATCTCGATGCGCGCCGGGACTGGGGTTTTTCTGGTGATTTTGTTAAAGCAATGTGGATGATGCTTCAGCAAACAAAAGCTGATGACTACGTCATAAGTTCTGGTGAAAGCCATTCTGTTCGAGATTTTTGCGAGTGTGCATTTGGACATCTTGGTCTCGACTATTTGCAGTATGTAAATGTTGATAAGTCATTTTATCGACCACCTGAGCCTGTTAATTTACTGGGCCGTAGTGAAAAAGCACGTTCCGAAATGGGCTGGATTCCCACAACTGGGTTCAAGGCAATGGTACGGACAATGGTTGATTTTGACATGAAATTACTCACACAAAAAAATTAGATTTACAAGGAGTTTAGTTATGTATACAAAGATTGAGAAATGCAGAATTTGTGGCAACACAAATTTGGTGGGGGTGCTCGACTTGGGCATGCAAATGCTTACTGGCGTTTTTCCGAGAGACAAGCAGACAGCCGTTACTACGGGACCGCTGCGATTGGTCAAGTGTGTCGGCGATGATCACGTGTGCGGCCTCTTGCAGATGGAACATTCCTATGATCTTGCCGAGATGTATGGTGAAAACTACGGTTATCGTTCAGGACTTAACGACAGCATGGTGAACCATCTTGCTGAAAAAGTTAGAAAAATTATGCGTGAGGTCAATCTTCTTGATGGAGACTTGGTTATCGATATTGGTAGTAATGACGGTACAACACTCGGCATGTATCCAAATAATGGTTTGCAACTGTTGGGGATAGACCCCACAGGATCGAAATTCAGGGAGTTTTATCCAGAGCATGTGAACTTGATTCCTGAATTTTTTTCGGCCAAATTATTAACAGAACGGTTTAAGCAGCAGAAAGCAAAAGTTATTACTTCTTTCTCGATGTTTTATGACCTTGAAAATCCACTGGGTTTTATGCAGGAAATTTATGACGTTCTTGCAGATGATGGTATTTGGGTTTTCGAACAAAGTTACATGCCGACAATGTTGGAGACCAATTCCTATGACACCGTGTGTCACGAACATCTTGAGTTTTACGCTTTACGTCAGATCAAATGGATGGCGGACAAGGTCGGCTTTAAAATTATCGATGTTGAGTTCAATGATGTGAACGGGGGCAGCTTCTCCGTAACTGTGAAAAAAGGAAATGATCCAGATACTCTTCCAGATGTAAAAGCTGTACTTGACAGCGAGAATGCAAAAGGTTTGAGTACGTTACAGCCTTATCATGAGTTCGCAAAACGCGTTGCCGCTTCAAGACAGAAGCTAATTGATTTTTTAAAATCTGCTCACTCTGAAGGCAAGGTTGTGGCTGCTTTAGGCGCTTCAACAAAGGGGAACGTTCTGCTTCAATACTGCGGTATTGATGAAAATTTGGTGAAATATGTTGCGGAGGTGAATCCTGAAAAATTTGGTGCTTATACGCCAGGAAGCTGGCTGCCAATTCAACCCGAGCAGCTATTGATAGAGTCGAAACCAGATTTCGTATTGGTTTTGCCGTGGCATTTCAGAAAGTTTTTCACTTCAAACAAGAAATTATCTGGTATGCATTTGGTCTTTCCTCTGCCTGAACTGGAAGTCGTTCACGTAACATAACGGTTTTAGTACCTGCGATTTAAAGACCACTTCACCTTGCAATTAAAGCTCAATTTGCCGGAAGTGCTGCATCAATTAACTAATCAAAGCGTCAGCGATTGGAAATATTATTCTGGATTAGGCATTTTAATATAATTGAATTGCAACGAAATAATATTTAGATGAATATAAATACAAATAGAAATAATATAATAGCAAACTATGTTGGCCAAGGTTGGGCCGCGCTAATGGCTGTCGTGTTTTTGCCTTCTTACATCCACTATCTCGGAGTGGAAGCGTACGGCGTTATAGGACTTTTTGCGATTACCCTAACAATAGTAATGATTCTTGATTTAGGAATTGGGGCGACACTCAACCGTGAAATGGCTAAATTTACAGCTGAATCCATTGAGGCCAGTGAAGTTCATCGGCTGCTCAATAGCGTTGAGCTGATTAGCTTTGCCTTTGCTCTATTGACAGTACCGCTGGCGTGGTTTCTTTCTGGGTATTTTTCCGAACATTGGTTGAATGCAATTAGTCTTCAAAGCGGCGAAATACGAAATGCATTGGTTCTCATGTGGTTTGTGGCTTGTTTGAGGCTATGTGAGGGAGTGTATAAGGGCGCTTTATTTGGTCTTGGCAAGCAGGTTTGGTATAACTCATTGTTTTCGATCTCGGCCACTCTTCGCTACGCTGGAGCCCTTGTTATACTGATGCTGATATCGCCAACGCTTATGGCTTTTTTTATTTGGCAGGCTGCCGTTTCGATCTTAAATGTTTGTATATTAAGAAGAAGGGTTAAGTTGGAATTACCAAGTATTAAAATGAAATATGCTTTTTCCGCAAATTCAATTGTTGATGTTAGGTACTTCGCAACAGGCATGATAGGAATTGGTCTGATGACAGCAATAATGCTTCAATTGGACAAAGCTGTTCTTTCTGGAATGGTTTCGCTACAGGATTTAGGTTACTATACCCTTGCTGCTACTGCAGCAAATACAATATTCTTAGGTGTGATACCGATAACTCAGGCGGTATACCCCACTCTTGTGAAGCTTGCAGAAACGAAAATGCAGGACAGCCTGATAACATTGTATCGTAAAATCACACAAACAATCATCGTAGTAATATCAACAGCAGCGATGCTTTTGATATTTTTTCCTGGTGGAGTAATATTTATTTGGTCTGGAAACACAGACCTGGTAAATTTTGCGTCTCCGTTGTTAACGATACTCGCTGCAGGCAGCTTCATCAATTGTTTGAGTTATCTGCCATTTCAACTACAAATTGCTTTTGGTAAAACAAGCTTAATGCTGAAAATTTATTTCTGCAGTATTTTGCTTTACCCAGCATTAATTTATACATTGACAAGCTTTTACGGAGTTGTCGGTGCTGCATGGTCATGGCTAATTTTAAACAGTGCCCATTTCATTTTAGTTACGCTCTTTACTCATCGCTCCCTTTTGAAAGATCAACGATTAAGTTGGTACATACCTGATGTGCTGATACCAACGCTGTTTACGATATTGAGCATGATGTTCGCGATGAAAATGAAACCTGATAGCTATGAGGTAAGAACGGATTGGTTTATATTCCTGGCGATTACGGGAACGCTATCGTTAGCTTTATCAATTGCTGTATCACCTTCAGTCAGAACATCTGCACTTAGTTTGCTGAGAAGAAAATAGCCATCATGGATGCAGCAGTTTATTTAAAGCGGCTTAAGTGGTTGATCCCACTAATAATAATTATTGGATATACCGTCACGTTCAGCTACTTTCCAGGGCGTACTATTGAGTTTGCTGCTTATAACGTGTTGCCACTCCTTTCGATAATAATACTGCTATATAACATTGACTTTTTTGACAAAAGACAATCAGCTGTTTGGGTCGCACTTGTTTTGTTTCTCATGGGATATTTTGTAAGGTTTTATTGGATAACGATCGATCCGATGCCAGTTGAGCGTATGTTGCCCTGGAATCCTTTTAGAACCATGGTTGCTGACAGAGGTTCTCTATTAACGGCCTTCAAGCTATCATCCATTGCATTTTCAAGTTTTTGTATATTCGTTTCAATTTTTCTGAATATTCTGAAAAAGACACCAGCAGTTAAAATTGGAAACTCTGGCAGTGATACCGAGCTACTCGGTATGAACTTTTACAGGCTTCTCATGTTTGCAACATTGGGACTGATAGTTGTGTTTAACTATTTGGTCTACAAATATCAAATTGGTGAAATGGGATCAACTGCTGGGGATCCACTACCTTTCCGATTAAAGGGATTTATTTTTTACGCAAAGACAGTTTGCATGCCTATGATGCTTATATTTTGCATATATTTTCTTGAAGAAAAGAGAGATTTTCTTGGATCCAGAGTTGGAATATTAATCTTAATATTGAACGGCACGATAGACATGTTTCTGAGAAGCAGTCGCAGTAGCCTGCTACTTGCGCTTTTATTATTGTTATTTCTTGTTTTGATTGGCGGTATTCGCTTTAGAATCAAGGAAAAATTCGCACTCTGCCTGCTTATAATCGTTGCGTTTCTCTTAGTCCCGGTCATGACTGAGTACAGGCAGATCCGCTTGATAGAAAACTTGGACCATATTGACGCTATTAAAGTGCTCCTGAATAATGGGGTTGGGAACTGGTTATTACAATTTGCGCAGGGAGTAAAGTTTGTATTGTTCAGAATGCCAGGCATCGAAAGCCTTTGGTGTGAACTCGCGTTAGGAGCAAGACCACTTGGTATCTATAGCCTGAATATTTTCAATTCAACCAATGGCATAGCCGGATATCTTACTCATGTTATTCACCCTATGAAAGAATCGAATAATACGCTTCTTGCTCCAGGATTTGTTGGCTGGCTCTATATGGTTGGTGGTTTGCCGATAATTATTGCAGGTTCATTTCTTGTTGCATGCATTGTTGTACCGATCTGGAACTTGTGCGAGCTTGCATTTAAACACTCCAGTGGAGTTGTACGAGTATTTATACTTTGGGTCTTATTTATAGCGCTGACTGAGGGAACGCTAGACAGTATGCTTCATATGATAATCGCTGGGATCGCGTTTCTCGCAATAGCTGAATTTTTGTTGACAAGAATAAATTCTATTATGCAACGTGCTGGTCCCTAGCTAGAGTTTTTCAAACATTAAATATTGTCAAGTCACAAATTGCGTATCCTGTTTCTATTGCCTGATTTTCCATTTCCTACGTCGACGGGAGGTCGGCTTAAGGTTTTTAATATATTGAAATATTTGTCTGAATTCCATCAGTGCGATATTTTGAGCTTCGGTATATTGAACCAGGAAGTCGAAGCTGCTTTTCGTTTGGAGTTGCCAAATGTTAATATTATCGGAGTGATACCGTTGTCCACTGGGTTCTTTTCGAGCTTGTCAAAGTTTCTGAAAATATTATTTTTGATGCCGCCATCCTTTTCGGCTTATTCCAATACTATTTTTAAAAATTCATTACAAAATAGTCTTCACAATACCAGTTACGATGTCATTCATTACGATATTGTGAATATGGCTCAATATCGAAGTATCGGGAAACATGTAGCATCGATTCATTCTCCGAATGATGCCACTTCTTTGGTGTACTTCGATGTTGCTAAAGATTTAAAATGGGGCCTAAGAAAAGTTCAGATGCTTTTATCGGCAGTCTTGTTGAAAAGATTTGAAAGGATTAAATATCCGTCGTTTGATAAAATACACGTGGTTTCTTTACAAGATGCAAAATACCTGCGCAACCTGTCGCCTGAGATCGATGTTGAAATTATCCCGATATGTACAACTGAAATTCGAGATTTCAAAGTCTCCGCTGTTTCGTCTGAGCATACTTTTGAGGGAAACTGTAAAATAGTTTGCACTGGCAGTTTTGAAAACCATGCGATAGCGGAGGCGATTTGTGATTTTGTTAAAATAGTCTGGCCACGATTAATTGCAGATAATCCGACTACTAATTTTATTATTCTCGGTAAAAATATACCAGATCATATGATGAGATTATTTGACAGTTCTGGCAATGTCAAGGTGCTGACTTGGGTTGATGACTATTCGCAGTTTCTTGCCAGTTCAGATATCGTTTTGGTGCCCGACCGAGTCGGTCCTCTCGGTGCTAAAACACGTGCTGTCGAGGCAATGAATTTGCGTTTGCCAGTTGTCGGAACGTTGACAGGTTTTGCTGGAATGCCTTTTGTCGATAAGCAGCACGGCCTGCTCTACAAAACTTTGGACGAGTGTTTCGAGGCTATGTCTGTATTAATTAATGATAGAAACCTTCGCCAGGCGATCGGTGCTAATGGGCATAAGATGATTGTGGAAAATTTTTCGGCTGAAATCATCGGGCCACGCTACCAGAAACTATATCTCGACGCTATCGATGAACATAAGTCAAATTTATTGCGTGCAGTTTAATTCTATAGAAATTAAGATCTGTCAGTCTCGGTTTTTGTAAAAAGTGTTGACACGCTTTTATTTCATAAGGCAGATGGGCTGAATAATGAACGTATTAAACGTGTGTTGCAACTTTGATGCAGTTACTGGCGGCGGTGAGGCTGAACGTACACTGCAAATGAGCAAGGCGCTTATTGCTTCTGGCATTGGCTGCAGAATTCTGACCACAGACACTGGTTTGACTGGCGAAAGAAAGAACGTCATCGGCTTTGCGGGAGTGATAGCTTTGCCGCTTCTTCTGCGTAGATTTTATTTACCATCAGGTGGTTTCAAGCAAATTAGGCAACTCGTCTCGGATGCGGATATTGTTCATCTTATCGGGCATTGGACCATATTGAATGCTTTGGTCTATTACGCAGTACGCAGAGAACATAAACCTTACGTAGTGTGTCCGGCTGGTGCTGCGACAATCTTTGGGCGTTCCAAACTGCTTAAGAAATTTTATAGTTTTGTTGTTGGAAGACGTATTTTTGAAAACGCTGCTAACTGTATTGCAGTAACGGAGGATGAACGTGAACATCTTGTCCATGCCGGTGCATTGAGAGATCGTGTGGTGGTGATTCAGAACGCTGTGGTGCATTCAGATTTCGATTTTTCCACCCTAAATTTATTTCGAAAGAAATTTCAACTATCCGAACGACGCTTTATTCTTTTCGTTGGACGTCTCAATCCTATTAAAGGTCCTGACCTTTTGCTTGAAGCTTTCCATATGCTCAGGGACGAAATCAGCGATGTAGATTTAGTATTTGTGGGCCCTGATGGGGGGTTGCAAAAGCAACTTGAGCTTGACGTGCATTCATTGAATTTGGGTAGTCGTGTACATTTTATGGGTTACCTGGGTGGCGCAGACAAATCTGCCGCTTATCATGCCGCGGATCTGTTGGTGATACCTTCGCGCCTGGAGGCAATGTCTATCGTGGCGCTTGAGGCCGGCATTTGCGGAACACCAGTACTTCTCACTGATAAGTGCGGCTTTCATCAATTAGCGGATGTAGGCGGCGGCTGGGTTGTGCCAGCGACCGCTGTTGGCATTAAAGTTGGTATCAGTAATGTCATGGATGATTCAGAAGCTAGAATTTTGGCATCTATAAATATAAAAAAGTACGTTGGCGAGCAGTACACATGGACGGTTGCCGTAGAGCGTCATATTGGCTTGTTTCGCAGCGCTTTAGCCAAATTATCTTAGCTATTCTTTGAATCAACTCGTCTTTTATTTCAAATAAATCTTTAATTTCGGACTAATATTGTGCGAATCTTAATAGTTAGCCAGTATTTTTGGCCGGAAACTTTTCGGATTAATGATCTTGTAAAAAGTCTGGTTGAAGGGGGTGCTGTTGTTGACGTGTTGACGGGTAAACCTAACTACCCTGAAGGTGATATCTATTCTGGATTTCGGATCATGGGCGTTCAACAAGACTGCTGGAAAGATGCTCAAGTATTCCGCATACCATTAATTCCGAGGGGGCGAAAAGGTGCTGTTCGTTTGGCGCTAAATTATATTTCTTTTGTCATTTCTGGTTTGTTCTGCGGGTCCTGGATATTGAGAGGAAAACAATACGATGTCGTTTTTGTCTATGGTGTTTCTCCGATACTACAGGCTATACCCGCGCTCTTTTTAGGCTGGTTGAAACGCAAGCCGGTTGTCGTTTGGGTTCAGGACCTTTGGCCCGAAAGTCTCGCAGCAACAGGTTATATAAGCAATTTGAAAATTCTTGATTTTGTTCGTTATGCCGTCAGTATTATTTACAAAAAATCTGACATGTTGTTGGTTCAATCACAAGCCTTTGTACCTTTCGTGGCTGTCATGGCTGCGCGCACACCCGTTATTTATTATCCCAATTCAGTAGACGATACTTTTACGCAGTCTTCGCCCCAAGTGCCCCTTCCTGTTATTGCATCTATGGATAGTGGTTTTTGCGTGTTGTTCGCAGGAAATATAGGGGCTGGTCAATCGGTTGAAGTCATCGTCGAGGCGGCCACCTTACTAAAAGATCATCCGGAAATTCGGTTTGTTGTAATTGGTGACGGTAGTCGTCGGGAGTGGATGCTAAAGCAGGTGGAAGTCCTAGCGCTGGAAAATTTACACCTTCCCGGTCGTTTTCCAATTGAAACGATGCCAGGTTTAATGCGCAAAGCGGGAGCACTGCTTGTTTCGCTTACAGACGAAGCAATTTTTGCGGCAACTGTCCCGAATAAAATACAAGCGTATATGGCAGTAGGCAGGCCTATTTTGGCTTCATTGAACGGCGAGGGTGCGCGCCTGGTGACACAGGCCAATGCGGGACTCGTTTCACCAGCGGGTGATGCAAAAAGGTTAGCTGATACGGTCTTGCAGCTTTACAACATGCCGCAAATCGAACGTGACAGACTTGGAGACAACGGGCGTTCTTTCTTTAGGCAACACTTTGACAATACTATGCTCACTGAACGTTTGATTGAGCTTTTGAACCTAGCTGTCAAGTCAAAAAAGGCATCATCATGAGAGTTCTCATCCTCGGAGCCAACGGAATGATAGGCAATGCCATGTTCCGCGTTTTAAACCGCAGCGTAAATCTTGAAGTGTTCGGTA
>Ga0163144_10021165_pt1 | contig 12937 bp, 11 predicted proteins | sample OliLak19BULKMAT1_FD_123175 | JGI IMG/M metagenome (GOLD analysis project Ga0163144, IMG submission 123175) | Freshwater microbial mat bacterial communities from Lake Vanda, McMurdo Dry Valleys, Antarctica - Oligotrophic Lake LV.19.BULKMAT1 | ecosystem: Environmental > Aquatic > Freshwater >...
AACACGAACAGCCGTTTGCCGGCCACCACCACTGTGCACGGCCCGCTGCGCTGTGCATCCGGAAATGGCGAGCCAGCGCCACACAGCGCCACATGCAGGCCGTCGGGCAGAGTGGGCAGCACATCCGCTGCCAGGCGGCCGGGCGCGATGCGTTCGGCGATTTTCAGGCTCAGCGGTGCGCGAAACACATAGGCCGTGCCCACCACGATGCCCGCCACGATGAACAGGGACAGCAGTAGTTTGCGCATGGTTCAGACCCCGAGGATGCGTGCCAGGCGCACCATCGCGCCCTGCGCCCAGGGCGCGACATACCTCAGCCTGGGCCGGCGTGCCTCGCTGGCGCGCACGATCTGCGCGACGATCGACCGGGTGTCACGCGCCTCCAGAAAAGCAAGTGTGCGTTTCTCGCGCGCCTGCATCTGCGCGGCCTGCGCGTGGAAATAAGAGTTCTCATCCATCCAGGCGTACTTGCGTTCGGTCATCGCCTGGTTGAACCCGGTGTGGATCGCGCCCGGCTCGATCAGCGCCACATGCACATTGCAGCGCAGCTGGTCGAGCTCGGCGCGCAGGCCGGCACCTGCGGCGGACAAGGCAAACTTGGTCATGGAATAGGGCATCAGAAACGGCATCGGGATGCGCCCGGCGATCGAGCTCACGAACAGCACGGTGCCGCGGCGCCGCGCGATCATGCCGCGCAGTGCAAGCTGGGTCAGCTCCAGGGTGGCGAACACATTCACCTCGAAGGCCTGGCGGATGCGGTTCACGTCAACCTCGGCCAGTGAACCCGATTCGCTCACACCGGCGTTGTTGATCAGCACGTCCAGCGGCTGCTCCAGGATGAGTCGGCGGTCGTTGGCCGAGGTGATGTCGAGCTTCAGGACCTCCATGCTCGGCGCGCGGCTGCGGCAGGTGTCGCGCAGTGCATCGGCCTGGGCTTCGCTGAAGGTCGTGGCGATGACGCGGTGACCGCGCGCAGCCAGCGCATAGGCCGCATCGCGGCCTATGCCGCTGCCGGCGCCGGTGACCAGGATGGTCTTGGCCGTCATGGGATTTCCTTGGGGGCTTTGCGCGGTTTCAATGGACAAACACCCGGGCGACGCGGCCCATCGAACACCAGTAGAGGTCACGGCTCCAGCCTGCGCTGGGAAACACAACGCCCTGGGTCAGGCCGCCCACGCGCACGCGCCCGCGCTCTGCGCCGGTGCCGATGTCAAGCACCACCACCTCCTCACCCAGACGCCGGTAGTCGTTGACCACCACTTCGCCGGTGTCGGGGTACAAGACCATGTGGCTGGCGCAGCCAAACGGGCGCTTGCGCCACAGGGGCTCCAGCTGCTGCTGTTCGGGTTGCCAGCGCCAGGCTTGCAGAACACAGTTGGCAGAGTCGTAGCCCAGCACGATGCCGCGTTGCCGGTCAACCAGCGGCGGGTTGGTGATGCTGCCGCCGGCCAGGCCGCAGACCGGCCAGACGGCGTGCTTCTGCGCATCGCGCAGCGATACGCGCAGCAGGCGGTTGGCTGTTGGGCTCACGCCGGCACCCACCATGCGCGTCAGGTAGCGATGCTGGCCGTTGTCCATCAGCCAGGCGTCCTCGCCGTCGATGACGGCATCCCAGCCGTAGGTCTGGGCGCTGTCGCCGATGTAGTTCCAGCGCCAGGCGGTGTCCTGCACCAGGTGCTGGTCCTCGCCGCTCCAGTGGTAGCGCAGCACTGAGCGCACGCCGACCAGGTACACCGTGTTGCCCATCGCACTGAGGCGCGCGATCGACGGCTCCGGGCACAGGGTGTCGGCGCAGGCCGGCTCCAGCGTGTCGGGGTCGATGACGCTAAGGCGCGCCGGTTGGCTGTCCGAGAGGTTCTTGGTCACCAGCAGGCCGTTGTCCAGGATCACGAAGGAGTTGTAGGCGGCGTCTACCGGCAGCCGTAGCGACCCCTGCAGGTTGCAGTGGCGATCGAGCCGGTGCAGGTAGCGGCCGTACACCACGTAGATCTGGCCGTTGCGGTGCAGGGCCATGCCGCCGGGCCACATCGGGCCGCCGGGCAGGCGCGGCGAGCGTTGCAGTGGTTGCAGCGTGACCGGGTCGATGCGCTCCACACAGGAGGTGGTGGCCAGGCCGATGCGCGCGCGCAGGGCCGAGTGCGTCAGCAGGTAGACCTCGCCAGGCGCGCCCAGCACGGTCATGGTGGACAGCAGTGTGTTGCGTGTGACACAGGACAGCCGTTCACCCGCTTGCAGTTGCAGGCCGGCGCCGTGCCGGGGCACTTGCAGGCGCTGCGGGCCGCCATCCTCGCCCGGCCAGGGCGTGTCGAGGTAGCCGGCGGCGTACATCAACGGGCCTGGCGTCGGCGCCGACGCTGGCGCACCAGCAGCGCCACCACCATCGACAGCCCGGCCAGCACTGCCAGGGCGGTGTTGCGGTAGGTCGGGATCCAGTAATTGATGAAGCTGTTGATCAGCACCTGGCGCTCCGGGTCGTAGCCCTCGGGCATGGGCAGCACGCCATGGCTGCGCGCGTAACTGGCGTAGTTTGCCTGCAGGGCCTCGAAGGCCTGGGGCAACTCGGCGCGCAGGTCGCGGGTTTCGCCGGGATCGGTGCGCAAGTTGTACAAGTGCCACTCGCCATTGCCCATTGGCGGCAGATTGCGCACCAGCTTCAGGTCGCCTTTGAAGAGCGCCTGGTTGCCGGAGAGCTCGTATCCGATCGGGTGGTCTGGCGGGTGGATCGGGCCGGGGTCACCGCGCAGCGCCGCAAGCAGGCTGCGCCCCGCGAGCGGCTCGACCGGCTGCCCGCGGTACAGGGTGCCGGGGTGAGGCAATTGCGCCAGTTCCAACAGCGTGGGAACGATGTCGTTCACATGCGCCAGGCTGTGGTGGATCTGGTTGGCAGGTGCACCCGGCACGCCGGCAATGATCAGCGGCACCCGGATGCCGCCCTCGCCGGCATAGAACTTGTAGGTCGATAGCGGGGAAGCGGCCGCACTGGCCCAGCTCGGCCCCATGATGCCGTAGGCGCCTTTGCCGCCGAGCCGGTCGATGTGCTGCGAATACTGCGTCATCAGCCAGGGCTGCGCATCGGCATAGTCGGAGCCTTCGCTGCCGTTGTCGGACAGGAACACGAACACCGTGTTGTCGAATTCGCCGGTCTGGCGCAAGTGCGCCACCAGCCGCCCGATCTCGTGGTCCATCGCGTCGGCCATGCCGGCATAGACCTCCATGCGCCGCGCCTCGTAGCGTTTTTCCTTGTCGCTCAGGCGGCTCCAGTCGCGGGTGGTGGGCATCACCGCCAGCGGGGTGTCCTTCGGGATCAGGCCGAGCGCGGCGGAACGGTCGCGCCGCTGCGCGCGCAGGGCGGTCCAGCCGTCCTGGTAACGGCCGCGGTACTTGTCGATGAAAGCGCGCGGCGCCTGCAGCGGCACATGGTTGGCCTGGAAACCCACGTAGGCGAAAAACGGCTTGCCGCTGGCCTGGCCGCTGCGCAGGTATTCGATGGTGCGGTCGACGAAGTAGGTCGATGAATAGAACTCGGCCGGCATTTTTGTGCTTTGGCCATTTTCGAACCACTGCACCGACGCGGAATGCGGCAGGTAGCGTTTTGCGGGCTCCCAGTTGTCCGAGCCGGTATCGCCCTGCACGATCGATTGGTCGAAACCGCGCCGGTTCGGCAGGTTGTAGGGCTCCGACCCTACGTTCCATTTACCGGCGATCAGGGTGCGGTAGCCACTGTCCTGCAGCAGGCTGGCAACAGTGACGACGCGGGGGGTCAGCGAGCCCTGGTAGCCGGGCTGGCCGAGGTGTGCCTGCGGCATGGTCTCGCGCAGGTTGCCCACGCCGTTGCGGTGGTTGTCCACGCCGGTCAGCAGCATCGAGCGCGTGGGCGCGCAAGAGGCGGCCACATGGAAATTCGAGAATCGTGTGCCGCTGCGGGCGAGGGCGTCGAGGTGCGGCGTGGCGATTTCGCCACCAAAGGCGCCCACGTCGGTGAATCCCCAGTCGTCGGCGACCAGTACCACGATGTTGGGCCGGGTCGCGGCTACGGCCAACGCAGCGCAACAGGCCAGCCCGGCGCCCAGGGCTCTGCAAAGCCAGTGGTTCATAGGGGCTCCTTCGGGCTGTGCGATGCGGCGCTGGATGCTCCCTGCAGCAGGGCGTCCTGTACCGCCCAGAGGCGGTCCTGGCCCCACACTGCGACCCCGCCGACCTGGAACGAGGGTACGCCCCACAGCCCCAGCGCCAGCAAGGCGGCACGGTTGGCTTCTGCGATGCTGCGCCAGCCGGTCTCGCGCAGCGCGTCGCGGGCATCGTCCCAGCGCAGGCCGGCGCGCTCGGCGATGGTGCGCAGGCCCCGGTCGCTTCCGGCGTCGATGCCCTCGGCCCAGACACCGCGCATGAACGAGAGCAGATAGGCCTCTTCGCAGCCGATGCGCCGGGCCAGCGGAATCAGCGCCAAGCCGCGTTCGGTGGGCCGGCCGACCGGATCGTTGAGCCGGCCGAACGGAATGCCGCGCAGGTGCGCTTCGCGGGCGGCGTCCAGGCTGATGTAGCGGCGCTTTTCGCGCGGCACTGGCAGGCCGCGCATCACCATCGGCAGCACGTAGCGAAGGTGCACCGGCACGCTGGCATGGCGGGCCAGCGCATACACCCGCGCTGTGGCAAGCGCCGAGTAGGGGCTGCGCAGCGACACGAAGAACTCGATCGGCTGCGGCCGTGCCAGCGCAACCGGCGCCTGCCAGTCGGTGCCCGGTGGGAACAGCGCACCCGACACCCCTGGTCGTTGTGCGCCCAGCAACTGCAGCCGGTGTTCCAGGTGGTGCAGGCGGTCGATGCCCCAGTACCACTCGCCACCGTACAGGAAGGTCGCACCCAGGTAATGGCCGTGCTGCTGGCGCAGGCGCTCGGCCGCAGCCCGGTGCGAGGCGGTGGTGGCCGCATCAGCCGGCTGCAGCGCGCCACCTGGCCCGCCGTGCCGAGGGCCCTGGGGTTCGCCCCGCCACAGTGCCGAGGACACAGCGCCGGCTATTTCCGGCAAACGGCTGGCGCGCGCAGCGCCCACCAGCCAACGGGCTGCCTCGGCGACAGCGGCGCCGTCGGGTTGCGCGCCGGTGTCGTGGAAGTCGAGCTGGTAGTGCCGTGCCAGCAGCGCGGCATCCCGCCGGCTGTAGGCGATCAGGCGCGCTCGGTCGGGTGCGGCGCTGTCCGGCGGTGGGCCGACGATGTGGGCTTGCAGATCGATGTCGTAGCGGGCCAGCCATTGCGGCAGGATGGCGGCGGTCAGCGCGCTGTACGGATCGTCGACCTGGTGGAAATAGTGCACCACATGGCGCCCGCTTGCGGCCTGCCGCTTCTTCTCGGCCCGTGCCCGCAATGCAAGCAAGCGATCGCGCGACAGCAGCCACTGGCTCACCGTGGGCATCAGCAAGGTCTGGATCGTCGGCATGGGGCGGTACGAAAGCAATCGCCGTACACTTGTGTATTGTGTTGCACAATGTAGCACGTTTACCACGCTTGTGCGTCAGGGTTTTCGCCAACCCGCCGGTTGTGGCGCTGGATCGCCCGCCCATCGCCGCCTGAGCAGACAATCTGCATTGTCATGCCTGCTGCCAAGAAAACACGCACACCCGCCGCCGCGACGCCCGACACCGCGAAGCTGTCGCGCGACGACTGGCTCGATGCCGCCTTTCACGCCGTGGTCGAAGGCGGCTTCGACCAGGTGCGCGTGCTGGTGCTGGCGGCAGCGTTGGGGGTGACCCGGGGCAGTTTCTACTGGCACTTCGTGGACCATGCCGAGCTGGTGTCGGCCTTGCTGGCGCGCTGGCATGCGCGCGAAACCGCCATCGGCCAGTCGCTGGAGGTGGCATCCGACCCGGACCCGATGGTCGATCTGGAGCGTCTGCTCGATGCTGCGCTGTCGCATGGCGGCGCCAACCTGGAGAACATGCGGTTTGAACTGGCGCTGCGCAGTCTGGGCCGGCGCGACCCGCATGTGGCCATCATGCTGCTGGAGGTCGACGGCCTGCGGCTGCGCCTCTTCGAGAGCAAGTTCCTGTGCCTGACCAGTGATCCGCGGAGCGCCGCCGACCTGGCGGCGCTGTTCTACCTGGCGATTGTCGGCAGCACCCAGGCGCTGAGCCGGCCGAACAACCCGCCGCAGACCAAGGACTACCTGCGTGACGTGATCACCCGCTACCTGATCCGTAGCCAGATTCCCGCGAAACTTGTGCCTGGCGCGTCGGCAACGGTTCCGCCACCGGCTTAGGTGCCGGGCGGCTGGTGCGCGCCCGTGCCCAGCACCGTGCCAGCCCGGCGTGAGCGCCGCAGTGGATAGATGAATTGCGTCAGCCACGACTCCGGCCCGTGCTGGCGGTCGTCCGCCAGGCCATAGGCGGTCGGGTATTTTCGCGAGAAGTGCGCTGTGCCAAACAGCACGTCCCACACAAACAGCAGGTTGCCGTAGTTGCCGGTGTAATGGCCGATGCCGTCGTCCTGCACCAGTGCATGGTGCGCGAAGTGCGTGGCGGGGGTGGAGAGGGTGTGCTCGACCAGCCAGGCCAGCGGATGCAGCACCGGGTGGCGGTAGAGCCACTGGTCCCAGCGCACCGACGAGTGCGCGCCGATGATGACCGAGAGTTTGACGATGGTGTAGCCCACATAGACCCAGCCGAAACCCAGGTAGACCAGCGCTCCGGACAACCACAGCCCTGGCATCAAAGCGTAATAGAAGGCGTTGTTGCGGTAGACGATGCGCACGCTCATGTAGGCTGCCGAATGGTGGGCGCGATGCAGCGGCCACAGGGCCGAGGTGTGGCTGAGCCGGTGCCAGAAGTACTGCGTGAGGTCGTCCGCTAGCAGCAGCACCAGCAGCATCTGCCACCAGGGCCAGCCGGCCAGGGTGCCTTGCTGACCGGGCATCCAGCGCGCACACAGCCAGGTCGAGGCCGTCAGCACGCCGAACGAGATCAGCGGGAACATCAGCGTCACCGCGATGTCAAGCCGGTTGTCCTCGCGCGTGGCTTCGGGCGCGAAGAAGCGCTTTTGCACCAGCTCCGCGATGGCGAAGCACAGCAGCACCCCTACGGCGCCGAGAAGTTGCACGGTCTGTGTCTGCATGGTTCAGTCCTGTCGTTCCACGCCGGGCATGCCCCAGCGGCCATCGAGTGCTGCTGCCTGGGGCCAGTACAGCCGGGCATTGAGCAGGAAGGGTTCGGCGGCCTTCACCGGCAGCCAGTTGGCGCGCCGCTCCGGTGCCGGCGGCCCGGCCTGGATCCACAGGTCGAGCGATCCATCGGGGTTGAACTGCAGCGCGCTGCGATCGCCCAAAAGGTGGCGCCCCAAGGGGTTGTCGATCAGGAAACCGTCGCTGCCATACGCCGTGACCGACCAGAAGGCCTGCACTGGCGGCAGTGTTCCCTGGGCGAAGTGCAGGCGGTAGCGGTGCCGGCCATGCAGAGGTTGGCCCGCGACGTCGACCGACGCGGAGGGGTAACTGGCGTCGGCTGGCAGATTCGCCCCGAGGCCGATCATGGCCACCACCGCCCGGCTGTTGTAGTAGGTGCCGAAGTTGCCGATCTGCGCCGGTGGGGTGATCCAGCCGCGCACTGTGGGGCGCTTGCCCAGCTCGCGCGCGACGGTCCAGTTGGCGATCGCGCGGCCCAGTGCGACCGCCCAGCGGTCCGCCAGACCCCATTGCGGCGGCTGCCCTGGGGCCACGCCGATGCGTGCGAGTTTGGTCAGCATCGGACCGTCGGCCGGGGATGGCGGGTTGTCGACCATGAGGCCGGCGAGTTGTGAGAAGAAGGTCGTTACATCCAGGGCCTGCATGCGCCGGATGGGTGGCGGGCCTGGCTTGTCAGCCTTCTGCCAAACGGCTGCCGGCGCGGCTCGGCCCGCTGTCCAGTCAGCAAGGGTGCGCAACTGCAGACCGTCCTGCAAGCGGTGCACCAGGGGGTAGTCGGTCAGGCCGTTGGTCTGGGTGCGGCCGATCAGCCACACCATGCGTGTCGGTGCGCGCAGCAGCGTCATGCCCTCGGGCGTGGCACCGCGCCAATCGGCGGCTACCAGCAGGTAGCGCCCACCGGCCATTCCGGTTGCGCGGGTGCCGGGGCTGGCGAACACGTTGGTCCAGGCGCTCATGAAGGGCATGAGCTCGTAACGCTGGTCGTTGGGCGGCATCTCGAACACCCAGGGGCCGGCCTGCATGTCGATGAAGGCGGTGGTGTAGAGCGTGTCCAGGTTGGGCCGGACCACCCCCCTGAATTGCGCATCCGGAAACTGGCGTACCCGCAGCAGTTGGTTCTCCGGGCCCAGGTTGTCGCGCGCGCTGGTGCGCGTCAGGTCCATCATCACCAGCGGGTAGCCGAAGATGTAGCCTTCGGCACCCAGTACGATCGCCTCGGATTTGGCCACCAGCGCACCGACGGCAGCCAGCAGCACAACGACCGCAGCGACCACACAGAGTCGCAGGCGCACCAAGCGGCTGAGGGCAGAGCGCTGGCGCGATGTCATGGCCCAGGCGCCCGCAGGACGGTACGAAAGCCGATGTGGCTGGCGGCGAGGTCGGCCTCCTGTGCCTGCCGGGCCCCTGCGCGGTAACGCATGCAGTAGCTTGGTGCACACAGAAACGAGCCGCCCTTGATGACACGCTGGCCAGTGGTGACCTGGCGCACCACCGGTGCCACGGCACCGCCGGGGCTGGCCGTGTCGGCGGCATGGTCAGGGGTGTAGTTGTCGGCAGTCAGCTCCCAGACATTGCCCAGCATGTCGGACAGCCCGGCGGCGTTGGGCGCGTAGCAGCCCACGGGTGCCAGCCCGACAAAGCCGTCGTCTGCCGTGTTGGCCACCGGAAACAGGCCCTGCCAGGTGTTGGCCTCGCGGGGCGGATCATGCGGCGCTGCAGGTCCGGGTTGACCGGCCCGGGCCGCCCATTCCCATTGCACCTCGGTCGGCAGGCTGCGCCCTTTCCAGCGCGCATAGGCGAGTGCGTCCTCGTAGGTCACGGCCACCACCGGGAAGCTGCCGCGGCCCTCGATGTTGTTGGCCGGACCATTCGGATGGCGCCAGTTGGCACCGGGCACATAACGCCACCATTGGCGGATGTCGCCGGTTCCCGTCACCGCATTGGGCATTTCGAACACCACCGCACCGGGCAGGCGCATGGCGGGCGGCAGGTCGGGGTGCAGACGCGGGTCGACCGGGCGTTCGGCCAGGGTCACATATCCGGTGGCCTGGACGAACTGTGCGAAGGCGTCGTTCGTCACCTCGGTGCGGTCGATCCAGAAGCCCTCAACGGCAGTCTTGCGCACCGGCCGTTCCTCGGGGTAGACCGTGTCACCATAGTCAAAGTTGCCCGCAGCGACCCAGACCATGCCCGGGTAGCGCGTACCGGCCACATCGGCCGGCAGCGGGCATTGCAGGCGCTCGGCCCGGGCACGCTGCGCAGTCTGCTGACCTTGCCACCACCACCAAGAACCCGAGGCGAGTGCAAGCACCGCCACCCCACCCAGGGCTGCCAAGTGCCGGGTGCTGGGAGAGGCGGGGCGACGCGGCGTGTTGATCTGCGGGCGGGCCATCGGCGGCACAGATCCCTAGTTGACCCAGTAGGTGTATTCGTCACCCGGTGCCTTCGGCTGGTCCAGCGTCTTGTCGATGAAGACGGGGCCTTCCAGGAACGGTTCCCACAGGGGCGGCGGCATCTGGGCATGGTGCTGGTCCAGCATCGTCTGCAACTGGGCCAAACGCTGCGGCGCGCTGGCAGCGAGGTTGTTGCGTTCGGTCGGGTCGGTGTTCAGGTTGAACAGCCAGGCCTTGCGTGGCCGCTGCGAGACGATCAGTTTCCAGCCTTGGTCCTGCACGGTGCGGTAGTGGCCGTCGAGCCAGAACAGCGGCCGGGCGGGCTGCGCTAGCGCATCCTTGGCCAGGAAGGGCAGCAGGTTGACACCGTCGACCACCCGGTCAGGGGGAAGCTTGCCGCCGGCTGCCGCCACCATCGTGGGCAGGATGTCGATGTTGGACACTGGTGCCTGGTAGAGCGTACCCGGCGGAATGCGTGCCGGCCATTTCGCCACATAAGGCACGCGCAGACCACCCTCGAAGAGCGTGATCTTCCAGCCGCGGTAGGGCTGGTTGACCTCGGGAATGCCGATGTAGCCGGGCGCCCCGTTGTCGCTGGTGAAGATCACGATCGTGTTCTCGTCCAGCCCCTGTTCGCGCAACGTGTCGATCACCCGCCCCACACTGCGGTCCACCGCGCGCACCATCGCGGCATAGACCCTGCGCCGGTGGTCCGTGATATGGGCCAGCGCATCGTAGTCGGCACGGGTTGCCTGCAGCGGCGAGTGGACGCCCCAGTGCGCCAGATACAGCAGGAACGGGCGGTTGCGGTTGGCCTTGATCGCGGTGACGGCTTCGTCGGTGAAATAGTCGGTCAGGTACTTGGCGGGCTTGAACTGCTTGCCGCCGTTGAAGCTCACGCTCTCGCGGCCATTGCCCCACAAAAACTTGTCGATCGGGTCGAACTCCTGGAAGGAATTGACCACGTCGGGGGAGTTCTTGGGCCAGTAGAGCAGGCCTTCCATGTTGAGGCTTTCGTCGAAGCCCTGGTTGTTGGGCCGCATCTCGGTCGATTGGCCCAGGTGCCACTTGCCAATGTGCATGGTGTGGTAGCCCTGTGCCTTCACCATCTCCGCCAGGGTCTGCTCGGACGCGGGCATGCCCAGGTCGTCAAAACCCCTGGCCTTGCGGGCGCGCTCACGGTCGATGATGCTGGGCGGGACGTTCGGGTCGCTGCTGCCCAGCCCACCCACGACGGCCGCGAATGCGCCCGGGGTGGGCGTGAACTGCACCCCGAAGCGCCAGGGATATCGCCCGGTCATCAGCGCTGCCCGTGACACGGTGCATACTGCACTGCCGGCGTAGCCGCGCTCGAAGCGCACACCGTCGCGTGCGATGGCATCGATGTTCGGGGTTGGCGCGCCCTGGGCGCCATGTCCGCCGCCATAAGTGGTTACGTCGTTGAAGCCCATGTCGTCGGCCAGGATCACCACGATGTTGGGCGGGCGCTGCGCCACCGGCTGGGCCGCTTGCGCCGGGCCCGTCTGCCAGGGCACCGGCCGATTGTCGTCGCGTGGGAACATGACGGCGTAATACCAGCCCAGCGAATACTGCATCAGGGTCAGCCGGTTCAGGTACACCAGCGCGGCGGCGGTGGCCAGCACCACGGCGGTGATCGCAAGTCCTTTGCGCAGATTCATGGCGTGGGTGTCCCCTGTTGGTGCGCCGGCGCGTCGGGCTGGATCACGTCGGTTTTGTTGGTTCGCTGCCCTGCTGGCCTGCCTCGCGGGTGCGGGTTCAGGCGGCCAGTGCCGCAGCAGCCAGGCCCAGCAGGACCAGCAGTGCCAGCACCATACTGCGCACCAGAACCAGGCTCAGTATCGGCTGCACCGGAAAGACATGGGTGGTGTCGATGGCGGCCCATTTGTGCATGACGATGTCTGCGCGCTCGATCTCCAGTGCAAACTCCAGGAAGTCGCGCCGGCTGCGGTACCGAACCATGGCCACATAGTGCCAGGCTTCGGCGCCCGCCGGATCGATAAAACGCCCGCTGCGCCGCGCCACGAACACCACCACGCAGGCCCTGCGCAGCAGTGGCCAGAGAATAGCGCGCCCGTAGCGCCGGTCAGCGGCACGCGGGTCGTCATCGTAGGCATGGCCAGGCGGATACGCCGCGCGGGCCCGGTAGCGCACGAGGTTGTGCATCACGAACTCGCGCCCGTCGTCGTTCGCCACCAGGTCGCGTACATCCTGCAGCAGCACCTGTCCGGGGGGGTGCTGGTTGCGCTCGGCAAGCCGTCGCAGGAAGGCTTCGGTTTCGTCCGCGTTCAGCGCCCGGCCACGCCCGCCGTACCACAGCAGGAACATCGCAAACAGGGCAGCCACGGCAAGCACGATGCCGACCGGCCAGGCCTGCATCAGCGGACCACGCTGTAGTCTGCCGTGTGGTCCTGCAGCCACGCGCGCGACTGGCTGTCGTCCTGGTGGGCCGGGTGGAAATCGGGCGCAAAGTAGGCGCTCCACTGGCCGTAGTTGCCGCGAATCATGCCGTCGCGGGCGAACAGGGTATGCGCTGCGCTGCGCCAGGTGCTCCAGCGCCACAGGCTGCCGTCATGGTGCAGGTTGCGCACGGTCTGCCGCAGCACATCACCCAGAAAGGTGTAGGTGATGTACTTGAAGACCCGGATACGCCAGGCCTGCTTGCCGCCCAGCGCCTGGTACATGTCGAAGGCGGTACAGCGGTGCTCGGACTCTTCGGCGCAGTGCCATTGCCACAACAGGCGCAGACGCGGCTCGGCGCCTTCGAGCACCTCGGGGTGGCGCAGCAGCCAGTCGGAGAAGATGGCCGTGAAATGCTCGGTGGCCGCGGTGGCGGCGACCTGGTTGCGCAGGTCGTCGTCCTTGTGTGCTTCGCGGCGGCGCAGCGCGCGGCGCTCGATGTCGTTGTCGTAGCCCAGCCGTGCCAGGTTGTCGTTGAACAGCGCGTGAATGCGCCGGTGCGTGGCCTCCTGGCCGACAAAGCCCCTTACCTCGGGGGCCATGCGCAGGCGCTCGGCCTCGGGCAGGCGCTGCAGGCCGGCGCGCACAGAATCCATGAAGAACTGCTCGCCGGCCGGAAAACTCATCGACAGGGCGTTGAACAGCGCCGATCGGAAGGCGTCGCCGCCGTTCCAGCGGCCGGGAAAAGGGCTGTCGAGATCGATCAGCAGGCGACGGACGGCGAATTCGGTCATGGTGGTGGTGCCTTGAAGGTTCAGTACACGAGTGTATGGATGGTTCGGCGGTATGTCAATGCGGAGACGCATGCGGAGATGCATGCGGAGATGCATGCGGAGATGCATGTGGAGACACATCCTGACAGCGCAAAGTCGTAATGTCCGCCGTTGGCCCCATT
>Ga0163144_10021166_pt1 | contig 12937 bp, 13 predicted proteins | sample OliLak19BULKMAT1_FD_123175 | JGI IMG/M metagenome (GOLD analysis project Ga0163144, IMG submission 123175) | Freshwater microbial mat bacterial communities from Lake Vanda, McMurdo Dry Valleys, Antarctica - Oligotrophic Lake LV.19.BULKMAT1 | ecosystem: Environmental > Aquatic > Freshwater >...
CCGCAGGCGCTTCACCGTCGGGTTCTGCATCATCGGGCATCTCTTGTTTCTCATTGGCGCCCTTCTCGGCGCGCGGCTCGGGTTCGGGACGACCGGGGTTCGGATCGGGTGGCTGATCACCGGCCGGGGCCGAGGGAATCGGTATTCCGCTCGTGGCGTCTTCCGGGCGACCGGTCTGCTCGGTCGAGGCTTCCCCTTCACCCGATTCAGTGACTTCCGCGCCCGTGCCAGCATACAGGTTGCCCGCGACATCGAGCGCCAGGGCGCTCACTTCCGTCTCTTCCGCGTCATACAACACAAACGCCTTTCCACTGACCGCATGCACCTTATAGACGATGCCGTTCGGGTCGCTGCCGATATAGAGCGTGGTCGTCCCGTCAAACGCCAGTGATAGTAAGTTGCTCTCGGTGCTGTCAAACAACACGCGCGGCTTGCCGTCCGGTGAAATCGAGATCAACTGCCCGTTCGGCCCCGTCGCGGCGAAGATGCGCCCGTCCGAGGCGACTTTGATCGACCAGATGTATTGCACGTCGTCCGACGAGAAGAGCTCGACCGGTTTCTCACCAGGCTTATCGACGCGGTAGACGATTCCCTTTTCCCCACCCGTGCCGACGAGCAGCCGCCCGTCACCATCCACCGCCAGTGAGAAGACACCCACGCAGTTTTCGATCGTGAACGCCGTCTCGACCTTGTCGTCGTTGATCTTCAGCACGATGCCCGAAGGCCCTGTACCCGCGTAGATCGTTCCATCCGGCGTCTGGGCCAGCGCGTAGACGGAACTGACCCGCGCGTCCTGCTCCAGCAACGTCTTCGTCGCCCGTGACAGCTTCAGGTCACCCAGGTTTGTCGCGACGACGTTTACGAACGTGCCGGTCCGAAAGTCGGCTTCATTCGTCTGCGTCCATTTCGACGGGCCTGCCGCAAACGACTGGCCGACCGCAAGAAGGATTAACCACGGAGACACGGAGGCACGGAGGCGTTTGCGTAAGTCGGGGATATGGCGAAAAGTCGATGCAATCATAATTGTATTCTCTATTATTATGCGAATCGCGGCTTTGTCTGGAATTACCCGATCCACGAAAGCGCCTCTGTGTCGCCGTGCTTCCGTGGTGAACCCTCTTATGCGCCTGGCCCGGTGGTCGGCTTGGCTCCCGCGGGCTTTGCTTTGTTTTCCGGGTCGCGTTTGTGCGGACGATCGGCGTGGGCTTTTCGGTCAACTTCGATGTCGAACTGGGCCTTTCCTTCAAACACGTATTGAGATGGGATCACCTTCACGCTCGAACTGACGAACGCCGTCGTGTTGCTGCGACCGGCGCTGAGGAACACTTGCCGTCGTGAAGAGGGCAACCGTGGCATCGCCGTCCGACCGACCGCGACGCCGTCACTTTGCCGCTGCAGTCGCACGTACAGTGCGTCGCGGCGTACGTCGGCGAGTTCCTTCATCACGGCGAAGACCTGGTCAACGTTTTCCGTCATGAATCGGAACGGCTCGGCGGTCTGTTCTTCGGACAGGTAATTCTGCCAGTCGCTGAGCGTCAGGCTGTATGTGCCGTCCGGCAGGTCCGAGGGAATTTCCATCTCCACCGCCATCGTCGTCTCGGCAGCGCGGAAGGGGCGATAGGTGACGAACGCCTTGATTGTCTCAGCGGGCAAAAACTTTGTGCGCGGCAAATTGACGTCCAGAATCTGGGCCAGCCGAGCCCCTTCCAAAACGCGCATCGTGCCACTGATCTTCGTCGGCAGCACGCGCTGAAACGGGTTCTCCGTCGCGGCAATCAACGGTGTGCCGAGTTGGAAGAACAGGTCCGCCGGTGATGAGTTGACCGCGGTATTTGCGAGCTTGAGTGACTTGCCGTTGCTGAACTCCACATTCAGGTCCATCTCCAGCGTGTGGTACTGCGGCAACTGTTTTTCACTCGCCAGAGACGTGAAGAGCACGATCGTCCCTAGCATCGGCACCAACTGTGGGTGCGGCGCGACCTCGTACTTGAAGTGTTTGTTCACCGACCCATCCGCGTAGACGATCTCGACATCCATCGGGATCATCCGTGGTGCCGGCCCGATCGTCCCCGCGATCGCGACATTCTGGTCGGCCGCGAGTGTGCCGACGATCTTGCCGATCCCACCGAGCTTAAAGCTGGTCGTCAGCGTCGGGATGATCGTCGACACCAGGCCGGTGCCCATGGGTAAATTGACCGGTCCTTCGTTCTGAAACGGGTGCCCGAAGCCCCACGCGCGACTGCCGATGACTTCCGTGCACGTGCCGAGCGCGGTCAAATCCAGATCGCCAATGACCAACGGCACCGTGATCGAACTACCGCGCGACAAGCCGGGGTCCTCACCTTTAGCGTCGTCGGCCGGGGCGCCACCACCGGCTTGCAGCGTCGTGAGGCCGTAGCTGCTGAGCAGCGGGCTCACCTGATTCAAAACGCCTGGTGTTAAGCCACCTGCTAGCAGAGGTACCGACATCGGGGTCAGGTTGGTCGGCAGCTTCGCCGACCGATTCGCCTTCGCGATATTGGGTGTAAAATCGTTCCACGACGCCAGTGGATAGTTCGCTGGTGGGGTGGTCATACCCGGTAGCATGACAGCATCCGTCACCGACCATCGCGTCGGTCGGCCGGCATCCACACTCGGGCCACTGGCTGGCAACGGGCGCGGGTCTGCGGGGACGTCGAGCATGTACGCGATCGGTTGCACGCCCGCGATCGGGTCCTTCGACAGGGACCAGCCATACGCCAGCGCGCCGATCATGCGTTCGTTGCCATGCTCGTCGATCAAGAAGATCGGTGATCCACTCATCCCCGCGATCACCCCGCTGTGCTCCAAGGCCGGCCCAAGGCAGCGGATGAGGACGATGTCCTCCTGCGGACCGAAGTTCTTGACGACGGTGATGACGTTCAGCTCAAACCGTTCTATCTTCGTCCCGCTGAAGACGCTCAGACCGTACCCCTTCATGCCCGGCTTCACGTCGGCCACGCGCATGTGCTGGGCAGGGTCAAAGTGCGAGATTCGGGTGGCCTGCGTCGTCGGGACCGTCTGCGCCATCGCTGGCGACGCGCCCCCGACCGACAAGATGATCGACGAGACAACAACAGGCACGAAACGGCTCATTCGTCCGATCCTCTCTGGTTCGAATCGGTCCCAGCGACCGATCGAATCGCGCATCGTACGAAGGTCCGCCATGGGGGACAAGAAGCTGTGGGTGACCAAACTATACATGATGCGCGATCCGTTCGGCTTTGCGATTTAACTCTGCAAGCAAGCCGGCGCGATGTCGTAATGTGCGAGGGGTCAAACGGTTAACCGTTATCATCGAGAAACGAGCCTCGTTTATAACGATAAACGCGTGGGAGACCAGTACAATCCCTGGCGTGGACTTCCTGCAGACCATCGGTGCAAAGATCGTGACCGCGGCCCTTGGGCTGGCGGTGATCGCGGGGGGAATCAGCTGGTGGCGCATGGAACAGACCGAGCGCGACGCAGTCCTCGCTGCGACGGCGCGGGGTGGAGCATGGTTGTTGATCGTCCTCCTCGTGCCGTGGTTGCTTTTCTGGGTGATCCGTCGGGCCGCCAAGGCCGACACAAACCTCGCCGGTGCGTTGCTCGTGGTTGGCCTGACAATCGCCGAGGCCGTCTGGCTCGGGGTGATGTTCGGCACCCGCGACGCCTCCACCGCCACTTGGACATTCTTCGGCGCTGCGACGGTCGTGGCGGGCGTCTACAATCTCTTTACCTGCGACTGGATTGCGGAGAAGGTGAATTGAAGCGACGGTTATGCCCACGAATCGACACGAAGTGACACGAATGATGCTCAAAGCAGACTGCAATCTTTTCGTGTACCTTCGTGCCGATTCGTGGGAGAGTGCTTTTTCGACGCGCCGTTGAGTAGCTGAGAATGACCATGCTCCAAACCGACCAACGCATCGGCGAATACGTACTCGACTCGCGCATCGGCGCGGGCGCGTTCGGCGAGGTGTGGCGCGCGCGGCATCACGTATGGCGCGACCAGCTCGTCGCGATTAAGGTACCGACGGAACCGCAATACCTGCGAACGCTGCAACGCGAAGGGTCGGCGCTGCACGGCCTGTTGCATGCCAACATCGTCAAGGCGGTCGCGTTCGACCCGTTCGCCGACCCGGCTTACCTCATGATGGAGTATGTCCCCGGCACGAACCTGCGACCTTTGATCAAGGGGCGCAAACTGTCGGCTGTCGATGCGGTCGCGATCCTGAGGCAGGTCTTGGCTGGCCTCTCTTACGCGCACAGCCGTGGGCTGGTCCACCGGGACATCAAGCCCGAGAACATTCTCATCCACGAGCGCACCGCTAGCGAAGGCTACATCATCGACGGGCTGGTCAAGGTGACCGACTTCGGTTTGGGTCGTGCCACGCAGACAGCCGCGACGCAGTCGATAGCGTTCAGCGCGTCGTTGAACAACGACATTGGTCATGAACTTGCGGGCACGCTTGACTACATGGCACCGGAACAACGGGCCGGTGAATCGGTCGACGGGCGGGCCGATCTTTACGCATGTGGTGTCGTGCTTTACGAGATGCTGACCGGTGAACGGCCAGCCGGCACGGAACTACCGAGCGACCTGAACGCGCAAGTGCCGCATTATCTCGACGACGCGTTTCGCCGATCGTACGCTCGCTTGGAAAAGCGGTATGCGTCCGCCGACGAATTTCTGGCTGCACTGGACGCGGGCGCGAAGCCTGCCTCGGCGAACCTGCCGATCCCGATGCCCTACGCGTCGCGTCGTGGTTGCCCGCAATGTCGGCAACCGTCGGATGCGGGTGACCAGTTCTGCATGTACTGCGGAACACAGCTGGTACCGTACGTCCGCCGTTGCGCCGCGTGCGGGGGGTATCCGGACCCCAGCGAGCCGGTGTGTGTCCTGTGTGGTCACGACCTGCGACTGGTCATTACCAAGGTAAACGCCTGAGATGTTCGAACCGTTCGTCATCCTCTTGACGGTGATCATCGTCGCGATTGCGTTCTTCTGCTTCGTCCTCTGGGCGATTGCCATGGTCGCGCGCCTGATCTGGCTGGCGCTGTGGGGCGGTACGAAGTTGACCTGGCGGATCGCCACCGGCGCGGAACCTCCGCATCCCACCTTCACCAACGCGACACCCGCGCCTCGGCGGTTCACCAGTCGCTGTCACAACGACAAGTGTCGCGCGCCATTGCCCGCGTCGGCTCGATTTTGCGTCCGCTGCGGTGCCTCGACCTCCGCTGGGGCAAAACGGGTGGCATAACCCTTCCCACGTCGGCTATAACAGGCTGACAGCTCACCCATGAACGTCCTCAACTTCATCTTCGCCGTGACCGGGTGGGTGTGGTTGGTGATACTTGTGATCGCGGGGCTCTTCATTCGCATGAAGCGGAGGAAGCGCGGGAATACCGTGGAACGGAGTCCGAACAAACGATGAGAGCAGACTCAGACCCATCCACGCACCGCGCTCGCGAGCAGCAGATCGTCGAGCATGTTATGCGCTTGCTCGACGACCCACGGCTGCGCATCGACACGACGCTTGGCCGCAAACCGGTCAACGGGTTGATGAAGGACGTGAAGCAGTCCGACCGCGGTACGGATCTGAAGCGTACGATGACAGACCTGGACAAGCCCGACCGCACACTGCAGTCGCAGATGCCGCTTGGGGAGTCGATCGATGTAACGGTGTCGCAGAAGAAGTGGTGGTTCCTGAAATCACCGGTCGGGCGGCTGTATGTGACGTGCGTCTCACCCACGCGCGACCTTATCGCCGGCGCACCGATCCCACCGATGAGTAAGGCTGAGCTGGCTAAGGTGCTTTCGAGCGTGCCCGCGGGCCCGAAGGGTGTGCCGAGCACGGTCGTTGTTGTCGCGACAGCGGGCGTGGTGCTGGAAGCACGCGAACTGGCCGACCGCGGCCCCGATCGTACGGTGATACTCGTCGAGCCGAACGACGCGGGTGGCTGGAACGCATCGGGGCCGGTCGAGACGAAGGCGCTGGTCGACCTGTTCGACCCGGAAGCCGATGACGACAAGCAACAGCGCATCAACGTCGAGATCGAATCGCCCGAGTCGGATCTCGGTGGCGCCGGGATCGCGACGGACAAGCTCGCGGGCAAACTGCAGTTGCCGTTGCCGTTTGTCGAGGGGGCGCTGAAGTCGTATGCCAAATCGCACCCGGGCCTCGTCGCCAAGCGGCTCGATGGCCGGCTTGTGCTGTTCCGCGAAGGGGCCGTGCCGCAATCGTCGTCCGCCGGAGGTTCTGCGATGCCGCTGATCAACAAGATGAAAGCCCTTTTCGCCCGCAAGGGTGAGATGGAAAAGAAAATTGCCTTTCTAGCCGAGAGACGAACTGCGCTCGCGCAGCAGCGCGACCGCGCGTACGAGGAAATGCACACCGTCGAAGCGAAAGAAGCGACGTTAAAGTCGCAGTTCAAAACCGCGACGACCGAAATCACCAAGCGGCGCATCACCAGCCAGATGCTACAGCTTCGCAAAGACCTTGAGCGCCGCCAGCAGATGTTGAGCGTCTTCAACCAGCAGATCGACATCGTCGCGACGCACCTTCATAACCTCGAACTGTTGCACCAGGGCAAGGCCGCCCAACTACCCGCAACCGAGGACATCACCGCCGACGCCGCCAAGGCCGAGGAGATGCTCGCCGACCTGCAAGCCAGCACCGAAGCCGCAGCCAGCGCCACAAGCACCATCACCGGTGGGCTGAGCGACGAAGAGCAGGCGTTATTCGAAGAACTGGAACGCGAGTCGGCCGAGCCGGTCGCCCAAGCGCCGGCGATCGACGAAGACGTGCGAATGACGCTGCCCGTCACACCGGCGCAACCACATCCGAACGAACCAGCCCGATCGCCACGACGGTCTGAACCCGAAGCAGGATGATCTTCCATGGCTCTGATCGACAAGCTTTTCAATCGCAAAAAGACGCTCAGCGAGCTCAGCGCTCAAGAGCTTCGCCGGGAAGAGATCCTGATCGGCAAGCAGCGGGACAAGCTGTTCAAGCGCGTCGAGCAAATCGCCGGTGAGAAGCAAAAGATCTTCCAGCAAGGCGCGGCCCAGAAGTCGCCTGAGCTTCGCAAGGCGCTCGCGCAGGACTTCGAGCTGCGCACGCAGGAGCAGTTGCTGAGTGCACGCGAATTGAGCCTGCGCAGCAAAGAGCTGCTGACGCTCAGCCGGTTGCGCATGGTCAAGGAAAACCAGGGGCGCGGCAGCGCGCTGGGGCGGTTGAACCTGACGGACAAAGACGTCGCACGCATCAGTGGGTGGATCGAAGACGACTCGGTCTCGCAGGACATGTACCTGGATCGGCTGAACGGGTTGCTCGATCTCGGCAACCAGTCCGACAAAGATGCGATGTCGGCCACGGGCCTGTCGAGCGCGGGCCAGGAACTGATGAACATCTGGACCGACATGGACAAAGGCGCGTTGAAGCCCGACAAGGCCTTCGACGCCGCCGACCAAGCCGTGCGCCGCCGGCAGGCGTCAGCGGACGGGGCGGTATGACGCGATGAGCCAACCGAACCTCCATCGCAACAATGCCGCCGAATGGGTGATGGTAGGATGTCTGTTTCCCGTCCGCGTGGTCTACACGTTCCTCATGTGGGTGCGTCGGAGAAGGTGCAAGTGATAGGTGCGTCACTCTGAAATCACCCTCAGCGGTCTCTCCCGAGGTACAGGGAAAGAGGCCGGATCATCGATTCGATTTCCACTTTTCTACTCCTTTCGCCGTCTCGATTTCCACCAATGTCTTGAACGACTTCACGCTCTGCGGCGCGATTTTCGTTACGTCCACCGCGCCGGCCCAGTCGTCGCGATGTTTGATGAGCAGCCAGCTCTCCTTGTTGGCGCCGCCGAACTTGCCATGTGTTCGCACGAGCACCCAGGAGCCTTTGAGCTTCGTCCCGGCTAACGAGAATTTCAGCTCGCCATTCTTCATCGCTACGTCGACGTCATCGGATTCCGGTTCCCACGTGCCGCGGTCCCACAGCAGGACCGTTCCTGCGCCGTAACCACTGGGGATGATGCCCTCGAAGTCACCGTATTCGAGCGGGTGATCTTCGACCTGCATTGCCAGTCGCTTGTCTTTCGGGTTGAGCGAGGGTCCCTTGGGCACGGCCCACGACAGCAGCACGCCGCGATGTTCCAGGCGGAAGTCGTAGTGCAATCGCGAGGCATCGTGCTCCTGCACGCAGAAGAACCGATCGCCCGGCTTTCGCGTCACGACGTTCGCGGCGTCCTTCTTCCCCGAAGGTTCCGGCGATTGGTTGAAGTCCCGCTTGGCCTTGTACGTCGCCAGCGAGCGCTTGGGGGGACGTTTGGCAACCTTGCGTTGAATAGTCAAACGCTTCCTGGATTTCGATTTCTTCGCAGCCATTGCTGCAATGTAGCGCGCGCCCGCTCGCTTGACAGCGCGCGATTGTGGGTCGGCGCTGGCGCGAACATCATCGTTGCTTCATCTGAAATGTAATTCACTCAAGGTCCTGATAACGCTCAATACTACGGGCCTGGCAGACTTGATCGGGAGGATCGGCATCTTGTCGCCCTCGAGTTTCAGGCTGGTTTTCCAGTTCATTTCGCGCCTACGTCCGATAATGCGCCGTTATGAACTTCCACGCGCAACTACTGCGCGAGTTATCGGGTCGTGCGGGTCAAGCGAAAGCGCGGAGTTGGTTGGCGCAAACGGTCGATGAAATTCACGTCGCTTGCGCGACGACTGTATAACCGTCAAAGTCAGCCCCGCGGGAGGGGGCGGCAAAGTTTGACGGATCGCGATCGCGTTGGGTCGCGCGTTCGATTGAATAGGTGACTCTCACCGTTAGCTGTCACGGTAAGAGATTTAGGAAAGGTGTCTCCCATGCTGAAGCATTCGATGTCCAAGTTCGCGTTTGTCGTCCTGCCGTTGATCGGTGGGGCGAGTGTCGCGCACGCGGGGTTCACGACCGTCGGCGCGCCGCACGGTAAGGAACTGTCGCACGCCGACATTCTTGGTCAGTTGTACGGTGGTGACTTCGTCCCGAGCGGTCTCGGGTTCACCAACGGCGGGCTCGTGTTCGATCGCGTCGATGACGATGTCGACGCGCCCGCCACGATTGGCGCGCTGACCGATGTCGTCCGTGAGGCCGGCATCACTTCGTCGACGTTGGCATTCACGGCGTCTGGCCCGGTCCTGACGAGCAAGGGCGTGGAATACTTCGCCAAGCCGTCGGACAACGTGGACGGCCTCGACCATCTGGTCCTCTATCACGCACCGGTCGAGGGTGACTTAAGCGAGCTGTACGTCCTGTTTTGGAACGACGGCTTCGGCGATGCCGACTTCCAGGATTACGTGGTCGGCACCGCGATCGGCGCTCCGCAGATCCCGGCTGTGCCGCTTCCCCCGGCGCTGGTCGGTGGGTTGGCGTGCATCGTGCCGTTCGCGCTGAACCACCTGCGCCGTCGCAAGACGGTGTAATGCTGGTGCATCCTACGCAGTGATGGAAAGGGCAGGCCTTTGGGCCTGCCCTTTCTCGTTAATATCCAAATCAAATGAATGCGACTACAAGAAGTGGATCAGGCCAGGTCCACTTGGCCCGCAGGCAGCGAGCGATCGCGAACCACGCGGCCCTTGGCGCCCGGCAGGTTCAGCGCCCCGCGATAGTCGAACAGGTACGCGATCGCAGTCAGCAGGATCTCGCCGACGAACGTCCACAGACGAAGCAGGATCGCCAGGAACCCGAGCAGGGCAACGCGGTTCTCTCCTTGCAAGCTCGCGAGCGTCTGCTCGGGAAGAACGACGCTCATGGCGCCAATGAAGACGATCTCGCGCACTCCGATCCCACCTGGTGCCCAGAAGGCTAAGAACCCGGCGCACCACGCCAGGCAGTAGGCTGCCGACACCGTCCACCAGTGGTCGATCTTCAGGTCGAGCACGGGCTGGACGAGGATGAAGACCGCTGCGTTCTGCCAAAGCAGCGCAACGAGGATGCGCCCGAGCATGCGGATGAGCGCCCACCCGCCCAATCGATCGGCCAATGTCGGGCGCTTCAGTCTCGCCATCACGCGGTCGACAATGCCGTAAAAAATCTGCGGATGCAGCAGCGCCGCCAGCGTGGGGACGAGCGCCATCGACGCGTACAACCAGGGTCGCGCCTCTTCGTTTACCTTTACGCCGAAGTACAGGAAACAGCCCGCAGCGATGATGACGTTGGCCAGCAGAAAGACAGTCAGTTCCAACACCTGGCTGGTCGACGACACGCTCCCGCTGACCCCGTATGGACGGACGAGGTACATCCTGCCGACGACCTGCCAGATCGCGCCGGGCAGGTATCGCGCCAGTTCAGACGTCGACCAGATGCGGATCGCCGGCGCGACCGGCACGCGGTGCCCGAGGCCGATGAGGATGCGCCGCCACGAGATCGCGCGGAACGCGAGGAAGAGTCCGAACATGACCGACGCGATCAGGAACCGCATCGGGTTGGTGTCGCGCATCTGTTCGCTGACCACCGGCCACTGCTTGTGGATCGGTTTGAAGATCCAAAAGAAGATCACTGCGGTGATGACGACACCCAGCGCCCTGCGAAGCCACGGCTTCGATCGGTTCCAGGCGATGCTGGCGGTTCGATAATGGCGCTCGTGGATTTCGAGGATCTCGGAGTCGGGCTCGCGCTGGAAAGGCCCGTCTGCGGTCAGTCGGCGACGACGACGGCGCGCGGGCAGCAGGTCAACACCGTACCGCCGAAGCAGTGGACGCACCTTCCGGCGAATCCTGGCGACGATCTGCAATCCCCAGTTGATTAGTGTTCGTCCTGGCCAGAGCAGCACCCACAGTGCCCCAGCGAGCAGGATGTAAGCGGCCACATAAACGATGCCATGCCGGTCGGCGCCGCAAAGGTGCAGCAGTGGTTTCACCCATGGGTCGTCTCTTTGGATGTAGACGTACAGCAGAAACGCCATCGGCGCCACGACGCATGTGATCGCCACGCCCCATTGGTAGGTCAGGCTGTTTTTTGGGATCGGCTTGCCGCGCGCCACGCGGGCTGTCAGCTTTCGTTTACCGGGAAAACTGATCATCGCGAAACCGATGAGAAACATCGGAATCCCACCCGGCCCCGGCAAAAGCGCGCCCGCGGGTAGGCTGAAGAGAATCAGCAGCCAGCCAATGACGTTCTTCAGCACCAGCCATGCGTAGGTCATGAACAGCCGCTGGCCGTAGCGCAGGGGTCGGGTGCCGTAGTCGAGAAACGAGGTGGCGACCAACGGCGCCGCCGGTGCTTGCTGCGGTGGGGGCGACGTGGCGGTCGTCGCAATCGGATGGTTCGGCTCGCTGGTGTCGCTCAAGGTCTGAAACATTGTAGCATCACGCCGCGACCACGTGAAACGGTCCTTACATTCCAAAATGTACCGGATTTCCGATCCATCCAGCGCCGAGTTAAACTGTGCCGCATGGTTGGTGATATCGAACGCATTTTGATCCCCCGCGACAAAATTGCCCAGCGCGTGCGCGAGATGGCCGAGCAGATCACCGCCGACCATTCTCCCCCGGCCATGCCCGACGGGGACGAAATCACCATCGTGCCGATCCTGACCGGCGCGATGATCTTTTGCTGCGACCTCATTCGCGAGATTCCCATCGCGATGCGCATTGGCCTGCTGACCGTCAGCAGCTATCCGGGTTCCAGCCTGCGCACCCAGGGCAGTCAGGTACTCTCCCAGAAACTGGGTGACGTGCGCGGCCGGCACGTGCTGCTGCTCGATGACATCCTCGACAGTGGTGGCACGCTGCGCAAAGTCGTGCCGATCCTTCACGAACTGGGCGCCATCAGCGTCAAGACGTGCGTCCTGCTCCGCAAAGCCGACCGCCCCGAGGCCAGTGACGTGACGGCCGACTACGTCGGTTTCGAGATTCCCGACGAATTCGTCGTCGGCTATGGGTTGGACTACAACAATTATTACCGCAATTTTCCCGACATCGGTGTGTTGCATCCTGACGCGATCGAGAGGCGGGCGTGAAGTGGGCTGAGCATCGAAAATCAGTTTTCGAGGTCCGTAAAGACGCGGCCGACTCACTTACGCCGCTTGGGTCTTCTCGATACTCAATCCTGGATCCTCGACCCTCAGATTTCTCGAGTGAGTCCGGCACCGCGGCGGTGGTGACACCGGCAGCGCGGAGCTCGATGGCGACACTGCTATCGGCCCACATTCTGCACGATGGTGAGCTGGTCCTGCTTATCCTGCGACCCAGCGTGTGGTTCATCCTGATATCGAGCCTGCGATCGATCGCCGCTGTGCTGATTATCGCGATCGCGGGCGTGCTGTGGGTGCCGACGTTCAGCCACCGCTTCTACGTCGACGCCGCCGCCGTCGCAATCGCGGCGCGGTTGATGTTCGCCGTGCTGGCGTGGATGGGTCGGCTCTACGTCCTGACCGACCTGCGCATCCTGCGTCTCAGTGGAGTCTTTGCGATCAATGTCTTCGACTGCCCATTACGCAAAGTCGCGCGAACGCGCCTGACGTTTCCCGTGCGCGAACGCCTGCTGGGCCTGGGCACCATCGAAATCACCCCCGCCGACGACCACGGCCGACCGACGGTGTGGTCGGTGCTGGCGCAACCGGTCGAAGTCCACGAGACCGTCGTCGCGGCGATTAACCGCGAAACAGAACGGATTTGGTTGCCGGATGTAGGCTACTTTGGCCGTATACTGAGCATGCCATCCCGAAAGGATTGGAAGCGACTTGAGGTTTCTCGGTTACATCGCAATTCATGGTCATCCTGATCCCTCCGGTCGCTACCGCCCCTTTCGAGATGACAATATGGGGTGGAGGGGGCTCAGTCTCGACCCTGTTTTTCGTCAGGTCCGAGCATGAGGTTGTGAACAAGGGCACGAAGCATCATTTCCTGTTCTTGACGCTCTGGTTTGATCGATCTCAGGTTCTCGCCGAGGTTGC
>Ga0163144_10021167_pt1 | contig 12937 bp, 14 predicted proteins | sample OliLak19BULKMAT1_FD_123175 | JGI IMG/M metagenome (GOLD analysis project Ga0163144, IMG submission 123175) | Freshwater microbial mat bacterial communities from Lake Vanda, McMurdo Dry Valleys, Antarctica - Oligotrophic Lake LV.19.BULKMAT1 | ecosystem: Environmental > Aquatic > Freshwater >...
CAGAAGAACACGAAGGACCGACCGATCTGCATTTACGTTGCCATCGGCCAGAAGCAGTCCACCGTGGCCGCCGTTGTTCAGACGCTTACCGACGCCGGCGCGATGGATTCCACCATCGTCGTCGCCGCCAACGCGTCCGACCGCGCTCCCCTTCAGTATCTCGCGCCTTACGCGGGCTGCGCGATGGGCGAAGAATTTCTCTGGCAGGGCAAACACGTGCTTTGCATTTACGACGACCTGTCGAAGCACGCGCAGGCCTATCGCCAGATGTCGCTGCTGCTCCGCCGCCCCCCGGGCCGCGAGGCCTACCCTGGCGACGTTTTCTATCTTCACTCGCGCCTTCTCGAGCGCGCCTGCAAACTCTCGAAGGAAAACGGCGGGGGATCCCTCACCGCGCTTCCGATCATCGAGACGCAGGCCGGCGACGTGTCGGCCTTCATTCCGACGAACGTGATTTCGATTACCGACGGACAGATCTACCTCGAAAGCAGCCTCTTCTACTCGGGCGTTCGGCCCGCCGTGAACGCCGGTCTCTCGGTGTCGCGCGTCGGCGGCTCCGCCCAGATCAAGGCGATGCGCCAGGTGGCAGGTCCGCTCCGCCTCGAGCTCGCGCAGTACAACGAGCTCGCGGCCTTCGCGCAGTTCGCCTCGGAGCTCGACAAGACCTCGCAGCAGAAGCTTGCGCGCGGCCAGCGCACGGTCGAGCTCCTCAAGCAGGACCAGTATCAGCCTCTCGACGTGGCCAAGCAGGTCCTCGCGATTTTCTCCGGCGTGAAGGGCCACCTGGACGACATTCCGGTCAACCGCGTCCGCGACTTTGAGAAGGGCCTCATCGCCCACGTCGAAGCACGCGCGCCGAAGGTGTGGGACGAAATCCGCGCCGACAAGATGAGCGACGAGCTCCAGGGCCGTCTCACGGCCCTCATCAAGGAATTCAAGCAGGGTTTCAAGTAAGGCGACCTTAGACTCATGGCTTCCATCCGCGAACTTCGCAACAAGATCAAGTCGGTCAAGTCGACCCAGCAAATCACGAAAGCGATGAAACTGGTGGCGGCCGCGCGCTTGAACAAGGCGCAGGAGCGCATCATGCAGGCCCGGCCGTTCGCCGATCGCATGGAGCGCCTTCTCAATGAGCTCGCCCATCTTTCGCGCGAAGCCGGCGAACTGCCGGGTTTTAACCACGCGTTCTTCAAGCCCCGCGAGGGCGCCCGCGTCGACCTCGTGCTCGTCACCGCGGACCGGGGCCTGTGCGGCGGCTTCAACGCCAACCTGATCCGCCGCGGCGTGCAGTACCTTCGGGAGAACCCGGGCAAGGACATCCGCGTGTGGTGCGTGGGCAAGAAAGGCCGCGACTTCTTCCGCCGCTTCTACAAGAAGATCGAGCGCGAGAACGTGAACATTTTCCAGCGCCTCTCTTTCGTGCAGGCCGAAGTGCTGAGCGAAGAGCTCATGGAGAGCTATCTCAAGACCGACACGACCGAAGTCGTGGTGCTCTATAACGAGTTCAAGTCGCGCCTTCAGCAGAAGATCACGCTCCGCCGCCTGTTGCCTTTTTCCGCCGTCACCGATGCGGCCCCCGAGCAGGACTTCATCTACGAACCCAGTCGCTCCGAACTGTTGAAGGAACTTCTGCCGCGTTACGTGAAGGCCCAGATGTACCGAATCCTTCTCGAGTCCCAGTCGGCCGAGCTGGCGGCGCGCATGGCGGCCATGGATTCCGCCACGAACAACGCCAAAGACCTCATCGCGTCACTGTCGCTCACGATGAACAAGGTCCGGCAAGCGTCCATCACCCGCGAGCTGGCCGAGATCGTCAGCGGCGCGGAAGCCCTGCAGGGTTAAGTTTTTCTTTTTGAAAATTAAGGAGTCATCGATATGAAAGGCAAAGTCGTCCAAGTCATCGGCCCCGTCCTCGACATTGAGTTTCCGGAAGGCCAGCTTCCGAAAATCAACGAGGCCCTCGTCCTCAGGGACGAATACGACGCCGGCACCACGCGAGTGAAGGTGGAGCTCACGCTGGAAGTCGCGGCCCATATCGGCGACAACACGGTTCGCACCATCGCGCTGGGGCCCACCGAAGGCATCGCCCGCGGCATGAACGTGGAGGCCACCGGCGCTCCCATCACGGTTCCCGTCGGCCCGGCCTCGCTCGGCCGCCTCGTCAACGTCCTCGGCCAGCCCACCGACGGTCTAGGCCCCATCGTTTCGAAGCACCAGTACCCCATTCACCGCGAGCCGCCGCCGTTCACCGACCAGGTGACGACACCCCAAATCTTCGAGACCGGAATCAAAGTTATCGACCTTCTCGAGCCCTATTCGAAAGGTGGAAAGATTGGGTTGTTCGGGGGCGCCGGTGTCGGCAAGACCGTCATCATCCAGGAACTCATCAACAACGTGGCCACGCACCACGGCGGCGTCTCCGTGTTCGGCGGCGTCGGCGAGCGCACGCGCGAAGGCAACGACCTTTACCACGAAATGAAGGAAGCCAAGCTGGCCGACGGAAACCCCGTGCTCTCGAAGACCGTGCTCGTCTACGGTCAGATGAACGAGCCGCCGGGCGCGCGCATGCGCGTGGGTCTCACCGCCCTCACGAACGCGGAATATTTCCGCGACGAGGAAGGCCAGGACGTTCTCCTCTTCATCGACAACGTGTTCCGCTTCGTTCTCGCGGGCGCCGAAGTGTCGGCCCTCCTCGGGCGCATGCCGTCGGCCGTCGGTTATCAGCCGACGCTCGGCCTCGAAGTCGGCAGTCTTCAGGAGCGCATTACCTCGACCAAGAAGGGTTCGATCACCTCGGTGCAGGCGGTTTACGTGCCCGCCGACGACATGACTGACCCGGGCGTCGCCACGACGTTCGCCCATCTCGACGCGACCACCGTTCTCTCTCGCCAGATCGCCGAGCTCGGCATCTACCCGGCCGTCGACCCGCTTGAGTCCACCTCGCGCATCCTCGACCCGCGCATCGTGGGGGAGGAGCACTACAAAGTCGCCCGCCAGGTCCAGCAGATCCTGAACCGCTACAAGGAGCTTCAGGACATCATCGCGATCCTCGGCATGGACGAACTGTCCGAAGACGACAAGATCCTGGTGAACCGCGCCCGCAAGATCCAGAAGTTCCTTTCGCAGCCGTTTTTCGTGGCCACGCAGTTCACCGGCCTCGAGGGCCGCTACGTGAAACTGCCCGACACCATCCGCGCCTTCAAGGAACTCTGTGAAGGCAAATGGGACCACCTCCCTGAGGCCGCGTTCCACATGGTCGGCACCATCGAAGAAGCCGCCGAGAAAGCCAAGAAGCTGGAAGCGGGAATCTAACGAGCCAGATGATTCACGTCGAACTCATCACGCCTGAACGCCTCGCGTTAAGCGAAGACTGCGATTTCGTCGCCGCCCCCGCGGCGGACGGTGAGCTTGGCATTCTCCCGAATCACGCGCCGCTGCTGGCGCAGCTGGGGCACGGCGTGCTCCGGCTTGTCACGCAGGGCAAGACGCATTACGTCGCGGTCTCGGGGGGCTTCCTGGAAGTGCAGAAGGGCAGCCGCGTTTCCATCTTCGCCGAAAGCGCCGAGTTGGCCGACGACATCGACGTCGAGCGCGCGCGTCTGGCGGCCGAGCGCGCCAAGAAAGAGCTCGTCGAGACAGATCTCACCGGAAAAGAGCTGGCGGCCCTGGAAGCTTCTCTCACGCGCGCGCTGCTCCGCATCAAAGTCGCGGACGTTCGCCGCCACCACCGTCAGGCGGCCCAGCAGGCGCACAACTAGGCCGGACGTGTCCGTTCTCCGCATCACCAAACTCGGCGAGCCGGTCCTCGTCGGCCTCGCCCGCCCCGTCACCGACCTCGGCCCCGATACCCAGAAGCTCATCGGCGACATGTACGACACTATGTATGCCGCCTCCGGAATAGGCCTCGCCGCGCCCCAGGTCGACATTCCGCTCCGCCTCGCCGTCATCAATGTCACGCCCGAGAACCGGCGCAATCAGTTCGTCATCATCAATCCGAAGGTCGTCAAGCGCGAGGGTTCGCTCGCGAGCGAGGAAGGCTGCCTGTCGCTTCCGGGCCTCGGCGGCGCCACGTTCCACCGCGCCGCAAAGGTCATGGTGGAGGCCGTCAACGAGAAAGGCCTGCCCGTGGTAGTTTCCGGCGAAGGCCTGCTCGCGCGATGCCTCCAGCACGAAATCGACCACCTCGACGGAAAAATGATCATCCACCGCGCGCATCTCAAGCGGCGCCTGGAGATGCATTGGGCCCTCAGAAAGCTGAAGAAAGACGGGCTCTGGTAATGCTGAATGTTCTTTTCTTCGGCACGCCGCAGATGGCGGTTCCCTTTCTTGACTGGCTGAGCGTCCATTCGAAGGTCGTCGGCGTGGTGTGCCGTCCCGACGAGCCCGTGGGCCGGGGTTACGCGCTCACCGCGCCGCCCGTCAAACAGTTCGCCCAGAAGAAGGAGATTCCTGTTTTTCAGCCGGCCGGCCCGTGGACCGAAGAGCAGTTCGCGCAGTTCAAGGCCCTCAAGGCTGACATCGGCATCATCGTCGCCTACGGGCGCATCCTGCCGCGCCCGGCCTTCCTGGCCCCGCGCCTGGGCTCGATCAACCTCCACTTCTCGCTTCTGCCTCAGTATCGGGGGGCGGCGCCGATCCAGTGGTCGCTCATCAATGGCGACACGCGCACGGGCGTCACGGCCTTCTGGCTCGAGGAAGGACTCGATTCCGGGCCCATCTTCCACCAGGTCGACGTTCCCATCGAGGCGGCGGACAACGTGAAGACGCTTCGTGACAAGCTGGTGAAGTCCGGCATCGATCTGCTGGGCCGAGTGATGACCGACACCGCCAAGGGCAAGATCACCCGCCGGCCCCAGGAAGGGGAATGCACCCTGGCCCCCCAGCTGAAGAAGGACGACGGGAAAATATCGTGGGAGCGCCCGTCGAAGGAAATTGTCAACCTCATCCGAGGCATCATGGAGTGGCCGGGAGCGGCGACCTCCTATAAGCCCGAAGGCGGGCCCGCCAAACTTTTGAAGATCCTTCGCGCCTCTCCCGTGTCCGCCGATCGCGGTGCCGTCGGTGAGATCGTCGAGGCCGGGAACCTGGGCGTCGTGGTCAAGACCCGCGACGCGGGCGTTCGCCTGGAAGAAGTTCAGCCGGAAGGAAAGAAGCCGATGCCCGCCTGGTCGTTCTGGCAGGGCGCGCGCCTGAAGATGGGAGACAAGCTTGGAGAAAACTAAGGAAGAGACGAAGCCGTCGATCGTCGACGTCCCGATGGCGGACTGGCCCAAGCTCCTCGAGGACCTGGGCGAGCAATCGTTCCGCGCCGGCCAGCTCGCCGAGTGGATATTCGTCAAGCGCGCCACGACGTTCGAGAAGATGTCGAACCTGCCGGCGCCCCTGCGAGCGAAGCTCGCGGAGAAGTACACCGTCCGTTCGCTTGAGATCGACTCCGCCAAGACGTCCACCCAGGACGGCACCACCCGCTATTTCTACAAGACGCGCGACGGGCAAATCGTCTCGTGCGTTTACCTTCCGTACGAGGAACGCTCATCCCTGTGCATTTCAACCCAGGTGGGTTGCGCGTGGGGCTGCGTGTTCTGCGCCTCGGGCCTCGTGAAGTTCGAACGCAATCTCTCGGCCGCCGAGATCGTCGACCAGATCCTGCTCGCCGAGGCCGCTTCCGGCAAGAAGATCGACAGCGTGCTGTTCATGGGCATGGGCGAGCCGCTGGGCAACTATCTGAACCTCGTGAGCGCGCTCAACATCATCCGTTCCAAGTTCGGGCTCAACCTTGGCGCGCGCCACGTGACCGTGTCCACGTGCGGCCTCGCCCCCCAGATCGAGAAGCTCGCCACCGAAGCGCCGAAGGTCAACCTGGCGATCTCGCTTCATGCCTCCAACGATGAACTGCGCAAACAACTCCTCCCGAAATCGTCAAAATGGACGATTAAGGAACTGATGAACGCCGCCAAGATTTATTCTAAAACCACCGGAGCGCGCGTAACGTTCGAGTACATCGTCATCGACGGTATCAACGACTCGGAGCGCGACGCCAAGCGCCTGGCCAACCTCGTTCGCGGCCCGGCTGAGCACGGCGACTATTGGGTGAACCTGATCGCCTACAACCCGGTGCCGGGCCTGCCTTACAAGAAGCCGAGCGCCGAGAAGATCGAAGCGTTCAAGGAAATTCTGACCATGCGCCGCGTGCCGGTGCGCCTGCGCAAGCCGCAGGGCGTGGACATCGGCGCGGGTTGCGGACAACTGGGAGAAGCGCGGTGAGCGATCCAATCGACATGTTTTCCGAGCCGACCCCCGGCGACGGCGGCGGCCGTTATGGCTTCGTGAAGAAGCCCTGGTTCATCCTGGTCGTCGGCGCCGCGTTGGCCGCGATCGTCATCGCGTTTTCGGTCAATCAGATCATGACCACCCTTCTCCACTCCCGTCCCGAGGTGTCCGTGCCCAAGATCGAGGGCAAGAGCATCGTTGACGCGCTCCAGGACGTTTCGGCGATCGACCTTTCCATCCAGCACGAGAGCACCGACTATGATGAGACGCTTCCCGCGGGCACCGTCATCCGCCAGCACCCGCCCTCAGGCATGCGCGTTCGCGCGGGCCGCGCGATCCGCGTGGTCATCTCCAAGGGCGGTCAGGCGTCGTTCGTGCCCGACGTCATGGGCAAGCGCCTCGCCGAAGCGCAGAGCGTCCTTTCCGCTGAAGGTATCCAGCTCGGCGCCGTGTCGGAAGCCTACTCGGCCGATCTCACCAAGGGCATGGTCCTCGCGCAGCACCCTTCGTCGGGCACCGTGGTCACGCGCGGCTCGATGGTCGACCTTGAAATTTCCAAGGGAACGCCGCCCTCGGGCCTGCCCATCGCCCCCGACCTCGTCGGTAAAACGGCCGACGAAGCCACCAGTTGGGGCGCCACCGCGAAGATCGGCGTGAAGGTGAAGGAAGACAAAACGGCCGGCGGCGTGCCGGGGGCCATCGTCCGCCAGTTGCCGGCCGCGGGCCAGCCGATCCTGGAAGGCCAGGATTTGTCCGTGACGATCGTGCCGCTCACCGGTGGAACGGCGTCGCGTCTGACCTTTGACGTGCCGACCGATGTGGATGACGCGGCCGTGAAAGTCGTGGCCCGAGACAACCGGGGCGAGAGCGTGATCTACGAAGGCAAGCACGAGGCGGGCGCGAAGGTGGAAGTGCCGGTGGCCGTGAATACCACCACGCGGTTTCGAATTTACGTCAACGACGTGCTTCAGGAAGAGCGGGTCGTCGAGCCGTGACGCTGATCGCGCCCTCCATTTTGTCGGCGGACTTCGCCAAACTCGCGGACGCGGCGCACCTGATGGAGAAGGCGGGCGCCGACTGGCTTCACGTCGACGTCATGGACGGCCACTTCGTCCCCAACCTCACCATCGGTCCCGTCGTCGTAAAGTCGCTCAAGAAGCACACGAAGCTTCCGATGGACGTCCACCTCATGATCTCCGATCCGCTCGGCTACGGAGAGGCCTTCGCCAAGGCCGGCGCGTGGGGCCTCACCTTCCACATCGAAGCCACGAACGATCCCGCCGCTGTCATCGCCGAGTATAAACGGCTTGGCGTGAAACCGGGAATGTCCATCAAGCCGAAGACACCCGCGTCCGCAGCTCTCCCTTATCTCAAGGACCTCAACGTGATCCTCATTATGACGGTCGAGCCGGGTTTCGGCGGGCAGTCCTTCATGGCGGACATGATGCCGAAGGTCAAAGAGATTTCGGATTACGTCCGGGCGAACAAACTCGACTGCCGGATTGAAGTGGATGGGGGGATTGATCCCGCAACGGCATCGTTGGCGGTGAAGGCGGGGGCGAATGTGCTGGTGGCGGGGAACGCGATTTTCGGCGCCCCGGATCCGGTGGCCGCCGTTCAGAAACTCCGGGCTGCTACTTCCTAAAAACCTCGACGATTTTTCCGCCCTTGCCGTCGTCGATGATGAAGTCGACCGCCGCGGCCACGGGGAAAAGCTTTCCGGCCACGAGCAGATGCGCCCACGTCGGCGCGCACCCTTCCAGTTGGACATGCTTCCCGTGATAGGTCTCGAGATTGAAGGCGTCCACCTTGCTGGCGAAGCTCGCGATTTCCACGCGTCCGCCCGCCACGTCGGCAGGGTCGAGCTTGACGATCTCGGCCATCAGACCGTGAACGAGAGGCCGCACGAGCACTCGGCGGCAGACTGGGGGTTCTTCACTTTGAAGCCGGAGGCCATCAGCGAGCTGACGTAGTCGAGCTCGGAGCCGGCCATGTAGAGGAGGCCCTTGGCATCCATGTAGACCTTGATGCCCTGGGTTTCGACGACGGTATCGGTGGGTTTGGGCGGTTGGGCGTCCGGCTCGATTTTATACTCCATGCCGGAGCAACCGCCCGAGGTCACGCGCAGGCGGAGCGCCGCGTTGGGCTGCCCCGATTTCTCGAGAAGCTGCCGCACTTTCTTCGCGGCATTCTCGGTGAGCGTGATCATTTGAGCCAAATGATTAAGCCTCGAACGAGTTGCCGCAGCCGCAGGACTTCTTGGCGTTGGGGTTCTTGATCGAGAAGCCTTCCTGGCCGAACTCTTCCTTGTAGTCGATGATCGCGCCTTTGAGGAGTTCGCCGCTCTTCGTGTCGATGAGCAGGTTGAAGCCTTCGAACGACTGGGTGACGTCGCCCTCGGCGGCGGCATCGTCGAAACGGAAGCCGTAATTGTTGCCCGAGCATCCGCCTTGTTCGACGAACACGCGGAGCGATTTTCCCTTCAGGGACTCATCCTGGGCGAAGAATTCTTTGACCTTGGCGATGGCGCCGTCGGTGAGGGAAACGAGATTTTCAGTGGCTTGCATGGGGTCCTCCGTGAAGTCGTTGGTTCTTAATACTTTACCATTCTGGTCAACATTCGAAAAGGCTTTCCTCGACGGTAAAAGAGGAACAACCCTCCGATTATTCGATGGATTCCAGGTAACGTTCCGCTGAGATGGCCGACGCGCAGCCGCTTCCCGCCGCCGTGATGGCCTGGCGGAAGTGGCGGTCGACCACGTCGCCGCAGGCGAAGACGCCGGTAACGTTGGTCTGCGTCTTGTGGTCGACGAGGATGTAACCGTCCTGGTCGGTTTTGATGACGCCGTTGAAGAGCGCGGAGTTCGGAATGTGACCGATGGCCAGAAAGAGCCCGTCGACGTTGATCGTGGACTCGGTTCCCGTTTTGGCGTCCTTGAGCTTGAGGCCGGAGACCTTGCCGTTGCCGACCACCTCGGCGATGTCCTGGCCCAGGAGCCAGGAAATCTTGGCGTTCTTCTGGGCGCGGTCCTGCATGATCTTCGAGGCGCGAAGTTCAGGACGGCGATGCACGACCGTGACCTTGTTGGCGAAGCGGGTGAGAAATGTCGCTTCCTCCATCGCGGAGTCGCCGCCGCCGACCACGGCCACTTCCTTGCCCTTGTAGAACGCGCCGTCGCAGGTGGCGCACGACGTCACGCCGTGGCCCCAGAGCTTCTGCTCCGAGGGGATGCCGAGTTTGCGGGGGGCTGCGCCGGTGGCGATGATGGCGGCCTGTGCCGTCACCGTGGTATCTTCATAAGTCACCGAGAAGGGCTTCTTCGAGAAGTCCACTTTGGTGACGTCCTTGTAAAGGATCTCGGCGCCGAAGCGCTCGGCCTGTTTGCGCATGTTTTCCATCAGGTCGGGGCCCATGACGCCTTCCGGGAAACCGGGATAATTCTCAACCTCGGTGGTCGTGATGAGTTGTCCGCCGGCGGAATAGCCGGCCAGCACCAGGGGTTTCAGGTTCGCGCGCGCCGCATAAATGGCCGCCGTGTAGCCGGCCGGTCCGCTTCCGATGATGACAACGTTTCTATCGCTCATGTTCTTCACCTCTCCCATATTTCAAAACATCGCCCGGCTGTCGCCGGTTCCGGTCAAATGCGCGGCATCGTTGTATCTCACGAGCCGCCAGTGGCGGTCACGCACGTCGAGCCGCGTGATTCCCGTATTCCAGGTCGCCAGGGCCGCCCAGGATACGGGCGGCAGATTCAACGCGGCGAACACCGCGGCCCGAATGGTGCCGCCCGACGAGAAGAGGACGACCTTTCCACCGGGATGCGCGGCCGAAACTTCAACCAGCGTCGCGCGCACACGTTCCTGTAATTCCAAAAATGATTCGCCGTTCGGCGGCCGGAATTCCCCTGACTGCTTGTACCGGCGGGCCTCGTCCGGACTCTCAGCGGCGATCTCCCGCCACAGCCGGCCTTCCCAGTCACCCAGATGCCGCTCCCGGAGCTGCGGGCGAAGGCGCAACGGCGCGTTCGGGTCATCAAGCGCGATTCGCGCGGTCCGAACGCAGCGCTGCGCGTCGCTTGAGTACACCGCGTCGAACTGGAGCGATCGCAGGCGGCGGCCGAGGGCTTCGGCCTGCTTGCTTCCCAGCTCGGATAACGGCGAGTCCTGGTTTCCCTGCATGCGGCCTTCGCGGTTCCAGGTGGTCTCGGCATGCCGGATCAATAACAGCGAGGTTTCCATGGGGTTCTGTGGGGGTGCGACGTACGGGCGATCGTACCGTTTTTCGGCGCGAATGGCATAATCGGCCCATGGGCAAATCCGCTATGAATCGAGAGAAGTGGGCCTGGGCCTCCTATGATTTCGCCAATTCCACGTTCTCGACGTCCGTGTTGTCGGTCATCTTCAGCGTCTATTTTGTCCGCTCGATCGTCCCGGCCGAAGGCGCTCTTATTTTTGGGCACCGAATCCCGGGCGAATCGCTTTGGGGCTACCTGGTGTCGCTCACCATGCTGATCGTCCTTGTCGCCGCCCCCGGCCTCGGCGCCCGGGCCGACCGGCAGGGGCGCAAACGCGCCGCGCTCGTGGCCTGGGCCACCATGGGCGCTCTGGCCACCATGGCCATGTTCTGGGCCGCGCCCGGCCGGATCGTGTTCTCTTCGGTCGTGTCTCTCATCGCCATCCTCGGCTTCGAGATGAGCCTCGTTTTCTACAACGCCTTTCTTAACGACGTTAGTTCGGAAGACGAACGGGGCGCCGTCTCCGGCCTCGGCTTCGCGCTCGGATACGTCGGCGGCGGTCTGTGCCTCGCGATCAACCTCGTGATGCTGGCCAAGCCGCAGCTATTCCACCTGGCCAACAGCGACGGCACGCTGCCCGTTCGGGCGTCGGTGTTCCTGGCGGGAGCATGGTGGCTGGCGTTCTCCCTGCCGGCGTTTTTCCTCCTGAAGGACAAACCGGCCGCGCCGCCTTCCGCCAACGCGCCTCATTCGTTCTCCCAGCTCTGGCAGACGATCCTCGACCTTCGTGGCCGGCGGGACATGGCGTGGTTCCTCGCGTCCTACCTGATCTTCAACGACGGCATCCAGACGATCCTCCTGATGGCGTCGATCTTTGGGGCGAAGGCGCTGGGCATGAGCGCGTCCGCGCTCGCAGGTTGCTTTCTGGTCATTCAGTTCGTGGCCTTCATCGGCGCGCTCGTCGCGGGAAAGGTGGCCGACGCCTACAACCACAAGATCGTGGTGGTGGTCACGCTCGCGGCGTTCTTCGGCGTGAGCGTGTGGGGCGCGATGATTCAGCGCACGTGGGAGTTCTGGATCCTGGGCGTCGTGGTGGGGCTGGTGATGGGCGGGGCGCAGGCGGCCTCTCGATCCCTGTTCTCACTGCTGGTTCCCGCCGAGAAGAACGGTGAGTTCTACGGGCTCTTTTCGGTGGTCGGCAAGGCGGCGTCGCTGATGGGCCCGTTCGTCTTCGGCCTCGCGTCGCAGGCCTATGGAATCCGCTCGGCGGTGGTGGTCGTCAGCGTCTTCTTTCTCGTCGGAGGCGCCATGCTGCTGATGGTCGACGAGAAGCGCGGTCGGGCGGCCGCGCTCGCTTTGGGGCCCGCCGGAAATCCGGTAAGATAGCCCACTTCCACATGAATCCATCCCAAACTTTCGACATCGTTGTGATCGGCGGCGGCCATGCCGCCATCGAAGCGGCCCTGGCGCCGGCCCGCATGGGCCTGCGCGTGGCGCTCGTCACCCTGGACCCCGCCAAGATCGGGCAGATGTCCTGCAATCCCGCCGTGGGGGGAACCGCCAAGGGCCAGGTGGTCCGCGAGATCGACGCGCTGGGCGGCGAGATGGCGAAGGCCACGGACCGTGCCGGCATCCAGTTCCGCATGCTCAACCGCGGAAAAGGGCCGGCGGTGTGGAGCCCGCGCGCGCAGTGCGACCGCGCGCGCTACCGTGACGTGATGTCCGAAACCGTCGCGGCCGAGCCCAACGTGACCGTCATTGCCGACGAAGCCATCGATTTTCTGGAAGCGAGCGGACGGGTGAATGGCGTACTCGGAAAATCAGGCGCCCGCTACGAATCAAAGGCCGTCATCGTCGGCACGGGCACGTTCCTGAATGGGTTGCTTCATTGTGGAATGGAATCCACGCCGGGCGGCCGCATCGAGGAGCCGCCGGCGGCGCACCTCTCAGGCGCGCTGCGGCGACTCGGCTTCGAGGTCGGCCGGCTCAAGACCGGAACGCCCATGCGTCTCGACGGGCGCAGCATCAATTACGCGGCCTGCGAGATTCAGCCGGGCGACGCCAACCCGATGCCGATGTCGCACTTTACGCGCCTCCTTCCCCAGAAGCAGATTCCCTGCTGGCTCACGCATACCAACGACGCCACGCACGACATCATCCGCAATAACCTTGACCGCTCTCCCATTTATTCCGGAAAGATCTCGACGACTGGCGTGCGTTACTGCCCGTCGATCGAAGACAAGATCGTGAAGTTTCCCCATCACAACCGCCACCATGTCTTCATCGAGCCCGAGGGCTACCACACCGACGAGGTGTACATCAACGGCCTCTTCACGAGCCTGCCGCCCGACGTGCAGGAGCGGATGGTGAGAACCGTGCCCGGTCTCGAGGGCGCGAAGTTCATCCGCTACGGCTATGCCGTCGAGTACGAC